>Ga0209355_1000451_pt1 | contig 24702 bp, 16 predicted proteins | sample LauGreSBDMM110SN_3_FD_187563 | JGI IMG/M metagenome (GOLD analysis project Ga0209355, IMG submission 187563) | Freshwater lake microbial communities from Lake Michigan, USA - Sp13.BD.MM110.SN (SPAdes) (version 2) | ecosystem: Environmental > Aquatic > Freshwater > Lake | place: Lake Michigan... | reverse complement strand
AGAATGTCCGATAATGATATTTTGCCAAAGCCACTTGACGAGTCCGGAATTGCCGAACTCGCAAAGGGAATCGGTAGTACATCACGAATTGTCGTAGGTGACGTTTCCGACAACAAGAACAGAAAGCCAGATTCTCCATGGTTCGTTGAATCCAAAAAAATAATGGATTTGCTCAAGGATGAAAACGGAGAACTTTTGCCGGATGATGTTCTGGCAAAGACATTTGACATACCTGTTGAACAGGTTGCAAAGCTTCGCAAACAAGGAACAGGAATAGACAGTGAGTCTGCTCATAAAATCCTTCAAACAACAACCGCCGCCGGCAGCGGTGACGCTGGTAGCACCGAGGACGGAGTGAGGAAAATCTGGGGCTTTGACGCATCGCCGTATTGGTACGACACCTACGATGACGCAAAAAATCCAAAGAAAATGAACAGAGAAGAATTCGACGCAATGACAGAAGAAGACTTCAAGACCACCGTAGTGCCAATGTCTTACGAATGGGGTGATGAAGTATCTGGGTTTGACGTGTCTGGGACCAGCCGAACAACAGCACCGGTAAGAATCCGTTCAGAGGTTGATACAACCCGAGGCACATTCATGCTGCAAGACCTATTGGACCACCTTGGTAAGAGCGACGCAACCCGTGAGGAAATAGCCGAAATCTTGGCACTTGAAATTGATGGAAAGAAAGAAAAGCCAGGTCTTGATGCCATCTATAGATGGAGAAGAGATGGCATTCCAAAGAGGACTATGAGTAAGATTATTGAAGACGGAATAATCAAGAGAGCCGAAGACGCCTTTGGGGATGACGGCAAAAGGTTTGACTCAAACATCCCTCAGCCAAAATTCCTTGTAGCCCTAGACGACATGCTTGAGAAAGCAAAGACTCCAAGAACTCAAGTCCAAATGAATGAAATTCTTAATATGAAAGCATCTAACCAGAGGACTAGAAACTCAAGGTCCGGTAAAGAGGGCAAATTCAGTTGGTCTGTTGGCGAAGGTGTCTACTACACACCTAGCGAGGCAGATGAAATACTGTTCAGGCTCAACGAAAAACTGGGAACGAATTTCACCCTGGACGACCTTTTCCCTAGCAGCGACAATGACTCAAAACTGCCAGTGAATAACCCAGTAAAAGACATCAAACCAGTGAGAATGGTGTCCCCAGACATTCCAGGGTCAAAACTCAGCAGTGGCGCTGGCCCCACCCCGAATAACGGAGCACCAGAAAACATAACTCCAAGAATGCAAAAAGAATTGATTGCCTATGCAAAGAATGCAAAATGGAGCAATTTTGCGCAGGGACTCATTCAGAAATTAGACAACGGTGGAGAACTGAGCCCTTCGCAATGGAGAGCTCTGCTCAGAATGCACGATAATCTAGCAAGAAGACGTTAATAGATAATAAAAATAGAGTTTCATTATTAACACTTCCCGTATGGGCTCTATGGTAGGTTATACTTTTACGAATAAAGAATTCAATAAACAGACGGCAATAACGGTCGTTTGCATTAAACATGAAGGACGAGGAGCCGCAATATATGAGCTACGACGATAAGGTCTCTGTCAGCATCGATGCCGACGGTCAGGTTCTCAAGTGCGCAAAAGCCCTAGACGCTAGTGAGTGCGGCTACATAAAGGGTGCTGCGGTATGTGGCAAATGTGGCGCAAAGCCCATGGAAGTCAAGATGGTTCCTGCAGACATATTCACCAAGGTTCATGAAGGTGATACAGAAGAGGGTGTTGTTGATATGGAAGAAACAGACGACGCCGAAGTAATGCCAAAGAAAAAAAAGAAGCCAGCAGAAGTAGCGGCAATGGATGACGAAGAAGACGAGGACGACGAAGTCGACGCAGAGAAAGCCGACCCTGCATCAATGGGAGACGAAGACGAAGACGAAGACATGGATGCGGAAGAAGAAGATACAGACGAGGACGATGAGGCTGTTGCCGTAGAAGAAGACGAAGAAGACGAGGACGAAGAAGAAGTTCCCACAGAAGACGAAGAAGACGATGAAGAAGAAGAAGAAGTTCCTGCAGAAAAAGGCATGCACGAATTTGACGAAATGGCTCCCTTTGTAAAGAAGAAGAAAAAGAAGGGCGTTCCTGCTGACATGGTCGACGAAGACATGGTCGACGAAGATGAGGACATGGAAATGTCTCCAAAAATGCAGGAAAATCGCAAAAGAAGAATTGCATCCATGGGAATGGACGAAAAAGAACTTGGCGAAGACGGTTATGTATGCGCCATAGAACGAAAATCCCTTCCTGGTGGTTCGTCAGTATGTGCAGACTGCCCTGGTGGTTGCATCGCGGAAAAAGGCCTCCCAGGCTTGCTTCATATTGAAGGACTTGCCGAAGAAATGTTTGACGGAAAAGTAATCGATTCAGGTTATTCACCATCGTCAGATTTGTTCGTTGTGGATGTTCAGACCAAAGATGGAGATTCGGTTGAGATTTTCGTAGACGGAACCACATCCGAGGTAATGGGTTGGCACAAATTGGATGGAGAGAAGTTTGAACAAAAGTCCGTAGTGGACGAATTGGTTCTTATTGACTTCTCCGAAGCAGCCGACATTGCCGTCAAGTCAATTGATGGTCACGTTGTTGCAGTTGAGCCTGACACCTTCGAGGGATTTGATGCTTACGCCGTAGAGATTGACGGATTTGATGGCAAATCATACGACGTGTTTGTTGCTCTCGACGGAGAAATTCTCGGTTACGACAAGTACGAGCCGGAAGAGGCAGAAGAGATTGAAGCAGAAGCTGCAGAAATCGCCCTTAAGAGAGCATTCTCCGACGAAAAGAGAATGGCCATGGCAGAAGCGGGCTCAGCCCTTCCTGATGGTTCTTATCCAATAGCATCACACGGTGACCTCAAGAATGCAATTGCTGCCTTTGGTCGCGCTAAAGATAAAGATGCGGCAAAACGACACATCATGAAGAGGGCTCGAGACTTAGAAATGGATGAAATGATTCCAGCATCTTGGGTCGCCGGAACTTCAGCGCCAGAGAAAAAGACAGCAGACGAAGTCGACGGAGAGTTTATGAAATCTCTTGTTGAATTCCAATTGCTCGAATCAGACATAGAACTCTAAAGAGGGGTAACCCGCCATGACGGGTAAGCCGTTCATCAAAACAAGAGTGCTGGTCTCGCATCAGTTCGTATCACCGCTTTCCGGTAGGAAAGATTTTGATGAAGCAGCACTGGCTTTTAAGAAAGCCGTAATTGAATCTATTCGTTCGCCAAGACTCAACGCCGAACTATCGGTCAAGTCGGCAGCAATGTCGGGCTCGATTGGCGAAAAGAAAAAGAACTATGAAGACACCGATGGAAAGACAAGAACTAACAATGGTGCAGCTCCTGGCACAACGGAGGTTGCTGGTGGCTATAGATACAAAAAGGATGCAAAATTTGAAAAAGGTAAAATACTGCAACTATTCCCAACCCGGGATAGCAAGGCATCGTTAAAGAAAACTGTTAATTTTGGGTGGGTTGACGACCCGAATGTTGTTAAACCAAAAAAACCTCAGGGCAGAATAAGAATTCGCAAATTCAAAGTCAACCCAAGAACCCAAGAAGCCATACCAGAATCAGAAGTTGAAATTGACACGATGGGGAATCCCGTTGCCGGTCAAAGCTCCAAGCAACTACCAGGCCAGAAAATTGGACAGAGCGGAAATCTTCTTTCCCGTGCTGCTGGTGCCGCTGGAATAATCGTTGACGAGCTTGGAAAGATGAGATGCCCCCCGGGCACGCCGGCAGCCAACCAATTTACCGACCACATGGGTACAAACTGTTTTGGGTTGACAGCGGGGAATCTAGTGAATGCAGTTCAAGAACTTGCATCCAAGTTTGCGCTTACGGATAAACTGTTTAAAAATAATGAAGGGTTTCTGCGTTCATTCCTTGGAGCCGTAGAAGCAGACCAAACAACAGGCTCCAACTTCTTGGGGCAAAGGTTTTTAAAGCGTTTTACCGGTCAGGGAAGAACGTTCTGGGACCACTACAGGGGCGTAGATGGGGAAATAGCACCAGGAGATATTCCCGAATGGAGCGAAGTCCCCCTAACCGAAGAATCTCGTTGGTTCGTTGGCGGAATGAGGAGAGCCCAGGAGAGACTACAACTTCAAGACACCAGGGTATCTGGGCTTATGGATTTGCTTGGAATAACTAGAAATCCAGATAATTCCCAACATAACGCTGACATAATTTCCGCATTTGATGTTCTCAGGCAAAAAAACATGTGGGAAATCAACGTAAAGAACAGACCAACACACTCAGAGGTCCTTGCCGAGATAAACGGGAGACTGATTAAAGGTTTTCCTGGGTTCTCCGAACTTGAACCGTCTGTGCAGGATTCCCTAAGAAACAAAGATATTGCTCGCTACTACGAAAACGAAAGAGCCCTATTGGAGGCAGCTCTGGAATCATTCGTAATGAATCCAGAGCATATGAGGGACATCGCAATTATTGATTTCGTAAATGTCGGCGACGACGAAGCGAGCGCTCAGCCATTGTCCATGGAGGGTTCTGACTGGATGGGTTCACAGATTAATTTGGACCCATTCGGAATAATGGAAAGACAAGAAGCGCTAATCCCCGAATTGCAGCCTGATGAAAGATTAAGAATAGATGTCGTTGGTGCAGCCACCGACGCAGAAGCCGCTTCTCAACTTTCTGATTTTTTAGTTACGGCGAACGGTCATTCAAAACAGCTTGCAGCAATGGTTGAACCTAGAGCCTATGCACGACACATCATGAAACACGAAATTGCCCACACAATACAAATTGCCGCATTTCAAAAAAAGATTCGCGAAAGTTTGGCACTAAATGGATTTGTTGAAGCTAAAGGAAAAGACGGAAAAATTAGAAAAATCACAGACATAAAGGACCTTACAAGTCAGGACGTATTTGACATACTCGCTTCAGTCGGGGATGGTGTTGATACCGAAGCACTTGGGGCCGTAATGTCAAGACTTGAAAACGTTAAATTCCTCGCCGGCTCATACCCGAACATGTACGAAAAAGACATCTGGGTTCTGGAACTCACCGCAGAGCTCCACGCGCTTAGGGACCTTGGGATTATCTATGGCGACGACGTTGACGCCGCCCTTGAGTGGATGGATGATATTGCCGACGGTCGACATACTGATAGACGAATCCGCTCAGATATCGAAACAATGAAAATTGTACAGGATTCGTACTATATAAATCCAGGTTCGGATGTGGGGATACCAAGTGAATCCTTTGATGACCTAAGAGCGAGAGACGTTATTGCTCAGAGAGAATATATAAAACAGATAAAGAAGAGTGCTTCTGGCTATTCAGAGAAAGACATTGTCTCGCAGATGGCGAATATTGAAGGTGATATTGACGTTCTTGATTCCAGAATTGAGAGAATGACCAAGGACGGGATAGACATCACCGACGTTGCTAATGAACGTGATTTTAAAATTGCACAGAAAAAAGCTTTTGAATCTGCATGGAAGAAAAAATACGGTGTTGGCGTTCCTGGAGAGAGTAAAAAACTTCAAGAAAAAGTAGATGCCATGAGATTCTCAGAATCAACTCTTTCACCTGCCGCTATGGAAGAAAGACGCAAAGCGTTAAAGCTGCAATCCCTTAAGGAAAAAGCGGACTCAATGAGTCCTACCGACCTGGTTCGCCAAATGGTCGACTACGAATTAAAGATGAGACAAAAGGGTATCGTCGATGCAGACAGAGCATTACTGAAAGATGAAAGCAAAGTATTTAGAGATAGGTACAAGAACCTTCTTGCCGAATCTGGCGATACCCGTGGATGGCCGGCACAGAGAAGAGAGTTAGAAAAAAACATAGACGAACTGCTCAGGCCGACAAAAACCGCAGTCGTAAAAGACCCAAAGTCCTTCAATAACAACAACAGCGCAGTCGATTTTGGAAGCTCACAAAGAGGAGAACTTCTAAAAGGAAAGACTCAACGACAAATAGATGCAGTTCAAATGTTGTCGGATACCGAATTTTCATCCGCTGGGCAATTGCTTGACCCGGGTAAACAGGCAATGTCTGCTGATGCCATCACCAAAAGAAACGAACGCCTCAAAAAGCTTGGTCTACCAATAGACCCGACATCAAGAGAGAGTGGCTCGATTGATGAACAAATTGAAAATATCATAATTCCGTCAATGGAAGTTATGGATGATTCCTTAATAGGCGCAAATATTGAAGTAGAAGCAATCATCGACATAGACGTAGATTTGGAAACCGGACAGATACTAGAGAACGATATTGCTCACGAAGGCTTTGTCAGTGGTCGAGTCGTTACGAAAAAACAACCAGGTCTTGGAATACTGAGTGATTCCGAGGTTGTAGACGGCAAGAAGAAACATCGAGTAATCATTCAGGCCACAGAGACAGATAGGGGAATGTTCCCCCATTGGTCCATGGATGTTGATGCAGACGATAAACGAGACCAAAAACTAATCATGCCTCCAGGCAAAATGAGGGTCGTCGGTAGGAAAGAAGACGGAACAATAATTGTTCAGATTATTGAACAAAAAAATACAGAGGATGTCCTTTCGTCTCTCACCAAAGATGGACCCGACGGAAAACCATGGAGTTCGTCTACCCACAAACGGATAGAGAAGATTTCAAATGAATACCTCATCAAACGTCGCGATGGTGCCCCACTAAGGTCAAATAGGCCTATCAAATCTGTTGAGTCAGAGGAGAGAAGCATATTGGCCAAACGAGAGATACTGGCTTCTGGTGGAAATTTTGGCGAGCCGCCGTCTGATGACTACATTGACGAAGTTATTAATGCCATTCCATCCGAACCAGATGCTTTGGGCCCCCTGACCAACAGAGAAGGAAGAAAGGCCGAAAGACTTACGAGAAGCACTAAGAACATTTCCGACATCAAGAAAACCCTATCCTCTGGCGCAAATAATGATATCGAACAAATCGACATGGACCCACAGGTTAAGAAAATCATTTCAGAGAAAGACCCAGCTGAAATAATCAAAATGGTAGAAGATGCAGCAGTCGAAATGCACGCAGGTTTTGACAAACGCCCGCGCGCTCGAATGCGAGAGCAGGAGTTGGATGAACTAGCTTCCGGCGTAGAAAAAAAACCCACAATTGTGAAAATTTCAAATGCTCTTTCGACTATGAGGAACCGAGAAAAGAGACGTCAGATAAGAGAAGCGCTGACCGAAGAAAATCAAAAAAAGACAGCATCGGAAGCTGCGTTGATATTTAACGAACTTAAAGACGCAAACCTTGGGGGCGGGAAGCTGGACAAACTCGCCGATGATGCTCTACTAAGAGACCATGGTTTAACTCGGTCTAAACAAAAAAGTATTATTTCAGATAATCCGATATATAAAACTGATTCAGCCGAACAAGCAGTCGCCCTATTGGCCCTTGGGTATGAGGTCGAGGTACACGACGACAAAACGAGAAAAATGGTTAAAAACTCTGCATTCCAAACAGAGGGGGAGCTAAAAAAAATTGCAGCGGCCGAGGCGGGTGCATTGAATCTATCTGATGCTGAAGTAGATAAATATGTCAAAAATTACATGGAAAACCACGATATTGATATGTGTCGTCTTTACGAAAAATCAAAGAATGTTATGTGCAGCAAAAACATAGGTGTGGTGCGTGCAAACATGCCACAGAGTCAAGGGCCTACAAAGGATGCAAATTCTCCAGCCATGAGGGCCGTGAGGTCTGGCTTAATCGAGGGTAAATACGTTTCCAAACCAGGACTTTCGGATGATGATAAAAAGAGATATGAAGCCATAACTAATCTTCTCAAAAAACCAAAGACATTTGCTGACGTATCCGAGGAAGACAAGCAATGGGCATTTAGCAATACAGAATGGAGCAGGGTTGAAGCCGAAACGACCCCAGCGATGATGACTTACCTCAAAAGCGTTCTTGGAGAAGAAGGTATCGTGAGGGGCTCTAAAGACCCGGATGAACTTTACTCCACCCAGAAAGAATTGAAAAACTTCCAAGTGGACAGTTCGATGGAGGGAATGTTGCATGATTATCTGTATACGTCCAAAAAGGACAAAGAGCCCAAAATCAAACGCTTTGTCGACAAGGATGGCAATGATTTAGTGGTTGGAAGTCCAGAGTTTGAAAAAGTCCGCAAGGAATTCCTGGATAATGCTTGGTTCCAGGGTGCAATCCTCACATCTCGTGATAGTCAAATTGTAGATGGACACCATAGGTGGGCGGCAATCAAAATGCTTAACGACAACCTCCCCGAAGGGCACAATAGAATCGAAGTTCAGGTCGATGAACTTCAAACTTCCATTTTTGAATCTCTTTTGTTGACAAAAATATTTCAAGAAAAAATGGGCATAAAAGGAAAAACTGTCGGCAAGGACCCGTTTCCATACAAAGACGGCACGACCACTTCAATGTCAAAAGAAGAATTTGACGAACTCCTTGTAGATATGCAAACAAACATCAAGCAACTTGGACAAGAAATTAAAGACAAGAATATCTACCCCATAAAGGTAGACGACATGACTTTCAAAAAAATTAAAGTAGAACCGCGTTCCCCTGGGTTGAAAGACAACAGAGACAGGTCGGTTTCTCAATACGGAATGGAATGGAAACCAGCATATTCAGAAATTGAATCCGTTGAGGCATCAAAGAAATGGGATGGATGGGACGATGTCCCACTAACCGAAGTTGATTTGTCATCGATAGACATACGCCCAACAGAGTCCCACCTAAAGGGTGAGTCAATAGACAAGGTTGTAGAAGGAAGGGAAGCATTCAGAGAGGGCTACCATCCAAATCTAATAATTGACGTTGATGGAAACATGTACATTTCGGATGGTCACAATAGAGTTGCCATGAATAGGGCTCTCGATAATAACAAAATACAGGCAAGAGTTATCGATTTACGTAAAGTCGAAGAGCCATGGAAAGATGGAAGTCCTGATAAGAAAAACTACAAGGGCTACGACTTGGTGGAACCAAAAAATCCATATCCAAAACCAGGGGACTCGGGCGTGATGCCGACGGACGAAGAGATTTCCGCAGCCGCTACTCAGCGTGAAAAACTAGTCGACATTGAAAAGGAAATTACTTCAACACTCATAGACGCCTCTGATAAGCACGGCGGAATCATGATTGGTCTTGCATACAGATTTAAATCAGTTAAAGCAATGGCCGGCAAAATAAATCGTGAGCGCGGTGATAGGACCGCACAGCAAGCCGCTGAGGAAATGTCAGATGTAATCAGGTACACGACAACATTTACTCCAGAAAATTATGTTGCTGGGGCAAGAGCCACAATAGACGATTTGCAAGCCGCCGGATACCAGCTCACTGTTAAAAATTACTGGAAAAGCGGAGACCCTTATCAGGGAATCAACATTGCGGCCGTTCATCCAAATGGAACACGATTTGAACTACAGTTTCACACCCCTCAGTCGGCTGTTGAAAAAGATAAAATACACAAGGATTACGAGGAGTACAGAACAGAATTAGACCCAGATAAGCGGCGCAAAATATACGACAGAATGGTTCGATTGGCTGAAGCTATTGATATCCCTGTAGACGATGAAGCATTGCTGACCATAGGTGAACTCAGGGAACAGAGCTACGAGGACCACTCTTCGGCGGTTTCTGCAGTTCCAGAAATGGTCAAGGCTGGGTCGTCGCTTTCCTCCGGAAGAACGAGAGTGAATAAACGCGGCCCCATTGACAGGTTGTTCTTAGAAAAAGGAAAAGCAGGAACCGAGGCAAGAACGTTTAATTTTGACACTGCTTCAATAGGTAAGCCAACAAAAATAGATAAAGATGAATTTTTCAAGATAGTTGGGGATGTTCCTGGTCTTCATGAAACCGATGAACTAATTTCCACGGAAAAACTTACGTCATCCCGAGTTGAGAACCTCAATATGTATCGAGCCTCATATAAGGGGAAGTATGGAGAGAAAAACAGGGTATTCGCTAATTACAAAGCACCAGATGGAAGGCAATACGTCATAGCTCAAGACGAAGACAGGGTTGAGGGTAGGTATTACGTATTCTCGGGTGATAAACGACTTGACGAATCTTCTAGCATCGCAAAATTGGTTCTCATAATGAATGATGGGAAATTAAACGTGCACGATTTGATGTCTATCAATGTTGATGAAGAGCACAGGAAATCAGGTCTCGCACAAGCCCTGGTAGAAGTCGCAAAAGCGGACTTCCCTGACTCCACCTTCACAACTCGCCGAGTAGTGACTGACGAAGGTGCGCAATTTGCAAGGAATGTAGGTCGTTCACAAACCGGAAAGACCGCACCCCAAAAGGCTGGGTCATCGCTTTCCTCTGGAAGGAGTAAAGGCAACTTGTCGCCAAGGTCCATTGAGAGAACGACAAAGATAGAAGAACGCTCCACGAAAGCCAAAGAAAGAGTTACCAACCTTGAGAAAGCACTTGATGTTCTAAGAAAAACTGGTGAGTGGAGGGGTGAAGAATTCGGCGTTATTATAGCCAATCATGACGACTTCAAGGGTGACGCCGAAAAGTTTGATGCAGATATACCACCGGTCAATATATCCAAAGAAGAGATAGAAAAAAGATTTGGAAATGTAGAGTCTCTGGTAAATTTAGCAGAAGAAAAACTCGATTTGTCCAAAAAGGAAGTTGTACTTGCTGAGCACCTTGCAAAAACAAAAAAGGTTCGCACAGAACAAAACACCATAGACATCGAAGACCTTACTCCAGAGGATTTCCAAATTCTTCTTGATGAATACAAACAACTCAAGCCCGAAGATTATGGTGATGCTGCCATACACGTCGGACAGGCCGAACTTGATGGGGGCGTATTGGACCCATCCAGAACCGTAGGTGGTAAAGATATTGGTGCTGTAGGTGGGGCTGGGAATACTGGTGCATTGAATGAAGACCAAATTTCCAAACTAAAAACAAAGAACGACGGGTTAAAGGGTAAACTAACATCCGCCGAGTCGATACTCAAGTCATTCAATGATGGAGAAGAAACTTACACACCAAAAGACGCAATGGAAGCAGCGTATCTCAATAGATTATTTGGCGTTAATACAACCAGTCTGGGGGCGGTTGGATTTGAGGAAGGAATCGAATACGACCTTACTAAAATGAACAGCGCCGCAGCATTGTCGAAAATTAATTCTGAGTTGGATTTAATAAAACCACAAATAAAGAAAAACGACGAGACCCTTGGGGCAATACAGGGCGTAGGTAAATTTGGTTTTGTTAGTGCCTATCCAGCATCTGAAGGTATTACCACGAGTGGTTACTTTGGAAGAAATGCCGGTTCTGTCATTCCAAAAGATATTGCAACATATCGAACAGAATTAGAAGCCAAGTTACGCAAGCGCCCCCAGTATGACGATGTTCAGGACAGGACCACTTTTGATAGGTGGATGAGTAGTCTCAGGGGTTCCGCCTATCTCGTCACTGACCCCTCGGTCATATCGGACGACCTCGGTCCTAGTTCGATGGGGGAAAAACAGATACTTGGAAAAGTAAAACCCGTATTTGGTGTTTCTGCCCCCGTTAGAGGGTACAACCCACTTACCAGCGAAAGGGTACGACAGGATGAATGGGGTTATGTCACCAGTGCCCTTATGGCTCGAGCAATACGTTTAGAGAAAGAGGGCAAAGAAGTCAATATTGAAAACGTTCTTGCAGCGCGCAGGGGAGAGCCGCTCCCGAGTAGTCAAGGTCTCAGCTCTGGTGCGGATATGGCTGTCGGTAGTAGGAGTATTGTTCGCAAGGGTTCGGCAATAGAGAACTATCGCCATGAGTATCAATCACGAATTGGAATACATGGTGAAACCCCAGAATCCGCTCGTCCGGTTAGCGGCTACTTGGTGCACAAGTCCCATGTAGATAAGAAGAAAAATATGGTAAAGCAGTCAGGCTCAGGCAATCATGGTTCAGACGCAATATTTGAACTCGAAGACAGTGATGTCGTCGGTGACGGTTTGACTGCACTTGGGGAAATAGAGGTTGTACTGAGGCCTGAGGTTGGCTCAAGAACTGCCTACGGAATCGGGGAGAGCATCAATACGGCACATAGACCAGTAATGCTCACTTCAAATAACAGAGACGACATTTCCGACGCACTAACCAACACGCATGGTGTTGAATCCAGCCAGAGAAATGTTGACTCAATGATTCACCTTTTGTCAGCCGGAATAGACAAAGACTTCACAAAGGTTGGAGCACGAAGAGACGGCAACGGAAGAATGGCTCCAGTGGGGAAAATGGACCCATCAACAGACAGAGCACACGAACCATTCGAAGCTCAGATATTGGGAGGATTCAAGAAGGACGATGTTGAAGGCATACATTATCCGTTTTCGCGAATTCAAAAACTTTCCGAGCAAGAAGAAGTGCAGGACGCAATTCCAGAGAAAACCATCACGGCAAAGTTGGCAAAACTAGGTTTCACAAAAGAAGAAATAGCCTATTTCTACTCTATGTCAAACGGTCAACCACTAACTGGGGCAAGCGTTCAGAGACTGAAGGAATATAGGGCTGCTAAAAAGATTAAAAAGAAATACGAAAGCCAAGGAATTGGGTATGTTAAATTTGCTCACCCTAAAGGTATAAATATTGAAAATCCAAAAACTTATGACAAACTTGCCAAGGGCAACGAGGATGTTGAGAAGATAATCATCGGACAGATACTCTCCGAGATGGAAGTGTCGATGAAAACAATGCTCACAAAAATGAGAAAGAACAAAGCTAACTCCATGCTTGGAGACCCATCGTGAAGGCGGTTTTGGTAGGGAGCGTTTATGGGGACAAGGTCTACTATGTCGTTGACGCAAAAAACCAGAATTCAGACGGTTATGTAGTCATGGAGTCCGGAAGGGAGACAAAGGTTTCCTTTTTCCCGTACGTATCAAAAAATCCCAAAATCAACAAGATTCGAAATACAAAATTTCATAGGTTTCTTTGGGATTCACCAATCAAGCCAACGAGCGGGAAATGGTTTGAAACATTCATAGCAAAACACACAGAGATAGACAAAGTTTTGCTTGATGGTGTGGTCGTAAAAACCGACCTAGGCAAAGGTGTCAAGAAGATTAAGCAAAAAGAAAAAGCAGCAGCAGACTTTTTATCGGGTATGGCCTCCTCGGCGTTTAATCCAGAGACGAAACAAGTGGTAAAGTCTGATGTACAGATTAAATCGACAAATGACCGAAATAGGGCATGGGCGGTTATAAAAATGCTTCATCAATCAGGAGAACAGTGGCGTGGATAGGGATATAAACACAAAGGCAGACCCACTTGGTGGAATAATTCCCCAGGAGCTTGTCAGTGGTGACGTCCTTCGCGGATACGGACCTCGCCGAGGGAATCTTGAGAGACTTCTTAGATACTGGCGACCAATAATGAAGAAGCCGGGTGGATTTCGTCGATGCCGAGTCATTCTTGCCGACCATCCAGAACTGTACCCACTCGAGCGAATCTGCGCTTGGCTTCATCACGAGACAACTGGTCTATGGCCGAATGAGGGGTGTCATCACCCAACCATGAAGAACTGTAGGGGAAAACTCAAAAAGGGAAACTGGAGCAACAGTGACTTTTCTAGAAATCTGCGCTCTCTCGGTAGTAGAAAGAAAGATGCACTCGAAGGAGTGACTGACACCTTCTTCCATGACTTTGTTCCATCTGGAGAGAATTCACCACTCCCAGTTGTAACAAATTCCGACTTTGACCACGGCATGAATGTCCTTAGCGAATTCATGGAGATGGAACCAGGATTTGTTAAATTCTTGCGCGATAGCGAAAACTGGGAAATAGAGGGCGAGGATGTCGACGGTCTTGTTAAGTCTCTTCCGATGTCAGATGAATACATGAACAAAGAATGTTGTGGCAACGATGAATGACTTTAACGAGGGGTGCTGCCCGGAGGCCGTAGAGCAAAAGCGTGTTGTCGTTACTCGACACATACTTTTTGATTCGATGGTTAAGAAAAACCACGGACTAGTTCGTTCAAAAAAAGAACTCACTCAAGATGTAATTGAATATAAAGCACTTTCTCGCAGAAACGGAAACGTACGGCGAAAAGATATTAATCAATCCGGAATCGAAACCAAGGCAAATGCGGTAAGAAAACTTGGTTCGACACTGACAAGTCTCGCCGTACCTGGTGATTCCGACCCATTCCTCTCACCAGTTCGTTCTGCTGTGTATAGAACATTGACTCCAGGAAAACCTGGCGGCATAGGTGGCTCTATGCCAGGACAAAACAGGGGGTACAGGTGTCCAGAAGGATATCAATACGGTGGAAGATTCACCGATTCAAGACTCTCGACATGCGGAGTTCAGCTTTTTGACATACCATCTCCGCTGGGTCTAGCGCTTCGAGCAATACGAAAAGTTAACAGAAAGCCAAAAGTTGAGATGGTTGAGGGAAGTCCAATACTCGGAGTTCCCACAGAGGGTTCACTCATTCAGTCAAGGAAACCAACAATACCAAAAGTATCCCAAGACAACAGAGCTTCTGCTGCAAGAAATGCGGCCGACATGGTTAGGGATATATCCTCTTCGTCGTCTCGTGCGGTAAGAATGGTAAGACGTGATGGGTTTGTCCTGCAGCCTGTTGTTCCTGCAAAAGTTCTAAGAGCCATACCAGACAACAGGGACATGGAGGGGGCTACATACATAATGTCGGTATTCTCCCCTTCCGAAATAGGAAACGACGAATTGGGTCTACTCTCTAATACCGGTGTAAGAAAAATTGTCTACATTCTTCCTGGTGGTTCAACTCTTTCTCTCGAAAAGAAAAGAGTTCTAGAGGTTGGTGAAAGAAGAAAACTCGGAAGAACAGTCAATACATCAATGACTCTGAATAACTCATCTGACCCAGCCGCCAGACTGAAAGCCGTAGCCAATGAAACTGGTGATGGTATTGGTTATGAAGAATATTTTGCAAATGTAAAAAACCCAAACGCAATAGTAAATGGAAAACAGAGATGGGCCAGCGAGGTTTTTGGTAAGGGTAAAATAAAGAAACCAATTGGTGAAGCTGGAACAATCTCTAGAGAGTCAAATTCCAATGAAAAAATAAGCGGCAAAATAGACACTCTTGACGAGGCTCTTGCACATATCGAGTCCGGAGGAACGCTTTCTGATATATCGCCAAAACTTCTAGCTGTCGTTCTTGCAAGCACGAGCATACTCAAGGTTCAAAAGTTAAACAACGAACAATCACTCGTTGTCAATGGTAGCGATAAGTACTTTCTTTACAATCCACCCGTCAAGTTTCAGCACTTAGCTGAACGATTCGCTGCAGACGTACAACAACACCTTGGACTTGAGTCACCTGATGTCCTTTTCGTTGGTGGTCCGTCGGATAGAAGAAGTTACCTCCGTCAGGATGTAGAGACAGCACTTAAGGGTTCTAAATTTAATCCAAATATCAAATTTGATGACCTAAAACCAGAAGACGTAGCCAAGATAATGATTTCCGACTTCTTGACCGACCAACGGACAAGACCTGGTTCTTCCATATATCCACTCGAAACAGCATCGGGAACGGTTCCAATGCTTGCGCAAAATACAACATCTGGTTTGATTGCTCTTGCCGATATTGAAATAACAAAAAGAACCAAAATGAATATTGAGGAATATTACGTGTCTCTGGGAATCCCAAGATACTCGGAGTACTACAACACACTAAGAGGCGAGCAACAGGTGATGATGAGGAAATCAATAGATTCCTACATTCGAAGGGCAATGTCTTTCAGCGTTGCCGACCTACGCAACAAACTCAACCCGAACGGTTTAACTATCGGTGAAAAGAACCACTTGTCAATTATCGGAAAACTTTACGAAAATAGACTTGAATCGCTGACAACAAGAAAGCGAACAATCGCAGAAATTTTGAAAGGTAAATAATGACATCATTTGCTGTAGTTACTGACGTAATACGTGGTACTCCTTTTGCCGTAGTTGTTACAAACAATGACAAATCGGATTTTTATGGCGTCCACCAGAAGGGCATGGAGTGGGCCATGGAGATGAGCTCCAAGGATGATTCGTCATGCTGTTGGAGCACCCCTGACGGAACGGTTATATCCAGCAAGGGCATCCTTTCTGATTTGGCAGCAAAAACATTATTTGATGCATACGGAATCAATCAGGAGGTTGAAGAAACAACCAACTCGATTATTGTCGACAGGAAGCCAACGGGTAGTTCGTTGTATCTGGGCCGAATGGTCTTTGACATCAAGTCTTCACTTTTGCCAATTTCTGGAGTCAGTCTCGGAAGGTTTAGCTTTGGAAGAAAGTCAAATGCAGTTGCATATAAAGCTCGTGCATTCAAGGCTGACTCAATGCTTAGCTCCATGACCAACGAGATGAGTAGAAACAAAATTGGATTTGACGAATCAGCAAATATGTTTAGGAGCCGCGGTTTTGATGTTTCCGACGACTATACCCCTCAGAGAATAAAGGGAATAACAGGAAATAACTCCGCAAGAAGATTTGGTAGAGCAATCGGAACAGAAAAGAAAACCACCAAAAAGAGACTGCAGAGAAGAACAAAAAACATTGGTGAAATTTCCAATCTGAGCAAAGATAAAAATACTATTCGTAATAGAAAACGGATGGCTATTATTAAGAAAACAAGGAAATTTTAATATGTCCCCAAAAATTAGAGCCGTTGGGTCCAGAAAGAAGAAGAATAAGGATTGGGAGGAACTACGAGAAGCCCCAATCGTCGGAATAGATGGTTCTGGCCCTGGAATAACCTCTGGCCCCTTTAAGTCTGCCAACCAAGGTCCTGAATATGTAAGAGATAACGACCCTGATGTTTTTGTTGACCCAGAGTCGGCTCGTTTTAGGGCAAGGCAACTTGGCTGCGTTGGAATAAGCAGAAGAATGTCCAAAAATGGCCGGGCAGTATGGATGCCATGCACCAATATGAGCGATTACTCACGACTATCTGGTTCCACCCATCTCGGAAGAAGACACCAACAGCAAGCAACGAGAAACGTAGTTCGGACGATAGTTAGCGAAGAGTTAAGAAAACTGAAAAAGAAGTCATCAATAGTCAATGAGATAACAGAAAATATCTGAACTATTTACAAACAATAGTCCTTAACTAAAGTAGTTGCACTATTGGCTGTAAATCTCTAGTACATTTGATGACTAGGGCTGGGTGCTTACCTAAGCCACGGTAAGTAATACAAGTAAACAATCAACCCTCACATCTCAATAGGAGAAAAAATATGTCGCAAGACAAAGCAAGAACAGAAGAGTTGCAATCAGCTCTTCGCACAAAGATGGCAGATAATAAGGCCATTGCAGATTCATTCAAGATTGAAAACGGCACTGTAGTCGTTTCGGCAGAGCAGAAATCAGCTTTCGATAAGAACATGGTTGACATCAAGGAAATCAAGTCCTTGATTGAAGGCATGGAGACGATGAGCAGTGTAACTGACTGGTCGAATGCCCCACAAGAAACCGTTTCCGGTCAATACGCAGCAGCAACAGCAGATGTTCAGCAGTTGTCGAGTCGTGAAATCAAGTCAATCGGCGAAATGTTCCTTCAGTCGCCAGAGTTCAAGTCATTGAACAACGGCAAGAATGGCGCGAACATGGCAGCTGCATGGCAGGTCGGTGCTTCATTCACAGGTGGAAGCTTCAACGTAAAGGACGTCTACTCGGCTTTGCCATCAGGCACTCCTGGTTCGTTCGGAACAATCCAACGTGACCCAATGGTGACTCCTCCAATGCGCACAAAGCGTGTTCGTGACTTGTTCCCAGTTCGCACCACAACAGCAGCAGTGATTGAGTACTTCCGTCAACTCGGTTTTACTTCGGTGGCTGGCGGCGGCACAAACAGTGCATCCTCGGTTGCAGAGCGTTCAGGTGGCAACTTTGGCATCAAGCCACAGTCGTCATTCGCATTCGTTGGTGAGCAAGCTCCAATCCGCACATTGGCACACTGGGAAGCTGCACACCGCAACGTCCTAGCCGATGAGCCACAGTTGCGCTCAATCATCGACAATGAGCTCATGTACGGCCTCCGCTTGTTGGAAGACAACCAAATTCTTAACGGTGATGGTACCGGCGAGAATCTTTTGGGTGTTCTTCAGACACCAGGCATTCAGAACTACGCCTGGTCATCCGGTATAGCTGGTGACACTCAGGCCGATGCAATCCGTCGTGCTGCAACCCTCTCCTTCTTGGCTTACTACGAGCCATCTGGTGTGGTTATGCATCCAAACGACTGGGAGAACATCGAATTGACGAAGGACGCCAATGGTCAGTACCTCATCGCAGTTTCGGTTGCAATGGGTGGCGAGCCAAAGGTATGGAGAATGCCAATCATTGACACTCCAGCAATGGCAGAAGGTACCGCACTTGTCGGTGCATTCGGTACAGGCGCACAGTTGTACGACCGTGAGCAAGCATCGATTCGCATCAGCGAGCAGCACTCGGATTTCTTCGTCCGCAACGCAATCGTTGTTCTTGCCGAACAGCGCCTTGCTCTTGCAGTGAAGCGTCCAGAGGCTTTCGTCGCAGTAGACTTCGACAACGGTCCAGGCGAAGAAGACTAATAAGCGTTAAGCAAAACCCCGCTCATTCCTTCGGGGGTGAGCGGGGTTTTTGCTTATATATGGGAAAATTGTGTATGAGAGAAAATGAACCATTTCTATTTTTGGGGGAAATGTCGCTATTTAACAATCTTCTCGACGAAGTACTGTCGTTAACGGATGAAGACTGGACAGAATATGAAGGCAGAAAGAAAAGGCGCGGTGCAGCCTCAGCAGTAACTGACACTATCCCCTTATTTTACGACGTAAGACAGAGGATTGATTCAGCGATACTGCACAAAAACCATGAAAGATTCAGTGCCCACATAGATGAAGTCGTTTTGGCCGCGAGGGAGCACTTTGGTGAAGTGAAAATTCAACAAGCGATGCTGACTCGGCTCAGAGCCGGAGTGGTGATTCCCGAACATAGGGACGCGGGTCGAGTAACTAAAGTGACTCACAGAATGCACGTAGCGGTCATAACCAATCCGGAATGCATATTTACCATTGGGAGCGAGTCCATGAACCTAAAGCCTGGTCAGATGTGGAATATAGACAACGTTGGAAGACTTCACAGCTTAAGGAACGACGGCCCTGCCCACAGGATTCATATGATTGTTGACGTTAGGTAGTGTTATTATTTGTTGTCCTCTAAATCAATGAAAAATATGGGAGAATTGTGTCATGAACGAACTCAATGACGAACAGATAATTGAAGAACTACTCAAAACCCAGCTTTTCATTGAGGAGGAAATTCGAATTAAAAACCTTGTTGATTCGACGATGGACGAGCTCGAATCAGAAGACTTCATGCCAGTGTTCGATGAATACTTTTCCGGAGCACTGTTCACTTCGATAGAGAGCAAATTCGAGGAATCTTTCGAAGATGAAACAAAGGGCGCGGGTCCATGCTGGGATGGATACGAGCAAATTGGAATGAAAAAGGGCAAAGGCGGAAAGATGGTTCCGAACTGTGTGCCTATTGAAAAAAAATCAGCCAAGCCAACCAAAGACCCAGATGGTGGACTAACCGCAGAAGGAAGAAAATTCTTCAACCGTACCGAGGGTTCGAATCTAAAGCCTGGAGTAAAAGGTCCTGCCGACACACCAGAAAAAATGAGAAGGAAGGGTTCGTTTCTAACTCGATTCTTCAGTAACCCATCAGGTCCAATGGTCGATGATAAGGGAAGAGCAACGAGACTTGCATTGTCTGCTTCTGCATGGGGTGAAAGAGTTCCAAAGAACGCTTCGGACGCAGCAGAACTTGCAGAAAAAGGAAGAAAGTTACTTAAGCAGTACGACGGAATAAAGAAAAAAGAAGATGCCTTTGATGCGGAAGAAAAAGCACTCGGTCAATCAATAGGTCAAGCCGCTGGAGTAACCACAGGACCTGATGAAACAATAGACCACGACAACGATGGAATGATTTTTGATGGAACTCCACAGGAGACAAGAAAACCGTACGAACGCTCAAGCGATTCAGGTTACGAAAAGCAGAGAAGAAAATTTGTAAAAGAGCAACTCAAAAGACAAGGAATAAAAGCGAATAGAAGAGTTGAAGATAGAAGCAAAGAAGAGAGAGACGCACGCGCTAGAGCACGAGCAGAATACGACAAGTGGCTAAGGAACGAACAAGGGAATCGCGTTGCTGATGGATTGCCGAAGGGACCAAAGTATCCACCAGGCCAGTCTGTTCCGAAGAATTATCCACCCGGTCAAAAGCCTCCATACAAGAAACCAGAAAAGCCGCGCGACCAAAAGCCAGCGGACAGATACCCAGACCCTGAGAAGAAGTATCCACCAGGTCAGAAGCCTTCGGCTCCAAAGCCATCCGACAGAAAGCCTGCCGACAGGTACCCAGACCCAGAAAAGAAATACCCACCAGGTCAGAAGCCTTCTCCATCGAAGCCGCGCGACCAAAAGCCAGCGGACAGATACCCAGAACCAGCACGCCCAATACGCCCGGAAGACGGCGTGAACAATAGACCAAAGCCATCTTCACCAAAGAGAACACCAGGCAATAACGGACTACGCAAGTACTAATGGAGCGTTTTTGGTACGGAGCAACGCTTCTCAAGGTGATTGATGGAGACACGGTCGAACTCATGGTTGACCTTGGGTTTAGTGTTCACCATAAGATAAGGGTTCGTCTGTACGGAGTAAACACGCCAGAATCACGTACCAAAGACCTTGCAGAAAAAGAACTTGGCCTAAAAGCCAAGAAATTCACTGAGGACTGGTTAACTAATCACAAGTGGGTATTTGTCAACACTATTCCAGACAAAAATGACAAATATGGTCGTGTGCTTGCTCGGATTTTCTCATCAGACAAAATCGACGACCCAACAACTGCATGTCTGAATATCGACATCATCCAGTCCGGCCTTGCAAGGGAATATTTCGGTATTGGCGACAAAACGTGGGCTGAGTTCAAAATCAAATAACCGTAGGTATGGGATAATGGTTATATGAAAAGACTGCTATTTGTCACCTTTTTGATTTTAGGTATGACGTCTTGTGGCGACTCCTATCGGTATAAATGCCAAAACCCAGACAATTTTGGCAAGCCAGAATGCGTTCCACCAGCATGTTTATCTGACAACTCGTGCACATCAACCGTTCTCGGTTTTGACCCACTACTTCCAGGGCAAACAACCGAAACAGAATTAGTTCCAGACCAAACGCAGGACACTCTTCCGTGCCCCTGCCCAACACAGGAGACCACAGCGCCATGAGTAAACGTCTTACATCAGCAGAACTTGATGCTCGTCTGAAGTTTGTTATCGGATGCCTACTGGGAATAGTTCTTGTAATGACAGTCGGAGCGATACTCTACGCTCTCGTATTTGTTGCACAACCAATTGGGGCACAAGCCGAGAACGACAAGATGTTCTTTGGTGTTCTCTCAAGCGTTGCAACCTTCATTACTGGTACACTCGCCGGATTGATGATTGCCAATAGCAAAGGTGGAAACGATGACAACGGAAATGGAATCCCAGATAACGAGGAGTAATATGAGCTCTAGCACGTGGGGCACATATCAAGGTCCGATAACTGGATTTAGATTCGAAACAAAGGCAGACAAGAAATGTCCACCCGCAACACAGGACATAGCTGTCAATCTCCGAAATCGTGGCAAGGCAATCAAGTCCGCCATGTACGGTCCACTAAATCCATCAGAACCAAACGAGGATTATTGGAAGAAACTCGGCAAAGAATGGGATGTTGATTCCGCTTCAGCAAAGAAACAACTATGCGGAAACTGTTCGCTTTTTATCAAAACCCCATCCATGATGGCATGTATTGAGAGTGGCATAACTGGCGGTGACAGAAAAGACGAGTGGGAAGCAATTGACGGTGCCGGACAACTCGGTTACTGCGAAGCGTTTGATTTTAAATGTGCATCAAAAAGAACTTGTCGTGCATGGGTGACCGGTGGACCAATTACAAAGGAAAAATAATGAGAGTCTGGATTGACCAAGACCTATGCACTGGAGATGGACTTTGCGCAGAGATAGCCCCAGATGTTTTTCACATGATGCCGGACGGTCTTGCATATGTAAGAGAAGGGGACAAGATTTATGCGGCCGCTGTGGGGAACCCAGAAGGCGCAGCCGGTTTAGCATCCTTTTCGGACGACAGGCTTGATGACGTTATTGAGTCAGCAGAAGAATGCCCTGGCGAATGTATCTTTATCGAGCCTTAGCGGCTGAGTCGTTCCCTCTCAAAATTAATCCATTCTTGTCTGGCCATATAGGTACCGTATGAATCGTATTTATTTACCGAATTCATAACGTATTTATGTAATGAAATGATTAGGGCTGTTAGAACAATTAGGAAGATGAACATTTGTATATTATGTCATCTAATCTCTTTTGAAGATTAAATAAACATAACTATCTGCGAAATAGATAGGCCTAATCTTCTGCTGTGATGCTATTTGTTTTTAATCGCATGTCGGCTAAGGCTAATTCTGGAGTATCACCGACACCAATAGTGGAAGCAATGCTTGAATCAAAGAAGTCCAATGCAGACCCGTCGTCGCCATACATGTAATCCTGGTACTGCTCGGAATTTATGACATCGTCGAATTCCGGTATTGCATGCCATTTGCCACCCTCGTACACACCGGAATATCTTGATTCAACAATAGCAACAGGGTATGTCCGATTTTCATTCATTTGGTTTTCCCTTTCCAAAATTTGTAGTGATAGTGCTTCCGCTTAGATGCTGTCTGGGTATTGAGTAATTAACGACCAACAACCTCATTACCCATCTATCGGTCCCATCGTATCGTGCCTGAAATGGCTTTCTTCCATGAACGGTTCTATTGTTGTCTATAACCAGCAGGTCTCCCTGTTCTAAGACAATCTCTTGAACGCTTTCGTTTATGGCGCGATTAAATTCATCCAAAGCTTCCTGCGCTTCGTCGGTTGTTCCTCGCATGAAATACTTATCATACGTTATGTCGAATCCGTTATCCAAACTCTTCCTGAGTATTGATACATTCATCTCAAAATCTTGCTCACCATTTGAGCGAAAGCTCTCGTCTATTCTGGTCAGGTAAATCGGCTGTTGAAGTAATTCAAGCGATTCTTTGCTTATCTTTGCCACAATATCTTCGCTGTTTGCATACGTGGTAATTGCATCACTATCTCCCCGTAGGCAGAGAAGTAGGACATATGATGGCTTGTAGGGATGGAATGCCGTCTCGGTGTGAAGTTCCAAGTTGGACTTTGATGATGTGGAAATTTGCCCATGCTCAGTCTTGAACACCGGGAGAACATGTTGTATTAACTGTCCGGCCTGTTCCTGCTTGTATGAAACTGGCCTACCGAGTAAGGAACCGAATGCTATTAGTGATTGTTTTGCTGTCGACAGACTATCATCGCTGACAAAGGGAATCGAGGGGGTCGGCCCAATCTCGCCTATCCCTATGTTTTTGTACAGCTTTACACCCATGCGGAGATACTACTACGCTGCAAATGCCTCCAAACGGAGCAGCAGGTTCCCGATACGAGAAGATGCTGTTTCTAGATTCGAGGGGTAAACAATTCTAAACGCGAGCAAAGTATCGGTTAGGGCGATAAACGATAATATGTTATCTGTATCCAATCGGAGACAATTAGATTACGTAAAGTGGCTGGCGAGGTAGGGCTCGAACCTACGACAAGCGGATTAACAGTCCGCTGCTCTGCCAACTGAGCTACTCGCCAATGCGCGCGTCGGGCAGGACTTGAACCTACAACCTACAGATTAGAAGTCTGTTGCTCTATCCGATTGAGCTACCGACGCATGTCCTTTACTTTATCGGGCATGCTCCTGTAGCGCAATTATCAAGGTCCAAATCGCCCATGAAAGCAACTTCCTGCAATGGGGTTGAGAAATCAACCTTGGCGAGCATCTTGTCGTACTCCTCCTTGGTGATTTCCTCGTACGGCGGAAGCACGAAGTTATGGTCTACGTGGAGTAGGAAAGAAACCGACTTTACGCTCTTGTCGTAATTCTTTGAGAGCCACTCCTGGATTTCTCCAAGTTCCTCCTTGCGGTAATAGACGGTCACGGAGACAGCATTGTCTGCCCACTCGGTCTGCATCTTTTTGACCCACTCGAGTTGCTCTACTGCCGTCATTGCCGAAGCAAGAATTGAGCCCTCTGGCGACATGCACGGGAAGTCCACCACATAGCGCGTGTGGTCCTCTCTGCCATCAATGCCTATGTCCCACTGAATTTTGTATCCACGCTTGCGACAGGCGTCCACAAGGGGGTCTGAGGAGCCAAAGCGGACTCGTCTGACATAGAAAGGAGCGAATGCGGGGTGTATTCCAGGAGTCACTCCAGGAAGGAGTGAAAGTGTTCCCGAAGGCTGAACCGTAGTCAAGCGAATCGATTCCGGCCACCCATGTTCGGCAGAGTACTGCTTGTCAAATTCCTGCAAGTATTCGTATGCTGGTGATAGCCATGAGACCTGCTCTTCCGAGCACTGGAGAACACCAGTAACGGATTGACCAAGCCGAGCGTTCTTGCTGACGATATTCGTCGTCTTCTCGTAGGGGTAAGCCATTCTTGTGATTTGCTTTTGAGTTTTGTATAGCAAGCGTGAGATTTCATTAAATTGTTCCAATGACTCAACGTTCGGCAAGAAAATCG
>Ga0209355_1000448_pt1 | contig 24742 bp, 37 predicted proteins | sample LauGreSBDMM110SN_3_FD_187563 | JGI IMG/M metagenome (GOLD analysis project Ga0209355, IMG submission 187563) | Freshwater lake microbial communities from Lake Michigan, USA - Sp13.BD.MM110.SN (SPAdes) (version 2) | ecosystem: Environmental > Aquatic > Freshwater > Lake | place: Lake Michigan... | reverse complement strand
GCTTTCAAACCATAACTTGCAAGTTGGGCAGAAAGCTTACCTGGATTACACCAGTGGTACAGCCGTAGATGAGATTCTAACTGTTACTGCTGTTACACCCACAACGTTTACAGGGACAAGCGCAACTTCGGCTACGACTTCAGGTAACGTCAATGTTTATCTACCTATTGACATCTGTTTCTACCTGGTGTCGACAAGTACGGTAACTCTTACTAACCAATTCTTTCCTTTGTTTGTTGCAAGTATTCCTGCAACTTACGATAATCAATCTTATAGCTTAACTGAGCAGAATATCCTTCCATTGATTAACCGCCCGGTTGCTCAGGCTGGCGCAAACTTTACCAGCGCAAACAGCACCACAGCTCCTAAACTTCGGGGCCTAACGCTTCAGCGCGGGCAATCTTTGTACGCAGCATTTAGCGGTGCAACCTCACTGACGAACGGGTTCTACGTCAACGTGGAAGCTGGATACTATTGAGTTGAACAGTGGCTTTTGGGCATAACTCGTTTAACAGCCAAAAGATTAACTTTGACGGCAGTTTTTCAAAAGGATTTGAAGGTCCTGAAAAGAAGTTACGCGTAGATCTTAGCAAGTTTGACAACCCCTATAGTTTTTCCTCTAAAAATAGCGAGTACAGAAGTCGCATCCGTTTTTATGACAGGGACGCACTGTGGTCGCGGTGGCGTCGTGGCTATGAGCTGTACACAACAACACAAAGTGTATTCGGCTCCACAGCAATAAATCGCGCTGCAGTAGGTGATTACAGATTTTATTGTGCGTTTCAACAGTACCCCGGTGTGTTTATCCCTGCCAGGGTCTTTACTTTCCCAAGCAGTTCAGAGGAAACTGGCGAGCATACTGTAACTGTTCGTGATGCCAACTCGTTAAACTTTTATAACTTCGGTCTTCCTATTATTGCGGTACGTTATTTAGGCGTTGCTGCAATTATGCCTTATAGCCAAACGGGCACAACTATCACTGTTTCTTACGCGAACCACGGCTTCCAACCCGGAGACAATATTTACTTAGCAATTCTTAGTGGCACGGCAACTACTGCAACGCTTCCTATTGTTTCTAAGACAGCAGATACTTTTACGTGCACTGCTGTAGCTCCTGTAACGACAATTGGCAATGTTTCTGTTGCACTCTCCACCGGATTCAATGACACTCGCTGGATTGAAATTAGGACAAAGCTCCGGTACTTGCCTACACCAGCGCTTTCAATTGTTGGAGAAAGATTCACAGATCGCATCAGCGAAAGCGACCCAGGTGTTGTTGCAACTTACGCAAGAGTTGGCAGCACCGTAACAGTAACTTGCGCTACTAATCACGGACTATTCACTGGAAACAAAATTAACTTAGATGTCTCTACAGGAAACGCATCTTCTGGACTATATACAATTACCGTAACCTCTTCTTCTGTCTTTACACTTACAACAATTGCAACAGGCTCAACCAGCGGTGCTGCACTTGTGTATCGGTTAGTTGCAAAATTCAATTATGACGATTATGTTGGTTATACAGTAAAAGCTATTGATACTAATAATACTGAAATTGTTTTTCAACGTAACGATAGCTACGGGGCAAAAACAACTCAGGGAATTATCGGATTAACCAATCCAGCACATCGAGGGTTTTATGCTGGCTATTTCTTGACATCAGAAGTACGCTATCAATGCAGTTGTCAAGATTTTACTAGAAGGGAAGGATATAACTTTTACTCAAGTAACACTAAAGAGCGTTTTCCGGGCACAGCGTTGACTTCAGTCAAGCCTGGAACGACCTTAAATAAAGACAACAGCATAACTGACAGGAGAGAAAGCGTCGGTGTTTTCAGCGATCTTGGTTATATATCTACTAATAACTTTTACCAACTGCCTACTTATGAGGATAATAAAGATAACTGTTATACAGAACTATTGTATTATCAAATGCGCTGGTGCAAGCATATTTACGCAGCTTTCTTTTCAATGGTTCATGACGAAGGAAATGCGGTAATTAATTTAACGGGAACATATAACCAAGCAAGCAGTTTTAACATCTTAGTCACTGTTAATAACCACAACGTCACTGCTAACACTAGGGTATCACTTGAGTTTACCAGCGGGGCGGCGTTGTCCGGTGGGTACTTAGTTAACCAGGTTATTGACGCAAACAACTTTGTGATTGTGTATCCTTATTCACAAACTACATCAGGCTATTGCACTGTTACAAATATAACTGAACATAAATACATGGAGACTTGGTTACTTGAACCAAGTGATCACCCCGCCGGCGATGACTCGGACACTTTTTACAAAAACTTTACAAAAGAAAACAGCAGAGCGTATAAAAATGCAGAGAGACTTACCATGTTAAGAATGGGTAAAACTTGGTTAGGCACAACAACTTCACTTGATTTTAAAAACCAACCGCGTTCCGTAGCTAATTATCAACCAACTCTTCTGACATCTTTGTTGACTGATAATATAGTGCGCGATGCTAACGGTAACTTAAGTGATAATGGCACTTTACAAAACAGTACACAACGTTTAATTTCAGTTTTAAGCAAGGTTGTTAACTTGGAGCCGACACTTGTTTCTAGCACAAAATTTGGGTTCTTAAACGAACCCTTAATTAACTATGCAACTGATTATCGCTTCGGCTTGATTGTTTGTGGTGCGTACTTGAACGGGGTTCCGTTGACGCCAGTAAATGCTATCAGTAGTATTGATTGTGAAACTTACACTCCTCAAGTGATCAAAGATATTGTTATAGACTGTGGTGAGTACGGGGCGTAATTTTTTATGGCTGATCAGATACTTAACAATCGCTCTTCTTTACTACATGACAGACCTCTGCCCACTCGTTTAGGTGCGGCAGAGATTGCAATTAACTACAATCCTTCTGATCCTGGACTGTATTTTGCCGATAGTACAGCCTCACCTAGTACCGGCTTGGTCAAGGTTGGTCCAACCTTTGTGGGAAGCACAGCACCAAACGTAACTCCCACTGGCCACACACTTTTATCAAAAGGGGAGTCTTGGCTTGATACCGCCAGTACACAAATCTTAAAAATTTATGATGGGGCTGCATGGCAAACGCCAAAAGCAGTTGCATCAATTGCCGCAGGTACGCCGCTTAACCCGGTAGACGGTCAGTTACATTATGATTTAACTCTTTCTGCTTTATATATTTACAAAGCAACAACAACGTCGTGGGTTGCTGTCTAAGAATGAGGATTTTTGATCAAAAAATCCAAGATACGATCTAATTTGGTATGCACAGCTTGCATTTCACGCAAAAAATCTTCCTTTAGTACGTAGTCATGCATTACAGTATTCCTGAGGGCATCAAGTTCGTTTTCAATTTTTTCAAAACGACGACCTAGCCGTTCCTGCGCATTGCTGTAAGCTTTATGAATCCCGCCAAAAGCCCCGGCTGCGCCAGAAACTGCAGCTATTATGATTTCGTAGCCCAAAGCACGTGTTGTAGCGTTATGGTAATTCTAAAGGATTGAATCAACTAAGTGCAAATTCCTTGTAAAACAAACGCAGTGAATGCAACTGCGGTAAAATAATACCATGGCAACACAAATACAATTACGTCGAGGCACTTCTGCTGAGACGGCTGCTTTTACAGGCGCCGTTGGAGAAGTTACTGTAGACACGACAACAGATACAGTTGTTGTGCATGACGGTTCAACCGTTGGAGGTTACCCGTTACTCCGCGCTGATTTTGTAAACTCAAGCCTTTCTCCTGGATCACTCTCTAGCTGTGCTTTAAAATTTGCTAACAGCGCTAGCACAGGTCTCTACAGCCCTGGCGTCGGACAGGTTGCGCTAGTTGCCAACGGCATTGCAGGCCTTACAATAGACTCAACAGGTGCCATTACCATCCCAGGTAATGTACTGATTTCAGGAGGCTTAACTGTGAACGGCCCCTTCAGCTCCACTGACAACCTCGCCCTTATCGTTGCTTTAGGCTGACATGGCAAATACATTCACAAAAAGTACCAAGTCCAGCCTTTCAACTGCTGATGTAACTTCTAGTTCAGCAACTAACGTTGTTACTGCAGGAGGAACGGCTACGCTGATCATCCTTAGCATTCTGGTTTCAAATAAAACAGGCAGTAGCGCAAATGGAAACATTTACTTGCTTCCCAACACAGGTGATGCTGCATTCTTAATTAAAAATGCACCGATCCCTGCAGGTTCTTCCCTGGAGATGATCTCGGGTAGCAAGGTAATCATGACAGCAAACGACGTTCTCAGGGCAAGTTCAGATACCTCAAGCGCATTAGATATCACAGTTAGCTATCTACAGCAGACCTGATGGCACTTACTAAGATTGATGCTGACGGCCTAAACAGCAACGTCTTTAATGTTGTTGGGCCTTTCCGTAACCGTTTTATTAACGGCGGCATGACAATTGCACAACGTGCAACTTCCGCTACGGTGACTGCTGGTACTGCGGTTCCAACCGTAAGCACTGGTTATCCTTCCGTTGATCGCTGGTATGTCTACTCCACAGGTGCAAACGTTACAGCCGCGCAAGTTGCCGGTTCTGGTGCGGTTAAAAACCGCTTGCAGATCACAGGTGCGGCTTCTGTTACAGCTGTTGGCGTTGGCCAACGTATCGAAGTCACTAACTCTTACGATCTTGCTGGGAGTAATGCTACTCTCGGCGTTGACCTTGCCAACTCCCTTCTAACAACGGTAACCTGGACCGCCTATTACGCCACTACAGCAGATACGTTTGGTACGGTTGGAACTCCGACTAAAACGCAAATTGCAACTGGCACGTTCACAGTTACCAGCTCGGTAACGCGTTACACAGCTAACATCGCTATTCCCGCCGCCGCCACGACCGGTGTTGAAGTTGTCTTTACTGTTGGCGCGCAAATCAGTGGTACGTGGACGATTGGTAATGTTCAACTGGAGCTAGGTTTGGTTAGCAGTACGTTTGAAAGCAGGTCGTTTGGGGCGGAGTTGGCGTTGGCGCAGAGGTATTACTGCCAGTGGACAGCAAATAATGAATTGCAATATGACAACTATCAAGCAAGCGGAGCGGATGGGATTGTTTTTGTATCTCATCCAGTGCAAATGAGGGCTACACCAACTTTGACAATCATTGGATCAATATCTACAGTCAATACTGGCGCAGCAGCTCTTACAGCGATTTCTGCGCTTAGAAGTCAAGTTCGAGCAACCGCATCTTCAGCCGGAAGAACGCAGATTTCCAATGCTATAAATAACGGATTTTCAGCCTCTGCCGAGCTTTAACCAATGACCTACCAACTCACCACTTCTGACTGCATCCTCCGCACAGCGGACAACGCCTGGATCCCTGCTGATAAATCCAACAGCGATTACACAATCTACCTTCAGTGGTTAGAAGACGGTAATATTCCCCTCCCTAACCCCGATGTACAGCCTTATACCTGGGAGCAAGCCCTATCCAAACGTAATGCTGCGCTGACAGCATCAGATTGGACAATGATTCCAGATTGCACCGTAGATCAGCACGCATGGGCTGTGTATCGTCAAATCTTGCGTGATATTCCCCAAACGTTTGCAGGTTTAGATCCCCAAGAGATTATTTGGCCCGTAGAACCCTCAACCCAAGGCCCCAATACAGCTTCAGCAGAGGAAGAAGCAGAACAACCCGTAGGAACACCTGCCAATGTTTTGGCAGAACAGGAAGACGCAGCAGCACAAGTAGTTGTGACAGTTGAAGAAGTGGCCCCCGTTACTGTAGAGGAGTTAACAATCGCCCCAGAGCCTGCGGAAGCTACAATTGATACTACTGAAGTGGAGTAAAAATGCCATATTTAGGGAACAATTTAGGCGTAGCTTTTTCTAGCTACAAATTAATTGATAGTTTAACTGCTAGTTTTAACGGAACAACTACATCATTTGCGCTTACTGTTAACGGTGTTACACCTGTACCATTCCCTCTCAACGAACAGAACATCTTGATTTCTGTCGGTGGCGTACCACAGAAACCGGACTCCACAGGTACTGAAGGTTTTAGATTCTCGGGTAGCAATATTGTTTTTAGTTCTGCTCCCAAAACTGGTGAAGCTTTTTGGGGCGTAGTTCTTGCTGGCGCTGATCGTGTTAGTGCAGGCGTTTCATATCCTGACGGTACAGCATCCGTCCCAAGCATTACATTTTCTAGCCAAACCACCACTGGATTCTACCGTAGCGGTTCCGGTCAAATTGGTGTAGGTATCAACGGGTCAACACCTGTTGCATTTAGTACGTCTGGTGTTCAACTAAACGGTTCAACGTCAGGCTCCGTAATTATTGCTTCTCCTGCTGTTGCTGGAAATAATACACTCACACTGCCGACTAGTAATGGCACCAGTGGGCAGTTTCTTCAGACCAATGGCAGCGGTGCGCTGACCTTTGCATCTGCTGTCATCAACGGATCGTCCAGTGCGATCGTCAGTGACACCGCACAGAACAGCACCAGCGGTACCAGCATTGATTTTCCTAGCATCCCAAGCTGGGTGAAGCGGATTACGGTGATGTTTAACGGGGTGAGTACAAATGGAACCTCCCCAAGGCAAATACAGCTTGGCGCTGGCAGTGTGACAACTACTGGGTACACCTCATCTGGATTTGGTTGGACTGGAGGAGTAAACGGTCAATCATCTACAACGGGAATTCTTTTTGATGGACAAGTCCCAGCTGCAGCCACAAACTACAATGGTGTTATGACAATCAATGGCTTTGGCGGTAATACTTGGGTGGCGTCTGCATTGATTGCTGCCACAACTGGAAGCGTGCAGCAATTTATGGCCACTGGCGCTATCACCCTCTCCGGCACCCTTGACCGCGTTCGCATCACCACCGTGAGCGGCACCGACGCGTTCGACGCCGGGTCGATCAACATTCTGTACGAGTAACTAAGAGCAGGTTGCTAAGATAAAGCCAAGTGTTTGGTTTTTATTTTGACCGCAATTAACGTAACCTCTCGCCAGCAAACGTGGTTTAAAAAGGCGCCAGTAGCTGCAGATTCCCTTCCTAACGATCAAAAAGCTAAGGTTTACCAGGGTCGCAAGTATTCAAATTGCACCCTAGTAGATCATAAAGACGGCCACACACAGCTCAATATGGGCTCCCTGGGCACTTGGTGGGTCTTTGATGACCACTGGATTGGGCTTACTCCAGAGCCCACTCCCTACGCCGTAGATGGCGATCTTCGCTACCTCCGCAACTTCCCTTACTTCTGGCAGCAGGACAATGGTGCAGAAGGCTGGCGCCAATGCCAAACATCATCAATTGCCATGTGTTTGAAGTACCTTGGCGTTAAGGGAATCAAGGACGATGTTGATTATCTCCGCTACGTCAACAAGCATGGTGATACAACAACCAGGGAAGCTCATTACGGTGCGCTAGCAGATATTGGCGTCAAAGCTGACTTCAAGACAAACTTGGACAGCCTTGACGTTAAAAATCAAATTGACAAAGGAAAACCGGTTGCCGCAGGTGTTCTGCACCACGGTACTGTCGATGCTCCAAAAGGCGGTGGGCACTTCATCGTAATCACTGGATATGGCCCCTCCTACTGGCTGGTACAAGATCCGTTTGGAGAGCAAGACCTTGTAGGCGGAGGTTGGTCAGCACAATCAACAACCTCAGGCAAAAACAAGCACTACTCCTTTACAAATCTTAATCCGCGTTTCTTTGTTGGAGGCGGTGCTACTGGCTGGGGATGGACATTTAAATGATCGTTGTTTCTGCAAGTGTTCATAAAACTGCACAAGCTCTGCAAGATTTTTCAACTATCATCTGGTACTTGCATGTTTTAGCTTTGTTGGTAATCAACACAACTAAAACTCCTAAATCAAACTTTATGATAAGCAAGATTTATAAAATGTTGGAGATCCTTGCAGGCTTGTTAACCCCTCTTGCTAAGCGTTAGTAACCAGCTAACATAACCCAATTAACAACAAAACCATGAAAAACTTAGAGTCAATTGAAGCTGATCTCAAGAAACAACTTGCTGATCTTGCAAATCAAATTCGCGCAACAGAATCATCGTTACTCCTCACCAAAGAAGGCTACTTAAAAGTAAGCGGCGCCCTGGAGGTAATTGAAATCTTAAAACAAGCTGAAAAAGAAGAGGCCGTTCTTCTTGATTCTGTTTTAGAGGGATAATGGGAGCAGGGAGGGTCGAACTCCCACGGTCAATGACCATCAAATTTTAAATTTGATGCGGCTGCCAATTACGCCATGCTCCCTTGCGGTACCAACATAACGCACAGTACAAGTATCTGCACCGTAATTTTATGAAAGGATTCATGTATCTCCATGTTTCATTCAGAAAACGATTTACTCGCCAACCTGATTGTTTTAAGCCCAAAAGGAGCAAGAAAACGTTTTCGAGAATACATTTTTAAGGATTGGAATTGGCAATGTGCTTACTGTGATCAACAGTTAGATGAATGCACAGCCACCATCGATCACATCGTCCCCAAACATAAAGGAGGACACAATACTAGAAACAACCTTGCGGCTTCTTGCCAGGCATGTAATCAAAAAAAAGGTTCCAGCCCCTGGGAGGCTTGGTGCAAACAAACTCCCCATTATTCAGAGCAAAGGGTTGGTAAACTAAGAACATGGATGGAGCAAAAACCTTGCTCCTTAAGAATAGTTCCAACAGCGCAAGCTACTGCGTACAGCTGCCACGATGCAAACCTCACCTGGATCACAAGCTGATCCGCAGAAAATTCCACCCGGAAAAGCTTTCTTAAGTGCTTATAGTGACGCTGTTGCTCAAGCTATTGAGAAATTAAAGAGTGAACGGATTCCTAGCTCTTTTCAACAAGGAGCAAACGGAGCAGTAGCTCAAGATTTGATTGCGAATAAAGAAAATTACGTTTGATCATGGCTGATCACGCAAAAGCCAAGCGTTTATCTAAGGAACACTTGAAGTGCAACACTCCTCAAAGAACCCCAGGGCATCCGAATAAGTCGCATATTGTTAAGGCTTGCGGTGAGGGTGTCCCTGGCGGAGAAAAGATTATTCGCTTTGGAGAACAAGGTGCCGAAACAGCAGGTAAACCAAAGGCTGGAGAAACTGAACGCATGAAGAGAAAGCGCGCAAGTTTTAAAGCAAGGCATGCAAAAAATATTGCAAAAGGCAAGAGTTCAGCGGCGTATTGGGCGGATAAAATTAAGTGGTGAGCCAGCTTCGCGTATAATGAGTTTAAAGTGGCCTACCACGGCTTGGTAATCTAGTGGCAAAATCTACAACCGACAAGTCAACTACTTGCTACTGCCATTTAACGCAGTGCTTTCGTGACTCAGTTTACGTTTATCACCAGACTCAACTCGTTCATTGGAACTTGATGGGAGGTAAGTTTTATCAAATTCACCTCTTAACAGAACGCATCTACCAGGAGCTAGAGGACGGCAATGACACAATTGCTGAACATATTCGTTCTCTTGATATTGCAACACCTAAGACAGTTGAGGATTTGATTTACTCAACAATGCCTGAGGTTCCCTTGGATAGCTGTTTTAACCAAGAAGGGATTATTCTCCAACTGGCAACTAACCACAACCTTCTTGCTCAGAAGTTTGAAGAGTTGACTAAAATGTCAGAACAGATCGGAGATCAACTGACCCTCGACCTTGGCGTCGAACGTGGTCGTGTTCACAAGAAAAATCAATGGCTTCTCAAGTCCAACCTGGATTTTAAGAAGTAACCACATTAGCAGCTTAGTCATAGCTGTTAGAATTAAAAAAAGTTCCCAACGTTAAGGGTAAAGTCAGTGCCTGCAACTTCGTTCCAACACATGTTCCCGGACGGGACAGATCGTTTTTACAATCCTGTTTCCATCGCTCCTAGCGAAACACTACAGGATCCTGTTGGCAAGCTGCGTGTTTCCAATCCGCAGGCGCTGATTGATACTGACTTTGAATACAGTACTCAATCCACTAAATGGGAAACACTAAACCTGCTTAACAACAGGCCCAGTGCTTTTTATGACGTTACACTCCCACTAGTTGTTACAGCAGTTGCTGGTGTTGGTACCCGTGTTGTTACTGTCACCACGACAACTCCTCCAGCAGTTGGTACTCCTGTTTTTATCCAGGACACAACCAATCCCTTGGCCAATGGTTGGTTCTTGGTAGACACTGCCAGCGCTGGTGTGAATTTTACTTATGTAGCAATTAATACAATTTCCGCTGGTTCTATTTACGATGTCACTAAAACTTATGTTTTTAGTGGTAACTTTTATACGGGATCAGGTATTCCCTTAACAGGAACAACAGCGTTTACGTTTAGCGGTACCACTATTACTTGTACTACTACAAACGCGCATGGTTTAACAGCTGGAGATGCTGTTTACGTAACTGGTACTACTGGCGGTACTCCTGCACCTAATGGATCATGGGTTGTACAAACAACGCCTACCTCTAATACTTTTACTTTTGTTGTTATTACTGCCCCGACAATCGCAATTGCTAATACTGCGGGCACTACAAACCTTTATCCTCGCCCATACGGCAGCATTATTCACCGTTCTTTCGATGGAGGTGTTGCATTCTCAGTTGGTTACCCTTACTCTGGTAATCAATTAATTCGTCAGACTCGCCGTTATTTTCGTTATCAGTCAGGTAAAGGTATCCAGTTCAGTACGGGTACTTGCTTGAAGCCAGCACTTAACGTTGATAGCATTACATCTTCAGGTACTACGGTTACCGTTAACTTAAAGAATCCTCACAACTTTAACGGTAACTTTGCTGCGAGTACTGGTATTGCTGTTAGTGCTTCTGCTGGTGCTGCTTTTATAAATAACAGCTCATTCAACAGCGGTTTAACCGTAACTTGCACTACAACTGCTAACCACGGTTTTATCGTTGGCGACACCATTTTTGTTACTGGAACCACCGCAACAACTAATCCTCCCAACGGTACTTGGGTAATTAAAAATGTTGTAAACGCTACATCGTTCCAGTTTGACGTCATTAACGCCCCCACTGGCTCAATCACAGCGTCTGCTGGTACAACTTCTACGCTATACCCACAACCTGGCGGCCCTTTTGTTGTTGTTTCAGGCTGTAACGAAACAGCGTATAACGGAACATTTTTGGTCCAGACTGTACCTACCGATTTAAGTTTTACTTATACTGCCGCAGCTACCCCAAGCGCTACACCTGCTACAGGTTTTCCTCTTACCGTAAACCCCGCTAGCTGGTACGGATCTAGAAATCGCACTGGGTTGTTTGACGAACAAAATGGGTTTTTCTTTGAGTTTGATGGTCAGGTTTTATATGCAGTTAAGCGCAGTTCTACTACGCAAATTTCAGGCAGAATTGCAGTAAACGCAGGGAGTTCTTCTGTAACTGGTACAAGTACTTTATTTTCAAAACAATTAAATCCTGGCGATTATATCGTAATTCGCGGTATGTCTTATGTTGTGCAAACAATTACAAGTGATACTGCTTTAATTATTTACCCAGAATACCGTTCAACTACCAACGTTTCAAACTGTATTGTTAGTAAGCGTATTGAAGAAAAAATTCCGCAGTCCCAGTGGAACATTGATCGTTGTGACGGCTTTGGTTCTACCAGATTTAATCTAGATCTTACCAAGATGCAGATGTTCTACATCGACTACTCTTGGTACGGTGCTGGCGCAATTCGATTTGGATTCAAAGATCAAAAAGGTGAAGTTATTTATTGCCACCGCATTGTTAATAGCAACCGGAATACGGAAGCTTACATGCGTTCAGGCAATATTTGTTCACGATATGAATCAAATACGCTGTCAATAATGACAACTTTGGCTGCAACTTTGGCTAATACACAGGTCGACACGTTAACTGTTGCAAGTACTGCAAATTTCCCGCAATCAGGTGTTCTTATTGTCACTGCTTCGGGTAATACTGGAGCAGCAATTGAATACATTCGCTATAACAGCAAAACTTCAACAACTTTTACTGGTTTAACTAGGGCTGTTGTTAACATCAGTGGCTCTGGAAACTTAAGCGGAGGCGGTGGTAACGCTACCGCACAAACGTTTACCTATAGTGCTACAGCTCCAATTCAAGTTACGGCGTTTCCAGCGCAAGCTACGGCGACCGTGTCTCACTGGGGATCTGCGGTGATTATGGACGGTCGCTACGACGACGATAAGTCTTTCATTTTCCAAGCAGGTTTGGGAGCCCCAGCCGCTCTTGCAGCCAGTGCTGCTAACGTTGCGCTACTAAGTATCCGTTTGGCGCCAACCGTCGACTCTGGTATTACTGGACTTCTTGGTGCACGTGATCTTATTAATCGCATGCAGCTTACTTTACGTCAGATGGACGTAGTTGCTACAGGTTCTGCAGTTATCTTTAGGGTGGAGTTAATTCTTAATGGCAGGTTAGGCGGAACCGGTGCGGGGGCATTTACTGCTGCGGGTGGCTCCAGTCTTGCCCAAATTGCAACACACTCTGCTACTGGCGCCACTACAATCACAGGTGGTGAAAGTATCTTGTCCTTCTTCGTGTACACACCGAGTGTTGTGCAACAAGATTTGACCTTGGTGCGTGATCTAGGTAACAGCATCCTTGGCGGCGGTACAACTACAGCAGTTCCGACGAGCACAGTTAACCTGTACCCCGACGGCCCCGACGTGGTTACAGTTAAAGTAACAAGTCTTACAGCAGCTACTTCTAGTATTGCTGCTCGTATTTCTTGGACTGAAGCACAGGCTTAATACAATACAGAATACGTGTCATGCTGTGGGGGGCCGTGTAGCTCCCCATTTAAGCCATGAGTTATTTCGAGAGTTACCAGCAAACAGTATTTTTTGCACCGCCAACTCTTTCGGCACCTGGCGTTACCGAAGCGTATGACGTTTATACGCCAAACTACCTCTCAACTCGGAACTACACCTTGATGGTGACCGTTGCAAATATCGATACTAATGACTGGATAACAGAACAACGAGCAAAAGTTACTTTTGTGCTAGGTTATCAGGATCTATTCAGGGTCATGAGAAATTTTTATGAGCTCTTTTGAAGGCTACCAACAAACGCTTTTCTTTCATCCAACTGCCCTGACAGCCCCTGGAGTCACTGAAGTGTACGATGTTTACGTCATCAATTATCTGTCTACCAGGAACTACACTTTATCTGTTACTGTCAGTGGTATTAATACGTCAGTTGTTGTTCGCCTGGATGGTAGTGTTGATAGGGTAAATTTTGGACCAATGCTTTCAAACACTATTACTGAAAATGGTACATACATTTACAACGTCACTGGCAATCCTGTAAATCAGGTACGTGCAAACTTTCTGCAAGAAACTGGGGGAACTACAGCCAAAGTAACCTTTTCTATCTCCGCTAACTAAATTAACGGCCAACTGCGCCACCACTTGGTGACCACATATTTATCACCACTAATAGGAGGCAGCGCTTCATGAAGTGTCTTTGGATTGGGGATTCCACTGGCGTAAAGATTGTTCCAAATAACGGCTTTGCCAGCGGTTGGTTTAATTTTTAATTTCAAATGTTTAAAATAAGTTTCACCGCCTTCTTCAACGTCATTAAGATAAACCATTGTCGTCCACGTGCGTTGTCCCATCCACTCAGTGTAGGTTTTAAATTCTTTTGCTAACGGACAAAAGTAATCGGTGTGTTTTTTATAGTATTGCCCTGGAGCATACTTTTGCGCTTGCAGGGTCTCCCCAAGGAAAGGGTTAAGCCCCATAAAATCTGCAATTTTATTATCAACGTAATTTAAAAAAAGAGAATTAAAGTAATGCAAGTCTGCTGTTTTACTGGTGCGATATTTTGTCACTGCTTTTGTGTCACCAGGATCTGCAACTGTTGAGGGGCGCAGAATAGTAGCAGAAGCTTTAATTAATTCTTGGCATTCATCGGCTGTTAGAAAGTCATCTGCTATGTAAAGTTGTGTAAAGGGAAAGTGAAGTCGCCTGGCCCCACCGGTAAATGAACGAGCAGCAAATGCTTTGTAGTTGATTGTTTTTGGTTTACTTTTGAAATTACAGAGGCGCAGAAGTTGTTTTATTTGTTCATCTGATTGATCATAAGTTTCTTTTATGTATTTGATAATCTGTGTCTTACTGACCCCGCTGACGGCGGCTTTCATTATTTCATATGCCAGCGCGTTTTGTTCCAACTTTAAAAATGCAGGTTAGATAAAATATAGTGGATAAAAGCGCCTATGGCAAGTGGAAGCAGCAGCATTGATTTTTGCGTGTACTTTTTTTACAAGTTATGGTCTTGGTAACTACTTCTTGAAACCTGATAGGGCGCAACATGGCAATCGATTCCTCCGCAAAAAACCATCTTCACCAGTACACTGCGGAACGATTACCACAGTCAGCTCAAGGGTATTTTAAAAATCTTGAAGACCCCCCGTCAATTGCTGATGATCGTCGTTACGTGCCGTTGAGTCCGCTTTCTTACAAAGTTTAGGCGCTTTTAAATCACGGCTGTTAGAATTACGTCATAGATTGGGCCTTTTGATGGACGCCGATGCCCTGAGTTTATCTGTCGATCAGGAGTTTGCTGTGCATGCAGCGGCTTTTGCGATTAAAAACCTGGACCGAGACGAACTAGAAGAAGCGTTCATTGACATGCTCCATCAAAAAATGATGGATCGTCAAATGTTCTTTATGGTTCTCAAGGAACATGGTATTGACGCTGACATCACCTTCAACTATCTCACCGAAAACCAACTCTCTTAATAGCAATGGCCGTCACTCGCACAATTAAAGGCACCCTGGACAGACTGCAAGTCAGTGCCGGTTCTGAGATCACCTACGTTGGCCCCACTGCTGCGGGTAATGTTGGCGACTTAACCAGAGGTTTCCGCGTAAATCCTGCAGCCACTGGAGACATTATTGTCAAAATTGACAAAAGCTCTGCTCTGAACGACATTGAAATTTTTAGAGAAGATTCCTATTCGGCAGGCTCTGCCCCCACTGGATACTTCAAATATTTTAATATCGCCAAGGCTGGCAAAGAAAAAGGCGTTGTGGCTGTGACCGTTACTGACGCAACAAAGGACTATATTGTCTTGATGTCGTTTGATAGTTACAGTGAAGCCTCATACACCGGCAGCGTCGTTATTCCCTGATCAATACGTCAGCCCTTTCCTTAGCGACCTTGCTGTCCGCTTAATCAAAACGTACACTGTGGCCAGGACTGAAATCGGTCTTGGCCGTTTTGCTAGCTATAAAACTGAGCACGGTGAGTGGCGCATTGGCTATGGCAGCAAGCGCATCGGCAAGGTGTGGGCTGGACCACATTTTAAAACAACACAAAAAGAAGTTGATGCTCAGTTAGTTAGAGACCTAGAAGATTTCTGCGTTGATTTTTCTAGTTATGTTTACATGCCGCTCAACGTTAAAAAACGTGCGGCAATTGTTGGTTATGCGCACAGCGTCGGCTTGATTGCGTTTAAGCAATCTAACTTATTGAAGCTTATTAATGAGCGTGCGACAAAGAATGCAATCATAAAAGAGTGGAGTCCGTTTATAAATCCTGAATATAGATACGTCAATTCCTTGTTAAAAAGGCGCCGCAGGGTTGAGCTAAATCTCTACCTGGCGCCAGACGCTGAAGTTCCTCTTTTTACTGAGCATAAGTGTCCGCTGAAGCAATGCCTTCTTAACCTTGGCGAAAGTTACATGGGGACACCAAACCAAATCAAAGCAATAGAATATCTTGAGCGGAAACTCCTGGAGTGGGATCCGTCCGAAGAAACTCTGCGGCGGTTTTGGAGATACTGGAATCAAGAGCAGGGGGGATTGGGTTCGCCTCGAAACCTCTAGTGTTTTGCAACCAATCCAACATATCTATTAACTGCAGTTCAGGAGAGTAATTGCGTAAGATCTCATCGGCGTCCATTAACTTTGATCTGCAGATTGCGCTAATGCAATTTTAAGCAGTACCAAATATCCAATCAAGTCTTGAACAACGTCTTCATCATTGGCGAGTAAACCGGCTCCTTTTTGAATGCGGTTTAGTTTGTCGTCAATACGCACAAGAAGCTGCTCTACCGTGCTTGCTTTGCTAAAAATGCGCGCAGGATTTAACGCTGAGTCACCGTACTTGGCATTTTTTTCTAAGAGCAATGTTTTAATTTCCTCACACACCTGGGCAATATTTAATTGAGTCTTAGTAAAACTCATGGGTTTATCCCTGGCAGAATGATGTTATGGAACCAAAGGCTAGCACGAATTACGACGTTGATAATCGTCGCCAGGGCATGAAAGGTGCTGTAGATGACCAATCGGGAAAACGTGCGTTAGCAAAATCTCTTGCCGAACGCAGGATACAGCAGCGCTCTACGTTTACGCAAGACAGCAAAGAGGACGGCCACTTCATTGCTTCAGGACCTGGTGACGCCACTTACAGATTTAAGAACGCGTTTGGGGCGCCGCGCAGTCCAACGCAACGTCGCCTTGAAAACGTCAATCAGTAGATTACTTTGCCAAGGTTTGAGAATACATCAACAAATTTATCAACCTGGCTAAATCCGTACTCCATTTTAGGTAAGTAGATAAAGTAACCCCAGCTATGCCCTGGGAGCGTTACTGCCATGTACTTGCCATGTACCAGATTACAACGTTTTTGGGGAATGCAAATTGGATAGTTCCAAATATTTTGATTAGTACGCATTAATTCAGGATTTGTTGTAAAAAATAGTGCCTCTGGTACGTTGCGTAACTTCCATTCACGCTCTAGTCGGTTAAACCAAGCGTGCGATGGCGACCACTTGCCTCTACTAAGTGACCATCTGATGGTGCCACGCTCTTTATTATGAGAACATCTTCCGTAAGTAGGAGGAAACAAATACGTGGTTCCTGTCCAAGGGATATCGATATTTAAACCATCTTCTTTAAGGGTATAAATTTGTTTTGCTTTTAGGAATTCATTATTTGCGTGGTGCGTGGAACACGGATCTAAATCAATGTCCCCTATGACCGCGTCAATATAAGGAAGATACTCGACTGGTGTAAGCCAATCCTCCTCAATGTGGCGTATTTTTGCTAAGAATTGAGTTTTAGAAAGCCAGGGGCGTATTTTCACGTAATGGTTAGTTTTGACGCAGACTTTTCGCGGTTGTAGTGTACAAGCGCCAGGTGCTCTTTATCCTGGATGATGAAAAGCGCTTCTTTTTCAGGGTCCAGTGCTTCTGCCCTGGCGATGGCCTTTCGCATTACTTCTGCAGGACCTTCTAACTCCTGGCGGCTGAGGTCATCAACTGCTGAAATCAAACAATCCACCGATAAAAAGAACATTGAGTCCTCCTCTTTTTCTGCATCGGGAACATACACAATGGTGCCAGGGCCCTCTTGTGCATAGAATTTTTCATAGAAATCGCACATATCTGCGCAGATACGTTCAATCGTCAGTTGCGTCAGGATCCGTTCCTCCGGTGCTGGGTTCGCCAGGTTGAGTTTCGACAGCAGCTTCTTGCGTTGGTTGTTCATTTTTTATGTACTCAGCAAGTCCTGAGCGTTGGAGGGTTTGGCGGATCTTGGGTAGTGGCTCATAAATGACCACTGCTTTGCCCATGTTCCCTATTTTCTTAACTAGTTTACCGTTTTCATCTTTAACTTTGGTCAGTTCGCCTTGCCGTATAAGGTATTCGGCTACACAACGGTACCGTCGTTTTGTGACAAGATCAATGTCCGGGAACTTCTCACAGATGGTGGCAGGTTTCATGTCGCTAAACGTTACCCTAATTTGATCCGCCAGAGAGAACCCAAGGATTAGATCATTTGTACTAGTCTCGTATGTTTTTAGTAGCTCAAGGTAACGGCGCAGATCAGGCGTTTTAAAACTACCAGAGAGAGGAATGAACATGCTCACCTGCTCAGCAAGTGAAGGTCGCATGAGGTTTTCGTAGTTATCAACAGTGACAGTATCAATATCAAGTCCCGTGAAGCGGTAGCTAAGGTATTTGGTGGCTCTGGCAGGTGTTACAGGAGCTACCTCTTCTGTGAGTGATGCTACCCCATCCGTGAGTGGTTCTTCTTCCTGCAGAAATAGATCTTCTTCCACTGGTACAAAGTTGCTGGTTGTTACAGCTTACCCTGCTTTTTGGCTTTTTCTACTTGCTGGCGGTGATCAATTCGTAAAACCCACTCTGCGTAATCACGTTTCTTTTCCATGTGTTTAAGATCACCAGGCTTTGGTCTCCCGCCATAGTTGCAGGCCTGCCATAAAGCCGTGGCTATTAATCGTTGTTGTTGAGTCATCAGTGTTTTCCATAGCACAGCGGTGGACACTTTTGACAAAAGGAGGCTAAACTCATCCATAGAAGTGCACTCCTTTTTATGTCCAGGCCCATCACTGTTGCTGAGTTGCTTTTGGTTCTGATCTTGGGACCCTTGGGAGTTGTTGGTGTCCAACATCTTTATGGATTCGTAACTGATAAAATTAGCATACAAGTGCAGATTAAGAAGTAAGAATTATGGGTGGTTCACCTCCGACTACAGTTATGCCGTCTCCCACCGCTCCTACGGTTTACCAATCGGTAATTCCTAAGGAAAGTTTTGCGCACACTGCGGATTACTTGGCGCGGCTTCAAAGTCAAACACAAACGGCTCAAGACACATTGTACGCGCAAGCAGGCACCCCAGCTCAGCTCAGGGCGCAAAATGCTGGCGTGAATATGCAAGCTGCCGGAACTTACCTAGCCAGCCTTCCCACTGGAGACAAGTACACCCGTGCAACCAGTGGTGTCGATAACAAGTTTGCTCCTGCACAACAAGCAGCAGCTACTAATTTCTCACAATCACAGCAAGATTATGCTGAAGCTCTAAGCCGTGCTGGTGACAAACCTGCGCAAGTTGCAAAAGAACGTCCCTCATGGGCAGAAGGCGCAGGGTACTCGTAAAAGCGACAAGTTAAAACGTCTCAGGTTCAGCGTCTGCAATGTACTCCATAGGGAGCGGGTACGGATCAAACTGCTCTATGGGCGGCTCGTTTTGCGGTTCTTCAACCCAATCCGTGTACACATCTTTTAACACTGTGTAGGTTTCGGCGGGAACGAGCATTACGTCTTCTCCGTCCTCCCGTTGAATCCTGTAGTGTTCTTTATTGACTTCGATGTCTTCCAGGATTTGCTCGAAAGAAGCTTCCAATTCTTGAAACGTAACAACTTTCATGGGATTCTCCTGGATTTAAACAGGTTAGCAGATGTTTTGTTATGGTGAAACGCCTTCTCGCGTGTACCCTAAGCCACTGACCGTTGAATAAGGATAATCGCTCCTTCTTTTGAGCACTGTTAAATCACCAAAATCTAAAGTTGCCACTGATCCTTCAATTATTAAACCAAAATCAGCGGATTCTAAAATTTCTTCATTAACATAACGCCAATCGCCATTGACGGAAAATAACGTAAGTGAATAAGTAGTGGCTAGATAACGAATATCGTTCGTTATCAGCATTATGTAAGTGCCAGGATCAAGTTGTTCGCTTGGGTAATCGTGTAAATAACCGACGTTTCCGTCAGAAGAATCTTCTTCGTTCAGCCCCGTTTGCTTATAAACATAACCTTCATCATTGATAGGAAGTTCCCGACGATGGGTTCCATCTTCTACTTTGTAAAAAGAAACAATTGTGTTTCGATTTGTATTTGATTGATATGAGGTAGGGCTGTAATTCTGTGAAAGAAGCAACGCCCTTGGTTTTGTTAGCGTTAATTTGTAAAACGTAGATTGAATCCGTGTGTTGCCACCGTGCGTACTTGTCAGCGTAATAGATTTAAAAATATTAGCAAAATCGCCAAGATCTTGCGCAGTATTAATTGAATCCCCTGTCCGTGAAGGCAAGGGATCACTTCCAAAATATGACGTAGGACCATAAGCAGTTGGCCCGGATCCGCCAGTGGGATAGGCCTGTACTGAGCCAAGATTATAATAACCTGAGTTAGCAGGAAGTGTTGTTAGAAACCTGGCCATCTTCTGTCATTAGGCCAGTGTAAAGACCGTCAGTGCGGCCACTAGCTTGATACTTTTCTTCCATCACTTTAGCACGATCGGGATACATGCCCTCTTTTTCAACAGTTTCAATTGTTTCAAAGCTCAGCCTTTTCTCCAGGCAACGTAGCTCTAGGGCTGCTTCTTCTTTATCCTCAAACCATTTGGTCCAATGATTGGTGCCACCAATGTAAACATGACCTGCATATTGACGTGTTTCTTCGTGGTAATTACTGGGCAGCACTCGGCTGATTTTGGATGTGGGCTTAGACATTTGCGGCTCTGGCATGATCAAAGATGTTCCCGTAACTTAAGTTCACAACGGGAGCTTTTGTAGGGACGGGAATTGATTCTAGCTCACGGAGCTGCAAATGAAGTGGATTACAACACAACATATCGCAACCCGATTGGTGGAACACGCGCATCCGTCCGGTGTAACCCCTTGATGTCCAGAAGGCAACCCGTGCTGCCGATTGGATTCGACCGCTGTGGGCGGGGCTTGGCATGTACGCGGCTGTTTCTGTGTTCTTTTTCTTCGTGGCGCCGATCCATGGCCAACACATGGTTGCTTTTTTAATTTCAACCTTCTCCCAAAACTTCTTGACCTGCCAGTAGGTGTCGAAACTGAAGTTTTTTACGTCGATAGCGCACCTGCCATTCTGGATTTCCTCCATGCAATCAAGGCATTCATACATCAATCCAAACTTTCCTTTGTGGCCGGGCTGTTTCTTTTTGTGCCACAGGCAAAGGATGTCTTCATTTTTTCTTAAGATTTCGCTTGCTTCATGAGCTTCTTCAGGAAATTGATTTTGGATGGCTTCACTGTTCTTAAGAAGAATTTGAGAAAAATTGTCAGTCATAAGCCTCGTAAGCGCAGATCCGCCGAACAATATGGTAAGGGATTTTGTATTGCCGCGCAAGGGCAGCGTACGTTTTGTTCTCCATATGCGCAGCCCGTAGCTCCTTGACCACTGCTGGAGTGATGAGGCTTCCTTTGCGTTGGCCGCGCTCGAAGCACACGTCTGTTTTGGACCCGAAGTAGTAGTGGTTTGGGTTTAGGCAGTGTGCTGACTTGCATTGGTGCCGTCTAACCACTACAGGTTGAGACTCGTCTTGATACTGATCGACTGCTGCCATCACCAAGATCCGTGCATCCCGTCCTTTATATAGGGGCCGCGAACTGTGACTGGTTGTAAACCCCTGCAGCTTGCTGTGATTACTGGTTTTGAGGCACCAACAGGCTTCTGCCCCCAGCTGGGACTGAAACCGATTCAGAACGCTGACAAAAAACAGGAGGTTTTGCTCGGTCAGGTAGTTTTCTTTGAAGAAATCCAGGAGCTGCATGGTAGGGGTAAGTTGCGTACCAATTAAAACTAGGTCAAAACGGTTGCGGTGTCAAGGGTCTCGGGGTAGGGGGTTTTAACGTACAGAGTATGCGATTATTTGCCCTTTTACTCTATTAAAGACAATTGGTGGTTCTAACTTGTAAAGAACATTGGTACGTAACAAAAGTTGCATACGGATGTTCTTTACAGGTTAGAACCACAACTCTCTTCATTAAGAGTAAACCCACCTTAATTTGGCATACTCTGTACGTCCAAAAAAATCCCTGTCATACCAAGCGATTTGCGGTAGTACATCCTTACCCCCTAACGATAACAAGAACCGTTTTCACTACTTTATTAACGTAACCGCCCAATTTATGCCCCTATCTCACTCTTAGCGCAGTAATACTCATCATATTGCTGTGCATAAGCGGCGGCACAATGGTGCGGCTCGACATATCGACACATAGAACCTGAAACATTACAAACCCTGTGCACCTGATTGCCATGCCCATCCTCACCAAGTTCAATCGTTGTTCCATTCGGAAACTCCTGAATAACCCTCATAACCCTCATCATTGCCAGTGATACAATTGTAATAACGATAAAGTTAGAAGTTGCTTCGTTGCATCACAAAATCTACGAGGCACCACACTAGATCCCATGGCATTCCCAGGACAGTCAACACCTAAACCCAAGTACAAAGGTGCTCAATGGACACCAAGCTCAGCAGCACGGCTTAATGCTGCTTGGGAAAATTCATCTACAAATACCCCAGGCGGCAATTTTGCTTGGTATTCAGGATATGGCACCAGGTCAGCAATGCCCGCATATACCGATGTTCAAGGTAATATATACGACGCAGTAACTGGGCGCTTGTTAAAAAAACCTAGTTATAGCGGCCAGCAAGCTGAAACTGATTGGAATAATTACGCTAGAGCAAACGGAATTGCTTCTACACCTGCTCCTGCTTCCCGTGACCAAGTTTCCACCGCTGGCGCCGGACCCAATGGTTCTAACCCCAATGCCATAGTTCAAGGTCAAGACGGAATTGGTGAAGAGTACCGTCAACGCATGACCGCATATAACAACCAAGCAATCCTTGCGCGTCAATCTTTGGAAGGCTATGATCCCTCCAAAGGACCCCTCCCAGGCGCCGCCCAGGAAGCCCAAGACCAAGGCATGGACATCTGGAGGGGACTGAACGCCAGCACCAAAATGGTCCAGCCAGGAGGTGCTGTAGGCACTTTCAACCCCCTGATGCAGGGACGTGGTGACGTACCCTCAATGGAAGAACTGTGGAAGGGAATTGGCGGTGGCGCACCGACATCAGGACCTAGCGACGAAGCAATCAAAGCGGCTATGGCAAAAGGCCAATACAATGCACCCGCCGGCAGCCCCAATCCTTTTGGTCAACCTGCCAACTCAGTACCCGCCCCTCCTCAACAACAAGGCAACGCAATTAGCGGCGCTTTTGCACCTGCTCAAGCCGAAGCAGCAAAATATACCGCTGGAGCAACCGGGATGCCAAATCTTCCTACAACCCCAGAAGCACAAAACCCTGGCACAAACTTTCTAGATTATGTAATGAAAAGCCCTTGGGGTGATGCCTTAAAAAATACACTTGGCGGCATGTTCATCAATAAAGTTCAAGGCCTCTAATAACCATGACGTTTGCGCCTGTAATCAAAGAAGGAACTTATCGCGATCCTGATGACGGCAAGACCTACAAAACAAATCCACACCTTCAAGAAGGTTGGCGTGGATGGAATCCTGACTTCACTACGGCATTAAATAAAGCAAAAATGTGGCAGCAACTTTCTTCTGCAAGTCAAGATTACTCTCAATCAGGAACTGACATCCCCAACTTCAGCGAAGGATCCGGTGGTGCCTACAGTGCTGGTTCAAACCAATCACCACAAGGGTTTGGTTATCAGTATCAATCACCATCTAATGTTGCCATGGAACCAAGCTTCGATGTTATGGGACCCGACATTGATTCACCTATTGTTGACAAGTGGATAAAAGAAAGGCAGGGACCGCGTTTGCCAATGCCCACACCTGAACAACTTCAACAACGCATGCGTCAACTTAGAAATTCACTAGTTCGCCCAGTGTGACCGTGCCTACGCATTTAATCCGCAGTTGGGCAGCAGAACTTGCCAAGAAATTGCGTAACGACGACAGCTACGATGACTGGGACGTAGCCATGGAGCCAATCCCTGGTGACAAAACCTGGGCCACGTGCAAAAAGTGCGCCTGTAGAATGGAAGGTAAGAAAGAAAAAACATGAGCCAGACTACTGCACAACTTATTAGCGGGACCTCTGCACAGAGCCCTACATTTGGTGCCACAACCGTAACAAGCCTCAACGGTGGCCAACTGGCAGGCACCCGAAACCGCATCATCAACGGCGACATGCGGATTGACCAGAGAAACGCTGGGGCGTCGGTGGCGTTAACCGCAGGAGACGCTTACATCATTGACCGCTGGAACGGACAGGAAGACACGGACGGTGGCATGACCGCACAACGGTCAACAACTGCTCCGACTGGTTTTACCAATTCTTTTTTGCTTACAACCACAACTGCCGATTCGTCTTTAGGAGCTACTCAAAGCGTTTGGATCAGGCAGCATGTTGAAGGATTAAATGTTGACGATTTGGCGTGGGGCACAGCAAACGCTAAAACAATTACATTGTCTTTTTGGGTCCGTTCTAGCTTGACAGGCACGTTCGGTGGTTCTGCAACAAACAACGCTGTCAACCGATCTTATCCTTTTACTTTTGCAATTAGTTCTGCTAATACGTTTGAATACAAAACTATTACCATCCCTGGTGATACTACAGGAACGTGGCTTACTGATACAGGGCGAGGAATAACCATATTCTGGGGACTTGGAGTAGGTTCAACATACTCAGGCACGGCCTCAGCTTGGGCTGGTGCCGGATATTACTCCGCCACCGGAGCCACCTCTGTCATCGGCACCAACGGCGCCACCTTCTACCTCACCGGCGTCCAACTGGAACCCGGCACCGTCGCGACACCGTTTGAGCGCAGGTCGTTTGGGGCGGAGTTGGCGTTGTGTCAGAGGTATTACACGCTTGCTACATCTGCTTTTATTACACGTTCTGATGGAACATTTTTTTCTGGATATGGCCTTGCGGGATTGCGAACAAACCCGACCATGACAAACATTTCAAGCACTTTTTCAACATCTTACACAGCGACTCAAGTTAGCTCTACAAACACACATTTGGTTTCTGGTACTGGTTCCGGCACCGCGAATAGCTCTGGCAGTTATCAAGTTTCTGTTTCTGCGGAACTGTAACCCCCAATGACCTACCAACTCACCACCAGCACCAGCATCCTCCGCCTTGCGGACAACGCCTTCATCCCCCCGGACCCCGCCAATACCGACTACGCCGCCTACCTAGCCTGGCTCGAAGCTGGCAACACCCCC
>Ga0209355_1000447_pt1 | contig 24754 bp, 32 predicted proteins | sample LauGreSBDMM110SN_3_FD_187563 | JGI IMG/M metagenome (GOLD analysis project Ga0209355, IMG submission 187563) | Freshwater lake microbial communities from Lake Michigan, USA - Sp13.BD.MM110.SN (SPAdes) (version 2) | ecosystem: Environmental > Aquatic > Freshwater > Lake | place: Lake Michigan... | reverse complement strand
CCTTGTGATGATGATTATGATGTGATGAGCAAAAGAATAATAACTTGTGATAACTATGATGATGATGATGAGTAATGAATGAATGAATGAATGAATGAATATGTATGTGATGATGTAACGATGTAGTGATGTGATGATGTAACGATTACTACAGTGAATGATTACTAATCACTAAGCAAATGAATAACGAATGATTACTATGTGATGATGTGATGATGTATGTGATTACTTATCTAATGAGCGAATGACATACAGTCAATGACTATCGCAATGATGAATGCGATAACGATACGACAATGACAATGATGATGATGTGATGTGCTTGCGAGTTATACAGTATGTGTTTGTGAGTAATCACACCTCGAGGGGCGGGGCTCTTTTGAACTTTTTGGCGATGCCCCCTGCCTGGTGGGGAGCTAAATCGCAAAATATTGAGCTGCAGCTTTTTAGGATAGATTTATCCAGTCGGTTTGGCGAACCAGTCTTCGAATAAGGCGAGGGTTTCAGCGTCCCCTCCTGTTGCGTGCACTATTCGGATGCGCTCCATCTGCTGCGGGTGGATACCGGAGTGCTTACTTTTTCCGACAGGCCGGCGCCCTCTTTTCTTCTCCACGTTCTTGTTGGTGTGTGGCTTCAGCACGGTTGCGTTGGGACGGAATGGTTCTATGTGTCCATCTGCATAGACGGAGCCAGGCAGTGGTTGTATTCCTTTTTTATTGCTTTTGTGTAGGTTGCAGGAGCGACATGCTTTGACGATATTCGAGGGGGTGTTCGTTCCTCTCGCCCCATAGGGGATGACATGGTCCATGTGCCAGCTCCTCCCTCGTGGGTCTTTCTGTGCTGTCCCCCTCTTCGCACAATAGGAACAAACATCAACATGTGCAAGTACCTTATGAGACCAGATACAGAGCTTCTGCCTGCGCCAGACGAATGTGTCACTCATTAGGTAGCCATTGCTTCCTATGGGGTTTATATATTGAGCCATATCAAATATTTCGTGGTGTTTGTCATCTGGGATAAATTTATCTAGAAGCTGCTGATTTTATATCAACACAAAATATAAGAGCAAGTTCATTGGCGGATAAATTTATCTGAAACAGTGAAATTCAAAAAAATTTCGGAGGGTTCTCCTCACTTTTTCGGAAGGTATGTTCATGCGGAGAGCGGAGTCTCGCGCGCGCGGGGGCGGCTCAGATTTTTTTGATTTTGGTAATTGAGGCCATAGCCTCTTTGAATCCATCTTTTAGGTATAGGTCGGCTGCTTCGTCCGCATCTATTTCCCTAATGTTCTGGAATCCGTCAATCATGACCTTCATCAACTCGGTGGTTTCCTTCATTTTTCCGTTGTGAAGGTAGTACTCGTAGATGGTTTCTTTTTCGGACAGGTCCAGAACGAAAAGCTTTACGTTTTCGCCTTTTGGTGTGAATCTGGTGAAAAATCTATGTTTCTTCATATATGGCAATCATACATCTAAATTACGAAGCCACCATGGGTGCACAATTGAGTATCCGGAGAGGTGTGGCGCCTTGGCTGCGTACATCGGGTTGAGCGTTTTTCTCCAACCTGTCGAGGAGTGCATCAAAACCCCCCAATCCCCAGTTGCTTCACATGTGACGGCAGATAGTTCTTCGTAGCGCGTAACTATTTCCTGTATTTTCTTAATGGTTTCTGTGTCTTCCTGGTTTGAGGGCTTGACATAGTAACGAAGAGTCCCAAATTTTTCTTTTACTTGATAAATCTCGTAATTTGGGTCGACCAGGGTGATATCTCTGTCGCAATCCATGACCAGCCGATACCAGCCCTCGTCAACATCTATTGATTTCCAGTATTCAGGAACTATTTTTTTCTTAAGTTCCTCCACTTGCAGTTGTAGCTCATTCATTTGCACTCCTATGACAGTGAATCTGATAAATCTTGAAAATCGGACTCAGACCATTGTTTAAATTTATCTGGGTGTGGGGTCAAAACAGATATCCCCATACTAAACAAATTACTTGTTGGGTCCATAACTATTGCCAAAGGAACGGGTGGGATTATCTCGCCCGTGCAAACATTTTCGGCCCATTCGTTGAAGGATTGCTTCTTATTGGCTGTGTCATCGCCCCATGCCCCTGTTGTCCACCCAACCAAAACCTCTTCCCACCCAGAGATGGTGGTGTTGTAGTGGCCACGGTATGCATTGCTGGAGACCCAAACTCTGTCTACGGTTAAATTGGAGTCATACATGTCATCCCCGTCTTCGGACATGCGCGTATGTTCTCCTATAAAATATTTGATTGCTCCGTTGTCGGGTGAGACAACAATTAGGGTCGAAAGGGAACTCTCGTCGATATCCCTACAGGACGTACAGATGTAGTCTTCCTTTGTTGCACTCCACCCCCATTCATCATTATCTATGTCCATGTTCAACAGACAAGCGCAGCACTTATTCATTCGGATACTTTCCGATTAATTCATCCAATTCATCATTGGTTAAAAACTTTTCAATCACCTCAACCGGCGCAATATTTTTGTGCATTATGCATCGCTCTGATTCACCGAACATATCCAGGACCGTCTTGATTGTTACGTTGACGTTTTTCATATTTTCATCCTAACCACCAGAACCAGGAAACAACTGTTGTCTAGTCACTTGTTTTGCCCAACCCTCTTATTACGTCAAGTTCGGCGTCGGTGAAAAGGGGACTTGATTTACCATCCCATAAAGGTTGACCCAAGGGATGATAATCATCCATATCTCGCTCTTCTGCGTCCATGTCAGCTTCTAAAGTTTGACTCCTTCGAAGCTGGCATGCAATAAACAATTGCTGGTAGGGATTAACAAACTTAGCGGTGTCTGGCTCTTCCGTGTCCATGCCTGCTTCGTCATCGTCATCAGACCGCCACTCTTGATGCGGATAATCCGTGATGCCGCTAAAAAACTTTCGTATCAGTCTCAACATTAAAATAACCTCGTTCCAAACAATACTTCATTAATCTTGTTCTCTAATTCTTTGTCTATGGCTAATCGCTGTTTAATGTGAGAAGAAAATAGTTCCGGAATATTTGATGTTTCTTCCTGGTTCACCATATCTCGCACTGGACGTACGCGCATCGGGTGTGACCCAGATGCTATTAGCTGCCGTCCATTAGCAAAATATTGTCCCCAAGCACGATTGGGGAAATATCCAGGGATACCACTCCAATAGTCTTCATTCAAAAGATTGCTTATTAAACCACGGTTTACATACATGGCGTTGAGTTCTTCTTTTGTTGGCAAACGCCAACCGTCACCCAGCTCAGAACACACCTTGACCGCAACATGCCAATTCATTTTGCCAATATCGTTGGGATATATTTGAAAATTATCGATTTTTGTGTACTCAATACCGACATCCCCCATACCGCCATCCTATCAACCGAATCTTGTGGATATATGCCAGAATAGAGATGGATAGCGCAGCCACGCAGGGAGTAAAGAGTGCCGAGAAGACCGATATCGACAATACATATTGATTCGTTTGAGTCGCTCGTTCGGGGACTGCCGGAATACGTTGAATTGTTCAAGAAACAGGCAATTGTTATTTTCCGTGGCTTCAAGTTCTCCCGTGAACAGCAACTAGAGGTAACAAGGCTATTTGGTGACCATGCCAACTGGTATCCAAACTCCACAATCCCGTTTGAGCAATGCTGGCCATACGAAGAAAACCATTCACGAACGATGGATGCACTCAATAAACACGGTATCCCCAAAGATGAGCTGTTCTTGCCGTGGCACATAGAGCACATGGGTCATAGAAATCCAGCAATCGGCGCTACCTGGAATATGGAGAAATTCTCCTGCGATAACGATAAGGGGAACACCTTGTTTGTGAATATCTCTGATGTTTACGATTTATTCAGTGAAGAAGAAGCATTGTTCTTGAAAAAGTGCAAGATAGCTGCATTTTATAGCTGGGAACAACTGGACATAGACGAGCAGGGAGAACCATCACTGCATGATGCGGTTGAGATGTACGAAACATCAGGAAGGTATGCCTTGAGATTAAATGCTCTGTTCAAATATGACAGAGAAAGTTTTTACTTACATACTTTTGACAACAGGGAACCATCCGAAGAAGAGAATTTAAGATTTGAAAAGCTCTGTTGGAAATTCACGGAGAATGTACAAGAAAATGAAGACCTACATCAATTCCACGCGTGGCAGGAAAACGACCTCATCGTTGTTGACTTATTCCTTATGGCTCACGCCGTATTGGGTGGGTTCAAACCTTCTGAACGTTCATTCTATGGATTATGGGCACACAGGAAACTGGGCGACAAATACTTTTAGTGGGCCCGGTGGGGATTGAACCCACGACCAAGGGATTATGAGTCCCCTGCTCTGACCACTGAGCTACAGGCCCTTGGTGTTTGCTTTTACTCCTTTTGCCTTTTTGATATCGGGGTGTTCGGAGCCTTGATGCATCCCGCAGAAGGGAGTAAGTGACATCGCCCCCGTTCTGCACTGGGTTCCACTTTTGGTCATTGCTTGGCATCGTACGAATCTATCCATTGTTACTTAAACCTTGCTATTTCTTTTTCGAGCAACGCAATTTCCTTCTCAAGATTAGCAATGTCTTTTTTGAGTTCAGCAATCTCTTTGTCTAGCTGCTCCATGCTTGGTTCTGCCGTCACTTGATTGCCTCCCACCACGCATCTTCATCAGTAAGTGAATAGTGACTCACCCTTCTGAACAAAGATGATTCATCTCTGTCAAAAATTTCTTTGGCTACCGCCATCCCATATAGCAGGGCACCAGTCATTACGATAAAAAATATGACTGACCCAAAACCGAATAGTGCTGCTTGTGACATTTTAAATTCTCCCTATTTTTCTAGTATTTTGTAGTGCCCCTGGTTGGAGTTGAACCAACGTGGACCGCTACGGTTTCTACACCTTATAAGAGTGAGCCGATACAGGGGCATTCATTAACCCCTATGTATTCGGAACACAATTAATGTCATGACTTGTCGGTGTTTTCTTTACTTTTCTTCGGAGTCTTCATGCTGCTCTGGTTCTTCATTCTCTTCCGTAACAGGTTCCATTATGATTTCTGTTTCCATTATTGACGGACGCTCTAGTTTTATGATTTTTTCAACCCACGACTTACCCATTAGTGCATCCCCCTTGAACTTTTGTATTTTGTGTTTTCGGAACTACTATTAAATTTAGCAATATCTTGAATGTTATCTTTTATAAAAAAGTAAAGCTCGTCGGAAATATCTTTTTCTGCAGTCCACTGCTTAATCCATGCATCCCTATCAAGACGTATGGTAACAATTTCCTTGCGGAGTTCTTCTATGGATTTTTCGTCGTCGTTTGTCATATCGCTCTTTACAAATCGTACTTTTCATTTGAAATCATATCCATAACATCGCCCGGCATTAGCAAAAAACCCAAGGCTGGATTATCTTTTCCGCCTAAATTCTTCTTTGTGGACGGGTTGAATTTGTTTTGATTTTGACGCAAGTATCTCTTGAGGCGGTCTGTTTCTATAATCAGAAAAGCGCCTTCTGGGGAGTATATGTAGACCCACCATTTCGCCGTTGTCACATTTATTCCGCTCTTAACCCAGACCTGGGCGCCAGATTCATCGAGAATGCCTCGTGGATTCTGGTCGGTCTCAATAACCATTCTCCCGTTCCTGTAGCGGTCACTCTTTACTTCAAGTGAACCACCGGAGAGAGACTGCAGGAAGCCGTCAACGAGCATTTCCCCAGCCTGCCCATAGGCGAGGTCTGTCTTGAAATCAAAAACCCTTCCGGGGATATCGTATTTTTGGTTCACCCAAACAATCTAGCGAATTACGTTGGATTTATTTCGACATTCCAGAATTTTGCTCAAATTGTTTTATCACCGACTCTTGGCGTTGTTTTTCACGGCGATTCATGGACATACCCTTTTTGCATTCAACACAAGTTATTCCATTATCACCGAATGTCGTGTAGTGGTCGGTATCGACAAGACCGCATACGCTGTCATAGAAGCCTGAACCAGAGAGACCCTTCGAGCGATGTATGACGATTGTTTCAGTCATTTATTAGTTCTTGTAAACGCGCCAGTTTCCTAGCTTGCCTTTGGAGTTGTCCATGATGTACTTAGCAACCATCATGTTGCACATAGGGTCTTTTAGGCCATGCATGTAGTTGTCGACCGAATCATTGCCACAGACTTTTTTTGTTACCGTTCTCCAACTGGAGTTGATTTGCAAAAGTCCTGTGTCATAGGACTTATCTTTATTCAAGTGGTAAGTCATGTTTCCGTTCTTGTCCCATGTTGCATTTTGGGCGTTAGGGCTACAGCCACTTTCTCTCCACGCTATATAGGAAAATACATCAACTGGTAATAAGCCAATTTCAGCGAAATGACTTTCCCATTGAGGGCAGCGCTTGGCTGGGTCAGAAGGGATGTTGTACCCAGAGTCCGTGGTCTTATTGGCGACTGGTGGGACATTTGACGTAGGGAGGCCGAGTGCCACCAACGCTTCGACATGTTCTCGTCTGGTTATTTCTCCATACTCCCCGTCCACGCGGACGGTTCCAATAACCCTCTGGAGAGTGGAGACCCTTTTCCCATTCTCCCCAAGTGAGTAGGACATGGTGAGTACTTGGACGGCTTTTGTTTGAGGCGACACAGCCGACTGAGTTTCTACCCTGTCTGCCAATTCGTAAACATATTGGACTTTTGGCCTTGGTATGTCAACCTCCGCCGCCAGCTCTGCGCCTGGCATTGCTACCCCCAAAGCGTAAAAAACTATAGAAATAGACCATCCGGCGATTTGTCTCAATTTGATTCTCCTGTACTTTAGGGGATAGGGCAACAGGCTTTAGTAATGGGCCTGCCTATGTTGCAGTAACGGGTATATATATATTACCAAATATTTGCATGACTCGCAACACCAACAAAACCCTTTTGTTATAAGGGTTTTACTGTTTATCGGTCAAATTTTTAATAAATAACAATGGGTCTTCTAGGCGTATGGAAACTACGGCATTATCGTTTTCATCAACGGACTGAACCTCAAGATTTATCGTTGCGGCAATTATTGCAGCCATATCCAGTGTGTTGTCGTCCATTTCTATGTCTTCGTCATCCGAAAAGTCATCTGATGCCAAGAAATAGAAGAGAATCGTCCCGATATGTTCAACGATGCGCATCTGCATTTCTTCTTTATTTGTTGCCATGTTGACAACCATAGCATGCCACTGATACCATGAAGGAAGTCACCAGTTCCTGGTGGCTCTAATCAAACAAGGAGAAGTATGAACCCAACACCAACCGTGATTACTGGGAATGTCACAAACGACCCAGAACTCACATTCACATCAAATGGACAGGCACGCCTGTCTTTTTCCGTAGCATCAAACTATGTCTGGTATGACCAAGCTGGAGAAAAACAGGAAAAAGTATCCTTTTTTAACATCGTGGCATGGCGCTACACGGCAGAAAATGCAGCAAAGACACTTGAAAAAGGAATCGGCGTTGTAGTCGTCGGTCGTCTCGAGCAGCGTTCCTACGAGGACAAAGAAGGCAATAAGCGTTCAGCCGTAGAGCTAATCGCAGATGCCATTGCCATTGACACACGGAGTATCGAAGAAGTAACTCGTCGTGCGAAGCAGCAAGATGGTGAGCAGGGCAACAATAAGCCACGCCCAGCTTCATCACAAGGTGCTCGTAGGGCAACTCCAACAACTTCGAATCGCCGCCTTGAGCCAGTAGGTGCGGAAGAAGAAGTTTTCTAAAGCAGTAGTCGAAGTGCAATAAAAAACCCCCTCGTTAATTGGCCCCAGGGAGAGCCCAACGAGGGGGTTTTTTTATTTACTTTTTTATCTGTAAGTTCTACTTAAACCAGATGCGGCAAGTTCTTCTTCGCATTCAACTATCGTCACCCAGTCTGGTGCCTTAAAGTGTTCATCTGCGGCTGATTTTTCGGCATACCGAATAGCAAGGAGTTTCCACAACTCCATTTCCCACGGCGTAACGCTGAAGTCATCTTTGCCATCACCGTAGTATTTGGCTTCATATTTAACTACCATCAGTTTTCCCTCTTTTCATTAAGTAATAGAATGGTATCAGCAGAAGGATGATAACAACTTCCCCGAAGCTCATAAAGCCTTAGCTTTTCCGCGAAAATATTTAGTCATTTCGTCGCCATCGATAATCAGTCCGATTTCCATGTCGGAGCGTACGTCCAGGAGCATGTCGATTACCTCCTGATTGGACATTACCGGGGAAACGGTATTTGGTTTGGATAACGCAACAATATATTCATCAAGTTTATTAAACATTACTAAAAATGCTCCTTTGTCTATGTAGCCCTTTGTTTGTAAGGGTTTAAAATTTGTTTATCCTGGGTTGCTTTTTAATGATTTTGTCATTATTGTTCAATACAACCTACACGCCTCTAAGGAGGATTACTATGTCAGAATTCAATAAATTAAAAAACAAAGGCCTCGGAAGAGGGCGTCCACGACTAAGCGATAAAGAGCGAGCTACCCGCAAGGAGCTTGTCACTATCAGGCAAGAGGCCCACAGGAGAGCGAAGATAGTTCTCGTTCACCGCTATACGGATGAGTACAACAAAATCTTTGCATCGGAGCTAAAGTCCCTTAGTCGTTAGTCTCTTTATTCTTTTTGGTTTTGGACGAATAGGTCTGCTGGAGGATGAAGTCAATGATTCTTTCTTCACTTGCCGCTCTATCCATTGATTGCATTTGAATGAGTTCTTTTTGCATTGCTGGTTTTAGTCCATCTATCGGAAGTGTCATGGTTGTTCCTAGTTCCCGTTCTTATTGAATTTTGTGTAACGTTTTTGCTTACTGAGCTTCGACCGTGATTGACCGTATTCAAGTTCAAGCCATTCGTCGAAATCTTCAATTATGCCCTGGTGCTCTATTACGTATCTCTCGTATTCCTTGATTAATTCAAGGTAATCTTCGTTTTGGTCGTCAAATCTTGGCATTTATTACCTATCGGGCGGCGTCAATCAGTGGTGATGGTGATTCCGGCATATCCACAATTATGGCATCAATGTCGCCTATCGCCTTGTAAATCGTTGCCCATGCGCTGTCCATTTCCTTGAGACCTGGAAGTATTCTGTCGGTAACACCAAGATTTGAAAGAATGCGTTCATTATTTTCGATTATCTTTTGACATTCGAATTTCAACTCCTCATCCGTGGTGTCCAAGAATCCGTCAGACCAAACTGCGGAGTAGATTTTGCCTCCACTTTTTGCATATCTCCACTCAAGTACTCCGCCAACCTGGAATCGCACGGAATTAGGGACCTTGCGCTCACCTGCTTTTACTTTTGAATAAAAGGAACCAATTCCGTCGGCCGGCATGGAAAATATGTTTTTGTTGTTGGCTGACATATTCCTATTCTCCCGTTTCTTTTTTGGAACGGCGTTTTGCCCTTCTTGTCGAGTCGCTGTTTTTTCGGCGCGAACCATTATCGTTCTCCGAAGCGCGATACTTCTTGAGCAGGACACTCAACTCGTCGCCATCCATTTCGTCAAACGTGTTTATTTTACCCATATTTATTTATCTTCCTCATCATCCTGTGGTGTGTCTAGCTTCAGGAAAACATAGTCTGCGATGGGTCCGTTTACAGCAAATTCATTCTTTCGTTTTGCCGCAGTAAACCCAAACATATCCCAGTACCCGGTGCTTGTGTCGGTTGGTTCAATCTGGACAAGTGACACCCCATCTCTCTGGGCATCTTCCAATATGGAGCCAAGCAGCGTCCTCCCGGAATCTTTCTCCTTGTGAAGACTCACCACATAGTCAATATAAAGGGCTTTTCCATCCCCGACGTCTCCTACGCCTTCAAAGTAATTAGCGAGGACCCTTGCTTGTTTCTCCATTTGGACCCCGGTAACTGCAATCCCAGTAATTCTTCCGGCAGAATCTCGTGATATGTGTATTTCTGTTGTCCATCCACTAGCCGACATTTGCTCCGAATCCCTAGCGGAAAATGATTTTATTCTATTCGATGCCAAGTACGCTATCCGTGCGGATTCCTCAAGCTTGTATATGGATTCTCGTTCTTTGTCGAGCTGCTCATACAGGGCGTCTTTGATTTTCTGAGACTTGTTGCTATCGAGGAGTTTTTCCATTTCTTCCTCAATTTTCTCACCTATGGATTCAACTTCTCTTTCAAAATTGGTAATTTCTTTTTCTAATTCATCCACCAACTCGGGGGTTATGTCACCCTGTTTGTAAGAATATGTTTCCACCCCTCTAGAGGAACTCCTGGATACCGCTTCTTCTATCAATTTGAGTTGTTTTTGAAATTTCTTGTTACCAGATGCTCCGGAGCTAAGTTTTTCTCCGCCTCTTACCTTCATTGTTCCGTCGGCATTGTGCAAATTGGTTTCTTTACCCTTATTTCTCGCTACACGTGCGAGACGTGATGATTCCATATATTCCGGTGAATTTAGTCTTTCCTGGGATGCCCTGAACTGCTGATTTCTTCTAGCCATCTCTGCGGCGCTCACTAGCTCGTACCCATTATCCGACGTATTGTCGTCATCATCGTCGTCGTTATCTTCTTCTGAATCTTCGTCCAAATCGTAGTTGGGGGTTGCTCTTTCTTTGTAGTTGCCGTTTTCGTCCCACATCAAGATGGATTCTTTTCCTTCACCTTTTGCTTTTACTTTCTCATAATTGGCAACGCGGCGCAAACGACGCGCTTCTTCCTTCTCTGATTCGCTTGCCCCCCCAGAACTGAGGCTCGAAACTCTTTCAATTCCTAGGTATTTATCCTTGTTGGAACGGAAGGTTTCTATTTCTGAATTGAATTTTTCGTTATCTTTTTGAATTTTTTGCAACCTATTATCAGCATTGAACAATTCAGTCGACCATTCTTTGTCTACTGCGTTTTTGATTAGGGCGGCCATTGATTTTGCCGTAGCCTCCGCATCCGCATCGGCGGTGTGATGCTTGTCGCCAAGCTCAACCCCAAGATATTCGGTTATGTCTTTGAGCGAATTGGATGGAACGAATTTGTCTTTCTTCTTGTCGAATCGTTTCGGCCCGTCTGGACTCTCTTCCGACCAGCGCGGTAGAGAAAGGGCTGCCACATCCTTTAGGTCTATCCACCCATCTGGACGCCAATCTATATTTGAAGCGGTTAGGTTGTCTTCTAGAACGTCTTTGTCGAACGCGGCGTTTTGGACACCAAGAATTGCATTGGGGCCGATGAACTCAGAAAGTTTTTTGTGGGCTTCCGCGATTGACATCTGTCTTTCAATGAAATCGTTAGTAATCTTTTTACCGTCATAATCAACAAGGGTGTCTTGCGACCATTTCTCCCATTTTTCTGTCGGGATACCCGGATTGACATATGTTTCAAATCGCGCAACGACTTTACCGTTTTTCATCTTCACGGCGCCAATCTGTGTTGGGAAACCATTCCCACTTGGCTCATTAAACTCATCGAACACTAAACCAGTTGTCTCGTAGTCGATGTATGTAATTTCTGTATTTTCATATATTTCTTTGAATTCCTGCCAAGTGCGTGCTCGACCAAACACTTCGTTTGCTCTGCCGATAAACGGACCGTATGTTGGTTTCCTTGGGAATGCTGGCTTTTCGCCACTACCAGAAGACAAAGAAGAGCTGCTGGAAACTGGTCCAACTCTCCTTCTCATTCTGTTTTTCATGCTATTTATGCGGCTTGGCTTTTCTACTCCGCGTTTGAAATAGATTGTGACGCCTTGACCGTCGTTGGCATCCTTGAATATTTGGTCAGCGGCCGAGAAGTTAATAAGCTCTTCCGGTGTGGCGGATGACTTGAACTCTCCATTTTGGTTCTTATATAGAGATGAAATTCTTTTTCTTTCCTCTTCGGAGAACAATCCGGGATAGTTGGTTATCGCGTCATCTATGACTTTTATGAATTTTTGCTTAGATGGCTCGCCCATCCAGGTAAAACCGTTTCTTGCCCAATGCGTTGCCCCATCTTGGTCCGAGGTAGAAGACGCCGCCAAGGTGATTATTGAGTCGGCACCCATTTCGGAGTACATTGACTCATTTCTGCCATTTACAGCACTGGCAATTCCGTATTTTCTTGCCCCATTTCCGATGAATATGGATTCATGCCCAATATATATTGTGTTTCCATCTGAGGTTATTTGTCTGTATGCATTACCTAGTTCAACTTTCTCACGAGATTCGATGTCTATGAGCTGTTCCGGGATTCCGGACCGAATCAGTCTCGCTACTGCCTCGTCATCAGCTGGCGATATAGACATCCTTATGGATACTGACGTTACAGGTTTGCTTCCATCAAGGATTATTTTTCCCATTTCATCTCTTTGTTCTTTTATGTCATTCTCGGATAGATTGTCCACAGAAAAATCTTTCACGACGGGTGTAATTTTTATCTTTCTGCCGAGATTAATTTTTTCCCCTGAACGAGACTCTACAATTATGTCGTTTTCCAGTTCGATTTCATTTGTGAACAACGTAACTATATTCTTTTTGATTTCCTCTTTGAGGTTTGCTCTGTCTGCTGATTCCGTAAGCTCGACTTCATCGTCTCCGAATGCATCTTGCCCGGTTACTGTCCATTCGTCAGCAACACGCAACTCGCTGAGTTTCAATAAGTCTTTTATGTTGTTTGATGCATTAATTTGTTCATCCGATGGGCGAGGCTGACTCTTCACAATCTCTTCATACTTTGCCCCAGAGGAAAGAGATGAGCCACCGGCATCATAAACACTATTTCCTCTTCTTGATGGTCTGTTCTTTTTGGTTCCACGCTTGGTTTGGGAAATGTCTGCACCGTCCACCCCGTAAGGTCCGTGATGTCCAACTCTCAACTGCTCGTCGCTCAAATCAGTGAAAGAATACTTCTGAACGAGCGGTTCCTCTATCTGCCCAAAAGCATAATAAACCTCTTTTGGCATACGTAACTCCCTGCCGTTTGAGTGGTCATGGACGATGACGTATTCCGAAAGCATCGGGCCGAGTTGTCTTTTCGCGCCCTCTCGCATTGCCTCAGGGAATCTATCCAGCATTTCTGCTACTTCTTTATCGGTCCTTTTTACGGTTTCCTCAACCCATGCGTGATGAAATCTTTTGCCCTCAGCGTCTCCACCTGTACCTAGTGGGATGCCATGAACAACCCTGAAATCATTAACGCGTTCGGGGTTTTTCAGCACAAGAGATGAGAGAAGATTGCTAGCGGCTGGAAAGCAATCCCCATCTCCATTGCCAGCCACATCGTCGTACCGCATGTCTCCTGGTGTCATGTTTGATTTTTTTGGAATCTTTGGTAATGGTTTTTTCCCACTAGAAAGACCAGTTCCAGTAGCAAAAAGCTCTCCAAGTTCACTTCTTTTCGAAGAATGGTAAACCTTCTCGGAACCTATATTGTAGGTACTTGCGAAAGCGAGCATTGCCCTTCCATGTCCACGACGTTGGAAGTCTTCGGGTACGAGTATTTCCGAGATTGTCAATTTGTCCGGATTTCCCAAAAGTCCATCACCATCGGTTCTTGCGTGAAGAATGCCAACCTGCCTGTTATTCCTTGTCATAACAACAGTGACATTATGCCTTTTCATGGCTTGGCCATATCGTGTATCTTCTTCAGCGTCTACCGTGACACGGATAACTTCACCGTTCTTGTCTTTTATTTCAAGCTCAACTTCTCTTTTTCTTATTAATTTTGATTTTTTAGATACATACAGTCTGTCTTTTTTTACTGTCGGACTAAGTGAATCCATCTCCAATTTTACGCGCCCTGATTTTATCTTCGCAACAACTGCGTCAATATTTTCTCGTGGAGATTCGCGATACGTATTGACTGGATGAAGGTCTCTATGTATTATTTCCCAAAGCGAGTCGTTGATGCTTCTGTGCATAGGTTTTGTTTTGACACCGGCGTCGATTGCTACTTTGTCAACATCGGATTTTTTAAATTCTTGACGCACGTCGTTAAATACCACATTTGGCAAATCTTCCAATTGGGAATCCAGGTTTTCTGCAATCCTGCGTAATTCTGGAACCCCGTAGTAGTCAACTATTTCTTCTTCTGAACCCTTATTGAACCAACCACCATTTGCTCGAAGTCTTTCTTCGTATCCATCATAAATAACCTGCTCTTTACCAATACCAAAGATTGGATACCATCTTCCGGAGGGGACATTTTTCTTTCCACCACTACCACTGCTTCTGTAGAATGGGACCCTTACCCCATTTACATCAACAAGAACAACCGCTCTTCCAGATACCGAGAATATTGGGCTCTGTCTTGTTTTCCCTGTTTTTTTGTTTACAAAACCAATTTCCGTGATTTGTAAACCCATATCCCGTAGGGTTTTTTCTGCACCACGTATGGCCGAACGTTGTTCTGGGGTTATTTTTTTACCGCTGGACAGACCCTGAACCGGAAGGTCTATTTCCGATATCTCAACAGAACGGACAACATCCGTGGGGAGCCTCGTACCACCCGTATTCCAGGTCGGAAACGTTGGTACCTGCTGTGGTTCCGTAACCATAATGGAAGTCCTGTTCCGTATTTGTCTTTCTGGGTTCAGGCGCTCCCTTTTTGCTTGAGCGGCGACAACGAGTAGCGAACCTATAACAAAATTATTTGAGTCATGGTCTATTTCTGGAGATGCAACTATTTCTTCTTCGGGCACGAAGAGGTTCTGCATTCCGACCGTAAATGTTTCCTTTGATGGAGTGCCCTGTTTTTCCGAGTAAACACGACCCTGATAAGTCCTAAGGAATTGGTCATCAAAAACTTGCATATCTGGCAAGGAGCGCTTTTTCCTCGGAGTCCTTCCTGTGCCAACCGGGTTTCCATAATCGCCTTCCCAGTTTGTGTCGGTTAATTTGTTGAGGGTTGGTCTGGTTGCGCCCCTGTTTATTCTTTTGCTTAAGCTTTCCTCTCTTTTCCCCTTCCTGCCGCCGGCCATTCTTCTTTGGAAGAATAGATTTTCCAGCAAACTGGCTAATGGGTTTGCGAAAGTTACCACATGGGTTAATTCGTGGAGATTGCTTCCGGCACTGTCATCCACATTCACTTTGACCGAATCATTTCCGCGAACAATCAGTGACCCATCGGGAATGGTGATAGACGAATACCCAGCGGCAATTAACTGACCATCTGGCTGTAGGTACCCAAGTAATTCGTTGTTCTCGGCGAAATGAGCCTCACCCCCACCTGAGGCTTTCTTGATTGCGTAGATGCCCTTCTTTTTTGTTTTGTATCGTCCACCAGTATTTTTCTTGTATGGATAATCCCCTTCTCCAAATTTTAAATTTATTTGTCTAATAATCTCGGACGGCAAAAATCTTTTTGCTATTTCGTTGAGTTTTTCCGCCCCCATTCCGCCGGTTGCGGTCATTAGGTCTGGTTTTTTAGAATCATCATCTTCCAGTAATTCATTAATGACATCCAGAAGCACATCCCTGTACGCCATTCTGTAGGGAACAAGTACCTTTCGACGTTTCTCCCGCAAATCCGACTTTTCATAAACACGCGCCACCACCTCTTCTGCGGTCCGCATCTCTGGCGCCCCAGCGGCACGCGTCATGAGACTTAATAATTTGGCTCTTCTTCTGCCATATTCTGCTGCATACATTTTTTGATTCAACTCGTCCGGTATCGCCGAAGGTACGGCTAGGCCGCCCAAACGTCGTCCATCGAATTTGCCCATGAGCATTTCTCTCTCTTGAGGAGAAACCGCTACCGAAGTTATTTGGTTAATTATTTCCGATATATGGATTGAGTCTCCCGAGTCTTCGGGTATGTCTCTCCATGGGGTTGACCGCCTGGATGAGGGGTCGCTCTTTGGTTTATTAATTATGTACATCATCCCTGCATTTTTGGGTTGGTTTGTCGGGATAACGTCGTGAATGACAATTGCTGCCGCCTCACCCATCAATAACTCACCATTCATTGTGGATTTTGGAACAAAAACCCTACGTCCGTTTTGTCTATCGCCGTCGTCAGTAGCCTCCACCAAGAATCCAAGCTTAATTAATTCATCAATATTTCTTAAAGTTTTGTTTACTATTTCTTCTCTTTGAATGTGCGCATTTTTCATCAAGGTAATTTCCTCAACGACTTCTGGTGTCATCATTCTTGCTTGCCCAGAGCCGGCAAGATTCGCTGTGTCTACATTTAGGAAATTCCAGTATCTGCTACCTACTAGAGTCTGGTCCCTACCGTCGGATTTCGTTATTATATTTAGGGCTTCTTCCACTAACTGGTCTGCTGTTTGTCTAAGTTTTGTTTCGATTTCGTCGACCAATTCCAGAGCATCTAATTCTTCCTTTAATTTTGCCCTGGCTGCATCCACGTCACTTGGCCTTACGATTCCCTCCGGAAGAATTTTTTCAAGTCTCGCCAATACTTCCTGGTGGACTGATTCGCCTATCTCTCTTGCTCTCTCCTCTATTTCGTGCATTCTCGGGGAATGCATTATTACGTTAATTTTCTCACCCGTCGGTTGACCGTTTAAGTCAAGGGCATCCATGGATACTCGGCGGACTTCCATTACGTCCATGCTGAACCATTCATCAGGTGTTATCGGCTCATCCGGAACACCGGAATCTTTCGTTTGCCTAAACACCCGTGTGTTCGCCCGCTCTCTGGCGCGAACATCAAGAGGTCCTTCCGTATCATCGGGAATATCAAAATATGTTGCCGTTAAATCAAGTAAATCTTCCACCGACTTTTGGACACTCTCAAATTCTATTTTTTCCTCAGCTCCAGAGGAGAGGGAGTTTCTGCGGTTTTCTCCAGGAATAGTTTTTTCAAGGCGAATTCCCTTTGGGTTACTTCTTCTTTCTCGTCTTCCACTTCCGAGTGAAGTCTGCTTGTCTATCTCCTTGGACCAAGGTCCAGTTCCATCCTTGCCTCCGAGAAGAGTCTCTACATCTTTTCTTAATTTATTATTAATGGCGAAATTTTTCAAATCTTGATTTGGATGCATATAAGCAACCATCCCCTCGGCCATCGCCTCCCTCATATTGGCGTGTCCGTACGAGGTTACGGTTCTTGGGACATTTGGTGAGTCATCAAACGAGACTCTGTCTTCGTGTAGTTTGAGAAAGTCTTTTGATGTGTCGGAGTATTCAGCCGCTACCTTTAGAGCGGCAACATATCTTTCGTTAGTGTTGTTCCCGAAGTATTTACGTTCGCTTTTTACGCCCATTCTTTCGGAGTCCCTTAGCGCCATCTGATGCAGCCAGTGCGCCCACTCATGGACAACCGTCCCAGCTAGTGACCTGTTCATTACTGCATCATCGCGAGATGGAACGTGCAATGGATTCATGTTCATTGGAACAGGACCATCTATGTCGTGTGTTTTGCGGTCAACAACGTAATTCGGGAAAAATGAAACCATATTTAGGTCTAGCGATGCCATTGCTTTTGGAAATATTTGCTTGTCTTTATCAACAGAAGAATTTGCGAATTTTGCAATCAGAGCTTTGTATTGCGGGCGAGCCACGTATTCGTCACGACCCTTTGGGGTGACAACACCGAATACTGGAGACCCATAATTCCTAACCGCCCAAGAAAACAACGGTGAATCTTCTAGTGCTGCCTCTACTGCTTTACGTGTTGCCGCTCTGGACTCTGGGGAGTAGTCAAATTTGTTATATTCATTTGCTTCGATTGCATTATCGAACCATTTTCTAAATTTAACTTCTTCTTCAGAGCCTTTTATCAACGAGCCTGCACCGTAGTTGTCGAGCCACATCTTGTATTGTGTTTCAATTGAGTCTGGGACAAGAAGGCTTGATATTTGTTCGTTTGTGAGACCTTTTAGCCAATCTGGTCCTTGTCTAATTGATATTTTTCCCCCGAGAACGCTCTCATCGCCGTACTTATAGTTTTTTAATTTATGAGCACGTGATTTATCTATTTTTTCTTCGGGTTTATTGATTTTTATTATTGGTCTTGATTTGTCTATGCGTGTACGGACCACTTCTTCTGGTTTTCCGGAAGATAAACCCACCCATCTTGGGCGTCTCGTCCCTTCATCGACCCATCCATCTCTGTCAACATCGATGTTGGTGCCGGTTGGTTTCTTGCTTCCACGAATGCCACCTGTAGGCAGGTCAATATCAGTACCCCTTATACTGCGTTTCCGCTTTCCAATACGGGGTCTATCTATCGCTCGGCTTGATAGCGCCCTGCCAAGACGGGAACCAAGGCCCTTGGTTTGAAATTGTCGCCTCTTATTGCGCGCAGACTCGCTGAATGGTATTTCCTCGGGCTGTGGCATTAAACCATTGTAGATGCCTATCGGCGCCTAGAAAGTTACACCTTTTTAAATCTGTACCCGCATTTGGTGCACACATGAGCCCATGGGTAAAATCTCTGTTCCGCTATCGGATGTTGACAGTCAAGAGATTCGTCGGATGCTCTGTTAAGGGTTTCCCTAATCCAGGAAGAAAGTGTTTGCCCTGATTTTTCGGCTGCCAATTTCCATCTATCTCTCGACCCGCTCATTGTTCTAATGAGGACCTGGCAGTCAGAAGGTCCGTCGTCGTTCTTGTCAGCAATTGGCTTAACCGACATGTTTGTCATGTTACTCGCAACCCTCTCTACTGCGGCAGCAATATTCGAATTGTCGATTAAGGTTTCGGGTTCCGGAGGTTGTACGTTAGAAATAACTTGCCCCACTTTCTTTTTTCTACTAGTCATTGTTGAATCCATCGTCTTCTCCTTCGGGGGCTATTAATTCAGCGTCAACTATGTCGTGGTCTTTGTCTCCCAGCATTTGTGCAACCATGTCCGCCGGCAACACGCCAGACATTCCCATTAATTGCAAAAGTTGCCTAGCCTCGCCCTCTGGGTCAAATCTGTCCGCAGATAGTTCTGCTAATTTCCCACCAGAAAGGGTTGCTTTCAAAGTCTCGGTTGCTGCTCCACGTACGTCCATTTGTACATTTATGTTTGCTTGGTCCATTCCTAGCAGTTTGGTTCGTCTATCCATTATCCCGAGTACCTGCTGGATTGCTTTTAGGTCGGGTTCTATTTGCATTTCCGTTCCGTCATCCATAACCTGTCGTCTATGTTGGGTCATGGGCCAGATTGCCTGCTGGAGATTGTCGAGCCTTTCGAGCTCCATGCGAAGAACCTCTGGATATGCAAGCAGGGTTTCGCTATTCATTTTTTGAAGTTGTCTTTGAATCGCCTTGGATACAACGTTCGTGGTTATGCCAAATCTTCTTGCGATTTCCGCGGTTGACGTGCCCGCCTGTCGAAGCTTGAATATGCGCAAGTCTCTCTCGCTTAAGAACTCACGCGTAGAAACGCTTTTACTCTTTTCTTCGCTCATGTACTAATCTTATTGTATTCCAGCACCTCGAAGGGGAAGCGTTTTCCTCTTGTTATCTTCAGGGGCCATGGTCGTTCGTCTCGGGCCCCTCTAAAATGTCTCACATCATAGACAAATGGCGTAACCGCTGTTGGGTCTGGTTGTAATGATATTCCAAACTCCGGCCATCTTGACCAAACTGCGGAACCAAATGGTCGCAAATCGCGGGTTGACATTGTCGTACCGAGTGGTGCGTGATGCTCGAGCCATAAGGCGCACCCATAAACGACCCTGAGGGTATCTAGGTACTTTGCTATCTCGACTGCTATTGCTTCGGATGTTCGTCCACCAGGGTCCACAAAAGACTTATATAGAGGTCCGAGAACCAATATGTCCGGCTTTATCTTTTCGATTGCCTCCTCCAATACCAGTCGGTCCTGTGCTTTTAATAAATCCATGCCTGCTGGCTTGGTCAGGATGTGCCCCTGAATTGACTTCACTCCGGATTTAGCCATTGCGTTATTCACTATAGATGTGGACATTCTTCTAATAATTCTCTCAGGGTTTTCAAGGTCCACCGTCAGGGTTACGACTGGCCTTATTGGTTGAAAGGTGAATGGGTGTAACCCAGCTGCGGAACAAAGCGCAATTTGACGTGCAAGCATTGTCTTTCCCACGCCTTCGGCTGCCACAACTATTACACGCTCTCCCTTTTCTAGTAAACCAGGTATGACCCAATCATAATTATCGTTGCTTGATTCCGCTATAAAATCATTCCACTGTATAAGTCTTCCTGGGTCTACTGGATTTGCAACTATGGCAGCAGATAAAACCAGGGACAGTTTCGACAACTTCTGCTGAGCACTCAGGTCATCTCTGGTGATTATCTCTGAAGCCCTAGCGATTGCCAGCTCTTTTAATCCAACCTCTGGTTCATGTTCAGACACCTGTTCATTTGGTGCTTCCCTATCTTCGACCTGTTCGCTTTCGCCAACGTCCTCGAACGGTAAAAGCTGTTCGATTTTTCCACCAGAAGACAAATGGTCCGTGATGTCTTTTTTCTCTGGACAAATCCAAGCCTGCACAGAACAGGACGCATTGGTTAATTCATTCAAAACCTTTAAGGCGTGATTTTTTCCAGGGCCATCGTTGTCAGCGACAATTTCAACAACAGCACCAGCGAGTGCGGCTGTATGTATATCCAGCCATTTTCCCGCTCCACCGGGCATCGTTGTGGCGCATATGCCTAAATCAATTAGTGTGTCGGCGTCTTTCTCACCCTCGACCACCCAAATCGGTTCACCTTCTTGCTTTGCTCGCAGTACGGCCGGAAGATTGTAGAGGACTTTAGGTGTATCTCCAAGGGAGTAAGTCCATCCATTATTGCCATCTGGTTTTCTCTGACGAAAAGTTTTAATTCCATCTTGATTTACGTAACGAACTTTTTGAAATAAAAGGTGGCCGTGTTCATCGGTGAAGTCATAAACCGCCACTTTTGTCAATACGTCTTTTTTCTTGTATGACTCTTCTCTCGGTGGCATTAGTTCTGCAACGGTCATGCCAACAGATGCGCAAATTTTATTTACATCACACCCGTTGCCTCTATGGCAGTTAACCAGCACCCTCCCATCATCACCTTCGGCTACAGAAAGGGAGGGATTCATATCGTCACTTCTGCACGGACATCTAGCCATCCACCCAGAACCAGTTTGCTTAACGCCAGTTAGGCGACTAAGAAATGTGATTGCCACTTGTCCTGGATTACTCATTCCGACATGAACTCCCCTGGCAACATGGACACCTTAGGTAATGAGCGTCCGTCTGCCGAGCGTGAGCCCACTCCAGGTATGTATATTTTGCCCTCACGCACAAGAGTCACTCCACGTTTTTTTCTCAATTCGGCTCGCTGTAGTTCGTTCAACCCACCCCATATCCCCCATGGTTCATTCTCTAATGAGTAGTCAAGGCATTCACGCTTAACTGAGCAATCTTTGCAAATAGCGATTGCTTTGTCTATCGATTGACGAAGATTTTTTTTCCCTTCGCGATTCAATCCGAATTCAATAACTGGGAACCACATGGTTGTGTCTTCCCCAGCACAATTTCCTCCCGATGGTGCTAGCGTTACCATTACCCCCCCAGATATGAGTTGTTAAGTTTCGCAAATCCTATCCACATCGGAGGAAGAAAGGAATACCAGAGCGTATTGAATCTGAAAAATTCCGTTAACATCATTTACGGCTACGTCTATAGACTCAAGAGGGACGCCAAACTTTGCCGACAACGATGCCCGTGTTTTACTAATGGATATTTCATTGGAGATATATCTCTCATCGGAATCGCGATACTTTATTGCTGCTCCAGCTGAGAGGGCTTTGATTTCTTTGTTTTTTTCTTCTGCTCGCGAGCACCACGCACATGCAAGGTGGCTTGTTGACGCGGCGCGTGCACGTATCTCGGTGTGTCCACACTCAAGGACGTGTTTGTATTTAACTTTACCCCAGGCGCCTTCTCGGCTTATTTCGACTACTTGTCGTCTAGGCGCACGCCGTCGTTCGGTTGTCACCAGTTACTCCGCTGTGTAGCGGGAAACTACTTCTGGAGTTTACTAAAGAACTTCTTCAGCCAATTTTTTCCAGCACGAACGTCGATTGTGTCCGGAATCTGTGCGATAACTTTTTCCGAATTTTCGGCAAGTACGTCTGTCACGAATTTCTGCGAATCGACAAATGTCTTAGGCTTTGGAGCAGCCTTCTTTGGGGCTGCCTTTTTTGCCGTCTTCTTCTTCGCTGGTGTCTTCTTTGCTGGTGTCTTTTTTGCTGTCATGCCAACAACTCTAGTACCCCGAATTGCCTCGTAGGGGAACCTACCTTTATTTCGGTAAATTCGTACTAATCTGACCCAGTGGATGGAAACTACGACGACGAATTCAGTAAAATAGCCCTCTGCGTGACGGCTGCCCAACTAGCAAAGTCAACAGCGGTCAAGGATGAGGGTATTGGTGAAGACCTCACCATGAACTTCTTTGGGTGGGTAGGCGGAGAACTGGCCATAGTATGCCAAATGCGAAGCGAACTGATGAAATGGCCAATAGAGGCCAGATTAGAGAAATGCGCTCAATTATGCTCGGTTTTAAGGAGGTATTGGTGGACTACCTCGATATCCATGGTTGCCGAGGGCTATTACTCGTCAAATCAGAAAAAAACCAAAAATAAGGAGTTATCCACAGTATTTTTGGACCCAAATGGAGTTGTCGGTGAGTGCGTAACCGTAACCCACGTATCCAACGAAGAGCCTGCAAAATCTGGAGGAAAAATCGATTTAACAATGGTGGCAGTCCCCTATAAATACACACTTGGAAGAGGCGTCGAGTGGGGCGAAATGATTGTTTATCCACAGGGTCCAGATGAGCATTTGAGAAATCCAAAATTTCCAACAATGCTTAAAAGGGCACTTTCGGAAAAAATGGTAGACGACCTACCGCCAGAATCATACGACGAATTAAGAATTTTGATTAAGTCAAACGGATTTCATCTTCAAGAATTTTAATCAGATATAATTAGTAAATGAGCCGCCCATTCTATGAAAGTGAATCTTTCTCTGTTGGTGGTGGCGGAAGATTGTTTGATAATGTAACTACTACTGGAGCGAACAGGATGCCCTGCCCTGTCTGTGGCCACCCAACTGGTGATTGCGTTGGGGAAGCAACATCTCCCGGACGGATAACAGGGTACGGAGACAACGAATCCCTAAAAGAAAAATTAATGTTTACAGTTGAAGAAGATATTTATGACGAAACGCAGATAAATAGTTTCCTAAAGGGTAAAGTTCTGGTTTACAAAAAAGGAAAACAGATACCGTACCTAGAAGCAGAGAAAAGAAACTTAATAAAATAAATCACAACGATTTTAGACCCTTTCAGTATTCTCTATTGGGCTAAACTCGACACCTACTCAAATCACTAACACAATAGGAAAAATCATGACTTCTCTTGACCAATCATTCGTTGACTCATACTCCCAAAAACAGGCTCCGTGGGGATTCAATGGTATGGGAGAGATAGTTTTTCTTCGCACCTATAGCCGCAAGAAAAACGATGGGAATAATGAAACTTGGTCAGAAACCCTTCAACGTGTTGTTAATGGCGCAATGGAGATTGGGGTTGAATACACCAAGGAAGAAGCAGAGGCATTATTCGACCATTGCTTTAACCTCCGCTGTTCTTTCTCCGGCCGTTCGCTTTGGCAGCTTGGTACCCCGCTGGTCCAAAAACTAAATGCAGCATCGTTAAATAACTGCTACTTCACTAACATCGAAAAGATTGAAGACTTCGAATTGTTGTTTGAATACTTAATGCTCGGTGGAGGCGTTGGTTTCTCTGTGGAGCGTTCCAAGATTCACGACCTTCCAAAGGTCAAACCAGGTGTAACGATTACGCACGAACGCAGTAATGACGCAGACATCATTGTCCCTGACTCACGTCAAGGATGGAAGCGACTTCTTCATTCGGTGTTGAAGTCATATTTCGACACAGGCAAGTCTTTCTCTTACTCAACGATTCTTATTCGCGAATATGGTGCACCGTTAAAAACGTTCGGTGGTACCGCATCTGGTCCTGGAGCACTCATCGATGGAATTGCAGACATTTGCAAGGTGATGCAAAATCGTGAAGGCAAGAAGCTCCGTTCAATTGACGTTCTTGACATCTGTAATATCATTGGTCGCATCGTTGTTTCTGGTTCGTCTCGTCGTTCCGCACAGATTGCCATGGGTGACCCAGACGATGTTCTTTTCATTCGTGCCAAGAACTGGGCATCAGGAAGCATCCCCGCATGGAGAGCAAACTCAAATAACTCCATTTACGCCGACTACTACGAAGAAATCATGACCGAACTTTGGAAGGGTTATGACGGAACCGGCGAGCCTTATGGCTTACTGAACCGTCGTCTTGCTCGCAAGTTCGGGAGACTCGGTGAAGTCAAGGCCGACAATTCAATTGAAGGATTCAATCCATGCGCTGAAATTGGGCTTGGCGATGGAGAGTCATGCAACTTGGCTACGATTTTCTTGCCGAACGTTGAGTCATTGGAACAATTTAATGAAATCTCACGCTTGCTATATAAAACTCAAAAGCAAATCACAAGAATGGCTTACCCCTACGAGAAGACGACGAATATCGTCAGCAAGAACGCTCGGCTTGGTCAATCCGTTACCGGAGTGCTCCAGTGCTCCGATGAGCAAGTCTCATGGCTTTCACCAGCATACGAATACTTGCAGGAATTCGATAAGCAGTACTCCGCTGAGCGTGGATGGCCTGAGTCCGTTCGTCTAACCACGGTTCAGCCTTCTGGAACGCTTTCACTCCTTCCTGGCGTGACTCCTGGAATCCACCCTGCATTTGCTCCTTTCTACGTCAGGCGAGTCCGCTTTGGCTCCTCAG
>Ga0209355_1000440_pt1 | contig 24919 bp, 23 predicted proteins | sample LauGreSBDMM110SN_3_FD_187563 | JGI IMG/M metagenome (GOLD analysis project Ga0209355, IMG submission 187563) | Freshwater lake microbial communities from Lake Michigan, USA - Sp13.BD.MM110.SN (SPAdes) (version 2) | ecosystem: Environmental > Aquatic > Freshwater > Lake | place: Lake Michigan... | reverse complement strand
GTGGGTGCACAGAACACCAAACGAGTGCGGATGCTTATATTAACAATAAGTTTCAGGGAGCAATGACGTGGTCCTTACTTGAAAGTTTAAAATTACCGCAAACATCGTGGAGAACATTAATTAAAACCATGCGTAAATTATTAAAAGATTCAAAATACACTCAAATACCTCAATTTGCATCGGGTAATTTTGTAAATATAGATTCAAATGTTTTTATATAAACACGGAAATCTAAAAAAATTAACATAAGTGCATTGTATATGTCAGACCTGTAACGATTTAGACATAGGATTAAAACGTTACACACATACACGATAATAATAGGTCACAATGGCGGTTTTACTTTTTCTGTGAATACAACATACCATGCCAGGACGAATGCACAATATTTGTGCAACCGCATCATATCTATTAATGGTAGGTAAATCTGCATTTGATTGTATATGATACTTTTTATACAACTGTTTTTTTTCTTCTTCTGATAAGAGAACGTGCTTGGGTACACTTACATGTTTTAAAATATTAAATTGTAACCGTTTAATATTGATGACAGATACGTAGATGGAAGAATCGTTCCATAACGTGTTCATATCTGCTATCATGGTATCGTTAGGATCTATTTTTGAAATAATCATTAAATCGTCCGTTTTTTTTAAAATGGGATGTTCACCTTCAACTTCATCAAACAAGGAACAAGTAATGGTTGGTATAACTAACTTAGAATCTAAATGATATTTAATAAAGATTTGTTTTCCTGAGGAATGTTGTAGTTGTAAATCCAACCTTTTATTCTCCATCATACTTCCAACCATGGACAAGCTATAGTTGTCGTAATTCGATACATTGTATCCTTGGTCCTTTAAAATTTCAAGAAGATGAATACGTGATAAATAAACTTGTGTCACTGAAATGTCCATTGTATATTTGAAGAAAATAGTTTTAAACTCAATTTTATTAGGTAAATTTTTAAACTTGATAAATTTTGAACGCTTGCGTCATTTTAATATTTTCCTCTAAAAGAATTTACAACTTTACATGTTTTTAGTTTAAAAATACCAGACATACTTGCCTGTTATCTTGCGCATGACATAGTTAACCCAGTAGGCTTCAACCTTTCTATTATGAACCCGTATTTTTACTTGGCGTATCACATCTGGTTTAAAACAATACGTCCATCCAACAATAGAACCCAACCCAGGCATGTTATTGATTATACTTCTTACTATTTTTTCTTCGTTTATTTCCTTAACTACTTCTTTTATAGCGTCTTCTTTTGATTGACTTGACTGACTGTAATAATCCATCATACTTGACTATGTCTATTTTTGTTTAATTGATTTTTATAAATGTGATTGGTTTATTTCCATAGACATTCATTACTCCCCAATTAGAAGAACATACATTTGAATAAGGTATCAATTCTTGTATCACTTGATATGCATCTGTTAAATTTCGTATTTCATTTGTTATTTTAAAGGGTTGAATGGAATCCAATCGTTCCGCTGTGCCGTGCTTGGAGTACAAAATAGTAAGATTGGCAAGCTTACGTTGAATAAGATGGGTTTTAGGATAATCATTGCATACATCAGAGCAATACTTTAAACATTTTAAATCAAAACTTTCATTCTTTTTTTGAGATACAATATGATAAAAAATTTTATCGTTGATTAAATCAAACGTATTAAACCCTTTTTTAGCACCGCATTTAGGATTACATTCGGATAAATGACATACGTCATTGTAGATTTGTTTAGAGTCAGGAATATAACAACGTCCATAATCAATTATTTTTACAAGATAAGAACAACAAAAGGATACAATTTTTCCATTGACCGTATAATTAAATTTAATGGATTGGGTAGGATGTATTTTGTATAATAAAATATTGCCCGCATGTAAATCATAATGAGTAAAATAATGTCGTAAATGATACAAGGAGTAATAAATTTGAAATAAAATACCCAACAATTCACTGTAATCTGGTTTATTTTCACAAAAATCGTACAAGGATATACTGTTAGGTATAAATTGAGTTAAAAGTGCTATATATTTTGCATATTTGCATCCTTTTTTTAAATCATAGGACAGAGGCTGTAATGCCTTTAAGATGGACGTGTCATTGGACGATTTAATTTTACTACAGATGAACCAATCTTCCTCACTTTTATATTTAAATAATTTATAGGTTTCTATAAAACAGGGAAAATTTTTACCAACTTGATTTAAAAATTGTCCTACTTTATATTCATACATTAGATTGTCTTTTCTAGCGGCAACATTTGATTTTAAAGTGGCATACATAATGTAGTTCTTATCAAACGTTAATTTATGTACAAAACCATTGGAGGACGGCTCTGCAATATTCTTAATCGATGTAACTAGATTAAAATCAAAACGAAACACGTCTTGTATCTGTTTTGTTTTAATTCCAAACATCATACATTGTGCTGCATTTGGACATTCATATATAAGTTTTTGTGTCCTATTTTTACGAGTAAACTTATTTTTCATATTATAAGTGAATCTTTTTATTTGTGCCAACGTCAATTGAATCTGAATTAGTTAGTTCAATCAATTCGCCAGTAGATGGCATAGGTGTTGGCGTTAAAGGAGCAGGTTGTATCTTGTATTCAGCAGTGGGAGATAATTCAACTGTTAATTTATGGCACCAGTCATTCATGGTTTTATGTTGTACAACAGAGTATTGAAGTGAATTTATTCCGTCAATTTTCCATTGCAATTGATCTGCTAGGATTCGTTCTATTTTATATTCTTCTTTTAACTCGTTTGACTTTGAAGTAAATATATCGTTTACCGTAGGTAGCTCAATCCCCTCTTTCGGTTCATTGGGGCGATGCAATGGCATATGAATTCGACTCCATAACGCATCATCTTCTCCACCCCATCCATAAAAGGTATTGGGAAATCCATTTATATCTTGAATAACTTGTTTGGATACACGAAGCACACGACCTAAAAACGTAGGACTTGTATTGTATTTATCCGATTGAATTAACGAACCTAAATGCATTAATCCTCGTCCATCTTCTACGTAATACTTATCAATAATATCTTGCGTCATTAAAATGTCAACGTCGTGAAATAGAAACGTTGTAATGTGAGGCAAATAATGAACACAATAATCATATCCAATATTCAATAAAGAACCACGGTTAAATTTCTTATGGTCGTTACTTTGTTCAATCACTAAAATAGGAATATTTTTATAGTGGTCTAAAAACTGTTGTAATTGTTCCGACCGATTTTGAGTTCCATCTCTAAAAGGTACAATGATAATGGCTTTATTGGTTTGGGAAGGAATCGCACCACATGAGATAATTTTTAAATCTTTTGGTTTGGTCATCTTTTTAAGTGCCACCTTATGTTCCTCGTAAATACTTTTAGGGGTTGTTACTAAAGTTGAAATAGAATTACACAAATCTGCTACATAATCATAGACAAAGTCTTGTGTAAAATGTGTTGAATAAAACGTCGTGGCATTGATTGAAATTTGTTTGCAAATGTCATCATGGTCTTTGCACCACTGTACAATTTCAGCTAAATCACTTAAATCATGTTTTACACGAATACAATGCGCTTGTGCAATATTCGGGTCTGTAATAGATAATTTTTGAATCATGGGTTCAAACCATAACGTATAAACAGAATCTACGTTTAGAATGCAAAATCCTAATCCTAACAAGGGTCCAAAACGATACGCAGCCGAATTTCCTTCAACATTGATAATAAATTTACACGCCATTTGTTCGTCCATGGACAGGGTATTTTGTTCTTTTGTTTTACCTAAATACTCAATGTGTAATCCATCCTTTTGTACTCCTTTGATGCGGTCTGTATATCGTGTAATGTACGCATTGAGTCCAGGAATACTACCATTCTCCATGTACTGGTTTAGTTTCATGCGGGGATTGGTTTCGGGTGTATTCCCACACCCCGTTCCTTGACCTCTCCAAATAAATTCAACTTTGCGGTGTTCCCACGACGGTGGATTCAATTTCACACTATCATTTTTACAAGTGATTCCCTGATACGAATTGGAGGCAAACTTTTTCTGCTTACATATAGATTCCCAATCATCTCCTGTTGGAAAGGGAAAATCAGCATGATTTACCGTTGTACTTTGAGAGACCACCGGTATAAAAGGAGCATCTTTGTAGGGTGCTTTTAAATCGGCATCACCATAGATTGAATCAAAGGATTCTTTCCAATCTTTTCGTAAATGAGGAAAATCTTTGCGTGTCATAAAAAACATACAATCATTTACTTTACGATGACTGCACGTTTCCACCAACATGTCATAAAATTGTGGCAAGTATCCTTCGGTAGGGTCTTTGTCGTTACTTTTTTTCTCGGTTCGCAACAAACAGTTGGTGGCATGCCATGTGGTAACGTCGTTAGACACTTGAGCCTTTTTATGAGCCGGTAAGGATTTCATAAACTCGTCCATGTTTTTAATGTCAAAATCATTCTTATAATTTACATTGTACATTAAAATAAAATTAAACAATTTATTATTTTTAATTCGAACAAAGATTCCGGTTTTCATTTTGGACCAGTAATAATCCAAGGTTACGTCAAAACTATTCATGTTCGTTTTATAAATATCAAGAGCACATCGTTCTGCATGATGAATTGTGGTATAGGTGGAAGGATGCATATCACGTACAGCAAAGCGTAATTGTGTAAGTTCATCTTCTGATTCAATGCAAGGAAACATGGTAGGATTCAAGAATCTATGAGTAAATAATTGGGAATTTAAACAATGGTCTGTAAGAGACGCATATAAATGATTTCGTTTAATAGAATAAATCGTTGTGGGTAAAGATAAAAAGGAGGGTTTTTCAATTTCAATACCTTTCATGGATTCAAAATGCGGTAGGTTATCCGATGTAATCAATCTCATTTGAACATTCATGGTAGACAATTCTTGCATTAACAATTTAAAGGAATACGGGACATGAAGCACGCTAAACGAACCTTCGTAATCTGGATTCATGATACTTTTTTGAATTTTGTTTTCATTGAAAATGGATAACAATCCTGATTGATTATCTACACAAATGCGATACGGTTTTCTAGAACTATGAACCAACATGGTTCCATCTCCACGTGCCATCATGGTGTCACGTACAAACGAAGATATACCATTGGCAACAAGTCCATCACGTTCCATTTCACCAATACGCAAACCACCTTCATTGGAGCGTCCTTGTACGGGTTGGCGTGTCAAGGCCGTCATGGGTCCACGTTCTCGAAAATTAATTTTATCTTCAACCATGTGTTTCAATCTCAAGTAATAGGTAGGACCAATAAAAATATCACTTTCTAACAAGTCTCCTGTCATTCCATTGCACAAGACTTCAGTACCGCTACTATGAAATCCTCGTGCGGTTAATTCTTCCTTGTACTGAATATCTGTATTAAATGCAGTACAGTCCCCCTTTGTACCAATATTTAAATGAAGCTTACCTAGTACGCTTTCAATCAATTGACCCAAGGTCATGCGTGAGGGAAGTGCATGAGGATTAATGATTAAATCTGGACGGATTCCTTCTGCCGTAAAAGGCATATCTTCTTCGTTGATGATTAACCCACATGTTCCCTTTTGTCCAGCCCGTGAAGCAAATTTATCTCCAATGGACGGTGTCCTCGTGTGACAAATGCGGACTTTAGCGGTACGATTTCCCAGAGTATTATCTGTCATAAAAGTACGGTCTACATACCCCAACTGGTCTTTTTTGGGATGAACCGTTTTAACATGAGTACCATTGACCATACGCATTAAAATGGTTTCAGAATCCACTTTGGTATGCAGTGGTGCAAGTCCATAGTCATCTGTCGTACTACTTTTTTCAAAGACGACAGGTGAATCGCCCGGCTTTTCTTGCATTTCATACGTTTTAAAATAACTCGTGTTAAACATGCCTCGTTCAATCGAAGCACGATTAAATAAAATAGCATCTTCGGTATTGTATCCCGTGTAACACATGATGGCGACAATCGCATTGACTCCATTCGGTAAGCATCCAAATTTGGGAAGAAAACTACTTTGAATCAACGGTTCTTGTCCGTAATTCAAGACAACTCCCATCGTATCCATTCGATTTTGATAATTGGTATGATACATCGATATAGCTTGTCTAGATTGTCCACATGAAAATGAATTACGAGGTAAAGGAGAATGTTCTGGAAAAATAATTTGATTTCCCATAAATCCTAACAAAAAAGAGGCATGTATCTCTACATGCGTATGATACGTAATGTCTTCTTTGGAAAAGGCAATCAAAGAAGTATTGGATTCTTCCGTATCTAAATATTCAATGTAACACGGACGTTCTGCATTTCCTTGAATTAATTCAGACCACGATAGAGATGCATCCGGTTCTATCATGTTGCCATCTTCCACATAAAATAAAGGACGTTGTAACCGACCTGCATCTGTGGATATATAGATGATATTTTCACCAATGTTCCAACTAATACTCGTCGACAACGGCAACCGACCATACCGACGACTTGTTTTTAATAAACCAACGGTTTCTTCTGGATTCTCAACACATCCATGCCATTCACCATTCAAAAACAATTTAACATAAAGCGGAATGTTGGCAAACGTTTCTAGAGAGATTAGCGTAATCTTCAACCGATACAATTCGTCCAACACGACTTGTTTTGGAAATCCTTCCGTGATTCTAGTAGAAATGGCTAAATGTTTGTGCGCACCTACATCACTTCCATCGGGCGTGTCAACGGGGTCGTACATTCCCCATTGAGACGTGTGCAGTAATCGAGGTCCCGTCACTTTGGCGCTTTTATCCAATTGAAGAACACATTTTCGTAAATGAGAAATGGCAGAGTTATAACTAAGACGATTTAGTTTTTGAGAAATGCCTACTTTTTTGGTGTAAGACACGGCTCCCCATTTACCTTTAAACCCACTTAGTATTCCTCGTTCAGTCACTCGTTCTTCAAACAAGGCAGGATAATTATTTATAAATAACGAGGGAAACAACTCAGTATCATTGTATAAATGTTCGTTTTTATTGTAAATTCGCTCAACACTGCGATCCATATGATGCAATTGCTTTCTGTAGAAATCGGTAAATAAATGAGTCAATAACACACCAGTAGTATCTACACGTTTATAACGGTAGGAATCACGGTCAGTTGGACTATCTATTCCTACAGCTACACGTAATAACTTTTTCACCATGTAACCTAAAAAATAAGCTTTATTTATAAAGTTAAGCTCACCCATATGAGGTAAAAATAACTCTGATAAAATACGCAACGAGTAATGAATGGAATGAAACTTTGTAAACGTTCCAATAAATTGAATGGCCATGGCTTGGGTATAGATACTTCCAGCGTCACACACGCTATCGTGAAAATAGGGAATCAGCGTATCTTCTCCTTGCAAACAAATATCAATGATTTGTTTATCTGAAATAATGCCAAGTGCTCTCATGACAATAAAAAGAGGAATGGGATGATGCACATCAGGTAACTCTACTACGATTTGATGAAGAGATACATTATCTATGGTAAGAGTGTCTTGGTCTGGTTTGGTTACAATATAAACTGTAGTTGACCGAGCTAGTTTGGTTTCATCTTCTGATTCGGATTTAATGATGGCGCCGTAATAATATGTATCTGAAAATTTTTTCATGACAACGATGCTATTGTTGGCTCGTCCTTCTTGACACACAAGCACTTTTTCACTTCCGTCAATAATGAAATATCCACCAGGGTCGTTTTTACATTCTCCCATATTAAATCTTACATCAGGTGGCATGGAGTTTAAAATACACATGTTGGATTGAATCATAATGGGAAAATATCCTAAAAGAACCAATGGCGTGGTAAATTCACCGTAAGGAACTTCTTGAGACACATGTTTAAAGACAAACGTAATCTTGGCATGAACGCTAAACGAATAACTCATGTTACGAAGTCTTGCATCATTGGGATACATGACTTTTTGAACTCCATTTTCTTTAAACATTGGATTTCCAAACACGATATCGGTTCCGTCAATCCCTCCTATATACATATTGCACTCGTGTTGAAAGACACCGTCGATTTTATTTTTTAAAATCACCATGGGGTTTTTCTTGGAAATGATTACTTTAATACGGGATACAAATAAATTATAGGAATCTAAATGATGTTGAACTAAACATTCAGGTTTGGATAACATTTTATGAACATATTCCATAGAATAAAGAAAGAGTAATAATTTAAATAGATTCAATTAATGTAATTTTCTATAGGTTCGTTTTTTATATTTTCTGTGTTTTCTAGATTTACCGCCAGTGACATCAAAGAATCTGTCACCATCGGCATCAGTGTGGGGGTCATCATTATTGATTGATTCTGCATTCTCTTTTGATTTTTTGATTTCTTTTGATTTTTTGATTGATTCTTTGATTTTATATAAATCCGAGTAACAAATGATTAAATCATTGTAACAAGAGTTACATAGGACATCTAAATTTTTAACGGAATCTTCAATATTAGGCGACATCCTACTATGCATACTTCCCATAATATATACTTAATAAATTTATATAAAAATAATTTATACTCTTGCGTAATTTTTAGTGTGGTTTATTTTTATGTTGTCAGTGAAGATATTGAAATTATTTTAAATAATGTTTTAGAAAATTGTAGCCTTATCTCAGAGCATCACAAACAGGAATATAAAGATTTACAAGAATGCCTAAAATAGTTTAATTTTAAAGGTCCAGTTGTCCCAGTCCCAGTTATTGTCCATATCATATAGCATACCAAAATTAGGTGTTTCACCCGCATCTGATGTGATAAAAGAAACATTCTCTATATTTTCTTTACAATTTTTTAATTTTTTTTTTAACTTAATTAGGTCTTTGTTTAATTTTAATATATTTTTGTATATCCTTTTTTTATCCTCAACAGACATATTTTCCATATATTTATACAGTTATAAAAATCTGTTGCGTATTTTTTTACGAGTTTTTATTTTTTTATGTTTTCTAGATTTACCGCCAGTTTTTTTGGCATCAACGTAGGAGTCCTCCTTGCGTATTTCTTCCAATTGCTTTATTTGTGTGTCAGTTAAAGTACAATTACAATTTTTATCTAATATGTTTATTAAGATTTTACGTTGATCTAAAAGTTTCTCGTATACGGACGGATTGATATGAATGGTTTGTTTATTATATGTAGTTTCTTTTAAATCATTACCAAAAATGGTATCCCAAGAAAAAATTTGACCAAACATATTTCCCATTATAATAATGCGTTATTATATGCTCAAATGGGAATCGGTTAAACCTAAAACTCGTAAACAAGTTAAAAAATCCAAACCTAAAACTCGTAAAACAATTCGAGACGTCATTGCGACTAAAACAAAACAAAAGAACGAATTTGTAAAATTAGCTGAATGGTATTTTTTGTATAGTGAGTTAGAGATGGTTGTTAAGAAATATTGGTTTTCTAAAGGTAATGCTAATATTTTCATCATTGGAGAAATGCATTACCCTAGAAATTTTGTTGGAAATGGAACGTATGAAACGTTCATTGCTTTTATGCAAGACCTTGAATCCACAAACACTTCGGTGGATATCATGTTAGAAGAACATGAAGAAAGTATATATATGCCACCTGAAGTGTATGGTCCCGAGAATGAACAAATCCTAAATATTAGATCACTCTTGCATGAATGTATAAGAACTCATACATGTGGAAAAGTAAGAGCTCATTGGGTGGATGGCGATTATTCTAAAAACCCTTACATGATATCCAAACGGTTTAGTCCAACCATACAACCACTTACGATTGCAGAACCAGTACCTAAAAGAACACTCCGAAATGCCTTGAATGAAATGCCGCCATGGATTAAAAGTTTTTATGCTGATATTGTTCATGGAATCAATAAAAACGTGACACTGAGATTAAGTCCAGAACTGATCGACCGTTTTAGTACTTTAGATGGTATAAAAACACTCTTAACTGAAAACACTATAGTATTAAAAGAAATTGGTAAGGCAACACTTGTCAATCCCGACTTTAATATACAGTTTGCAGAAGATTTTTTAACTGGCACTATATTATCCCATGCAACAACCATCCAAAAAGTATTTGAGGCGGCAAGATGTATCATGGATATTTATACGGTTGCACGAATGATTAAATCTCGCATGAAAAACGTAATTATTTATGTAGGTGGTGCGCATGCTACCAATATATCAAACATGCTTGATCAATTAAATTATAAAATGGAAGAACAATTTCCAAACAATCGAGAAGACCTTGAAGAAATGGAGATCATGTGTTCTCCCTGGGCTACCGATTAGTGTGTTCCAGAGAAGATTATATGTGCAAGATAATCTATATAATAGATATGACACTTATAAAATTTACCATTAAGAGTATAAATTCTCATTGCACGACCGATATTGAATTATTTTTGAAAGGATTAGGACATAAAGTATTACCATTATTCAACATTAATAAAGAAATTGTGTTTGATCTTCAGGAAGATTATGATACTGTTTTAAACCAAATTGAATTAATTCTTAAGGACATGAAATTAAACGGAACATATTTAGAAACATTTAAAAACCAAGAATCCCAACAAGAAAAATTATGGATTCTTAGAACATTACTACTTTATAATATTCTCATAATTGCGACATTATGCATGACAACGAAAGACACATTTGAAAATGTTAAACGTTTAACACCAGATGAATCAATGTTTCCTGAGTCAGTACAAGATTTATATAAACTTTTTGAATTAGGTAATTTTGGATCTTATAATAAAACCTCTGATATAGATTTAGGTATTCAATTTATTGGAAATTATAAAAGAGATTCAGACCCAAAAATGGCAAATGTAATTTGGTTAATTGAAGGATTATTTATAGTTCTTACTACGTATGACACTTTACAATATGATATAGAATTGTATGGTGATATGTTAACAATAAAAGTTGATGAAAAAGAAACATTTTATTTAGATACAAGTAAAATTACAGATATAACTTCTTTACTTCCCTGCGCAATGTATAGTGTTGCAAGAAATCAATTAATTGACACAATTAAACCTGAAAATGAAGATGTTAAACCTAAAAATGAAGATGTTAAACCTGAAAATGAAGATGTTAAACCTGAAAATGAAGATGTTAAACCTGAAAATGAAGATGTTAAACCTGAAAATGAAGAATATGTTAAATCAATATTTAACACGGATAAAACAGATGAAATAATTTTAAATCATTTAAACAAACCTGTCCTTTCTGATAAAGAACAAAAAGTTTTAAAATTTTTAAAAACCAACGTGAATGTAGGACATTTTATACAAGATATAGATATAACAATCTTAACTAAAGCATACAATAGTGCAAAAACACAAATGGTATCTTATCTTAAATCATCATATGAAAACGGCAAATATATACAAACATCTGCCTCAAGAAAAATGTATTATGATGCATTAGTATTAGCAGAAACAGAGAGAATTAAATTTTTAAACACATCTGAGAATGGAGAAGATATAAATGCTTTAATTAGTCTAATTAATGCTATAGCAAACTCATTAAGTTATAGAATGGAAGATTATACGTGTGTATCTACAGTAACACATGTGGTTCGAACAATTCAATCCGGTGAAGATATTACCTCTGAACCAGACAAAAGGAACCAAACATTAATTGAATGTAAAAACAAAACTTCTAATTTTTCAGACAAACCATTTTGTATGTTAGGAAAAAATGGTCTTATTTTAAGTATAATTGAACAAATTGGTTTTATGAATAGATTTTATAATCATTATTGTAAAGAACCATTGGATACACATTGTTTTAGCAAACTTTTTAAATATGAATTTAGAGTTGTTCATGCAATGGAATTAATACCATTTTTAGATTCATCCCAAGTAAAAGAGGTTGAACCCGACTCACCCGAGTTAGACTCACCCAAAGTAAAAGAGGTTGTCCTTTCCGGAGGATTTAAAAAAAACAAAACGCTAAAAAAAACTAAAAAATCTAAAAAAACTAAAAAAATCAAAAATAAATTTAAATATACGTTTGATAATTACGATTTGTCTTAAAGTTACCATGATTCTTTATGTCCTCCATCGTACCGTTTGGCATGTCCCTTTTCAATCATCCATTCATTCACACATATATCCTCTAAATAAACATCTGCCAAAATACGACCATATTTCTCAGTTGTAGTGTTTTTTAAAGTCACTACTTTGTGATAGATAAGTTCATGCAACTCATCTCGTGCTTTGATGGCCAATGCTTTTTCTTCTGGTGATGATTTTTTTAATTCTGGTGTATCAATTCCATTTAATCGAACTGTAAAACGATACGCTGTTCCGAGCAAATAAGTTGCAATGGTAATCGTATCACCATCATAGGTCTTTACAACACGTCCCTCTGTAATGGGAGCAACAAAAGGAATGGTCGTTTCATACGTAAGAGAATCCATAATACTCTAGGTAGATAAAAATACAAATCAATTTTAAGTTATAATTGTGTATATTTTTTATAAAAGAACACTATGAATACGTTGATGATAGCTTGTATCATTAGTGTTATTTATGTTGTCATTAACATGGGGTTACATTATAAAGAATCACCGAGTCCTAATATCAAAGAAGGTATTGTAGTACTGTTAAGTAGTATGGCAGGATTACATGTATCTACACAATTTAACTTACAACCTAAAGTAACAGAAGTCTTCACAGAATCACCTTCATTTTAAAACGTATTAAAGATAAAATTGATTAATTAAGCGTGTTATGTCATCATCAATGAATTCATGGGATGCAATTCGTTCTTATTTTGAAGATGCTCATCTTGAACGTTTAGTTCAACATCAAGTAGAATCTTATAATGAATTTGTTACGCAACAAATTCAACAAACGATTGACCAATTCAATCCCATTGTGGTTCATTCCGACCAGTTTTATGATGCAACTGTAAAAAAATACAAATTAGAAGTGTGGATTCGATTTACCAATTTTCAAATGAACTTGCCTCAAATTAACGAGAACAATGGGTCTACCAAGGTCATGTTTCCCCAAGAAGCACGGTTGCGCAATTTTACGTATGCATCCACCACTACCATTGATTTAAATATTCAATACTTTGTTCGAAGTGGTCCTATGCTAGAAGACACACAATGTTTTAACAATGTCATTAAACAAATTCACATTGGAAAAATTCCCATCATGTTAAAATCATCTGCATGTGTATTAACTCATTATTCACATTTAGATTGTCAAACAACTGGAGAGTGCCGCTACGACCCAGGCGGATACTTTATTATCAATGGTTCTGAAAAGACGGTTTTGGGACAAGAACGCACGGCCGAAAATAAAATTTATTGTTTTCCTGCAAGCAATTCACAAAAACATTTATTTCAAGCAGAAATTAAATGTACTCCTGATACAAAGCGTATTTCACCTAAACAAATTAACTTGTATATCTTAAAAACACCCTCGGGTGACGTTATTCAAGTTAATTTACCTCGGGTACGTAAATACATTCCGATTGGCATTGTGTTCCGAGCGCTGGGAATCTTGAGTGACAAAGAAATATGCAAGTTTATGTCGTTGAATAAAATGGACGATGAAATACTAGAACTACTTCGTCCATCGATTGTGGAATCTTCCACTTGTTTAACACAAGAAGAAGCCATTCACTACATTTCTTCCCAAGTCATGTACAACACGTTTATAGATAAATCTAGTTTAAAAAAACCTGAAGTGGTTGAGGATGTATTGACGACAGATTTCTTTTCTCATTGTAAAACTCCAGAACAAAAAATATACATGTTGGGGTACATGGCCCACAAATTAATTCAATGTTCCTTGGGACGCACTCCGTGTGACGACCGTGATTCCTATTTGAACAAACGAATTGGATTGACCGGTAGTTTATTGAATGATTTGTACCGCAATTATTTTAACAAAATGGTCAAGGACATGCAAAAACAAATCATTCGAGAAATGAACACGGGGTCATGGAAATCACGTGAAGACTACAAGTCCATCATTACGTACACCAACGTGTACAAATTAATTCGGTCCACCACCATTGAAAATGGACTGAAACGAGCCTTATCCACCGGCGATTTTGGAATTAAACAAATGAATACAAATAAAGTTGGTGTCGCTCAAGTGTTAAATCGTTTAACGTATGCATCCTCGCTAAGTCATCTTAGAAGAATCAATACACCTGTAGCGGCAAGTGGCAAATTAGTTGCTCCACGTAAGTTGTCCAATAGTACGTGGGGATTCTTATGTCCTGCAGAAACACCTGAAGGTCAATCGGTCGGGTTGGTTAAAAACATGGCGGTGATGTCCCATATTACGGTTCGTTCAGATAGCACGTCCTTGTACAAACAAATCGGTGAACTGGAGCCGCTTTCGTTAGACGCTCTCACCAAAGTATTTATCAATGGAACATGGATAGGCTGTACAAAAGACCCCGAGGCTCTGTATAAATCCATGAAATATAAAAAGTACTCGTCAATCATTAGTATTTATACCTCAATTGTATTTGATTACAATGCTAATGAAATACTTATCTGCAACGACCCCGGTAGACTTGTTCGTCCGTTATTTAAAGTGAATCAACAAAAGATACTGTACACGCCTGAAATTGCGACTCTACTAAGAGAAAAAAAGATGACATGGGATGATTTATTAATCAGTCATACTCGAGAATCCATCATCGAGTACGTTGACCCGACTGAACAAAATTCGGCAATGATATCCATGACCAAAGAATTAGATTCAACCTATCGATATACCCATTGTGAAATTGACCCCAGCACAATCTTCGGAGTGTTAGCATCTTGCATTCCTTTTCCAGAACACAATCAGTCTCCAAGAAATACTTATCAATGTGCGATGGGCAAACAAGCCATTGGTATCTACGTTACCAATTATCAAGAACGTATGGATAAAACCGCATGGATATTAAATACACCCGGAAGACCAATTGTAGATACACGAGTCATGCAAATGCTAAAATTAAATGATTTGCCTTCTGGCATGACAGTCATTGTTGCCATCATGACGCATACGGGATACAATCAAGAAGATAGCGTCATGATCAATCAGGGTGCTATTGACCGAGGTTTGTTCAGGACAACCGCATTTCATACAGAAAAAGAAGAAGATAAACGAACGGGCGACGAAGAGATTCGGTGCAAGCCCGACCCACAACGAACCAAGGGAATGAAATTTAGTAATTATTCAAAAATTGGATTGGATGGAGTTATGCCTGTAAATACAGAGATTGAAAACATGGACATTATCATGGGTAAAGTAACGCCAATCAAGGAAGCAAGAAACGATTTAACAAAAACCATTAAATTTGAAGATACCAGTAAATATTTTCGCACGGATGAACAGTGTTACATGGATAGAAACCATATTGGAATCAATGGTGAAGGATATACGTCTTGGAAATGTCGGATTCGTTCGGACCGAATTCCTGAAATTGGCGATAAATTTAGTTCTCGTCACGGTCAAAAGGGTACTGTCGGAAACATCATTCCCGAAGTGGATTTACCCTTTACGGCTGAAGGATTAAAACCAGATATTATCATCAATCCTCATGCAATTCCGTCTCGAATGACCATTGGACAATTAAAAGAAACCCTGCTTGGCAAAGTATTACTTGAACTTGGCATCTTTGGTGATGGAACGGCTTTTACCGATTTATCCATTACAACCATTGCCGATGAATTGATTAAATTGGGGTATGAATCAACAGGCAATGAGCTAATGTACAATGCCATGACGGGAGAACAAATGGAATCTAGCATCTTTATCGGTCCATGCTTTTATCAACGATTGAAACACATGGTCATTGATAAACAACATAGTCGGTCACTTGGACCGGCAGTTGGATTAACACGACAACCTGCTGAAGGGCGGGCAAGAGATGGTGGGTTGAGATTTGGAGAAATGGAACGAGATTGTATGATTTCGCATGGTGCATCGTATTTTACCAAAGGCAGAATGTACGATGCGTCAGATGCGTTTAAAATTCACGTGTGTAAAAAATGCGGTATGATTGCTTCTCACAATGATGCAGGACACATGCATTTATGCAAGCTATGTGACAACCGAACCGACTTTTCCATGGTGAAACTTCCGTACGCATGTAAATTGTTGTTTCATGAATTAATTACCATGAATGTAGCTCCACGTATAATTACACGGTAAATGGATGCTATAGATATCTACGAGTTCTGTTTGACCGATTGCGTTTAGATTTGCGACGTTTTCCACCATTCGGTCTATTGTCCTTCAGTAATCTTTGTTTGGTTGTTCTCAACTTTGGATTGATATGTAGTTCTAATTTTGATTTGCAATCATCTAAGTCACGTTTGCATTCTTTTAATTCACGTGAACATGACAACATACTACCCATACTATTTGATAATACAATATTGCTTCAATATTTTTTTGCGTAAACGTCACCATTTTACGATTATGTTTACAATGCTTTTCACATCAAATTATGGTTTAAAATATTTGTCAATTCTAAAGACGTGATGGCAATTCTTCATACATACTAAAGATGTTTAAACATTCTACCAACAATTTATACCACTTGAACAAGTTGCACCGGTAGTTGTACCAACCGGTCCTGTAGCTCCTGTATTTCCTGTATTTCCTTTAGCTCCTGTAGCTCCTGTAGCTCCTGTAGCTCCTGTAGCGCCTGTAGCGCCTGTAGCGCCTGTAGCGCCTGTAGCTCCTGTAAATGAAGGTATAAAATGTTGTACCATTTCATTTGATGTAAAACTAAATTGCTCAACTATTTTTTTATCATTATTCATAATAATCATAGTACATCCAATAATTCTTTCTTGACAACAATCTTTACGATTATTAAATTCAATACTGTCTATAATATATTCTGTACCTAAATCAATTTCCCAAAAATCAGTTTGTTTTGGTGGATTAGCAGTATGAAAAAATGTAGTAGAATTGTCATCAATTGCATTGTTTGAAATTAAACTGGGCCATTCCCCAGATGAATTAGTTTTTTTTCCTAAAGCTACATTATTACCACTTTTATCAAATACCTTCAATTCACCAATTTGAATAAAATTAGAAGAACTTTGTAAAGAATTAACAATTCTAATATATCTTATACCTTGTGAAAATCCCTCTTTAAATTTTAAAAACTTAATTAACATTAAGATTAAAAATAAAACCCATAAAATAATTATATTTTTTTTAAACAAAAGATAACTCATATTGTCCCATAATATTTTTTATATTTAAAGATAAAAAACATTTACATTTAATTTTAGAATGGATTTAACTTGAGATGCAATTAATTGGCAAACTTATTTCTTGAACGTCTGGAACCCTTGCATTTTGATTTTTTTTTAGTTTTGCGTGTTTTACGGGTTCCACCACGGCCTTTTGGTGTAATTGTGCCGAACAGGTGGGAAGCGTCGTTATATGCAGAAGATTCAGATTGTTTATCATCTTTTGTGGGTGAATGTGTTTTTGGTGACGTGTACAAGTGGGGAAATTTAGATTTGGGAAAATTAGCTTTGAGTTTATCAATTACTTCTTGTAAATTATTCACGTTTTTATTATGTTTGAGTTTATCAATTTCTTGATCCACTGTTTCAATATAATTTTCAAATTTTTTTTGTAACTTATCCAAATCATCAAGCTCCTTACTGCATTTATTATGTTTGAGTTTATCAATTTCTTGATCCACTGTTTCAATATAATTTTCAAATTTTTTTTGTAACTTATCCAAATCATCAAGCTCCTTACTGCAAGAAATCATTGAACCCATAATTTACATTAGATTAAAATTCTGCACTAAAGATATCATTGGATTTTGACGTATTGGCAAGTGAATATTCACCCACTCGTTTTTCAAAGAAATTGGTTTTTCCTTCTAAAGAAATCATTTCCATCCACGAAAAAGGATTGGTTGAATGAAACAATTTAGAATATCCTAGTTGAACACATAAACGGTCGGCTACAAATTCAATGTATTGACTCATCAATTCGGAATTCATGCCAATTAACGCACAAGGTAGAGATTCAACAATAAACTCTTTTTCAATTGTTACTGCTTCTTTTACAATGGAATGAATCACGTCTTCTGATAGCGGTACTTCACGTTTATAAAGCAACACGGCAAAATCGGTATGCATTGATTCATCACGACTAATTAATTCATTGCTAAAGGTAAGTCCCGGCATAATTCCACGTTTCTTAAGCCAATAAATACTACAAAAGGCACCTGAAAAAAAGATTCCTTCCACACAGGCAAAGGCAACCAACCGAGTTGCAAAAGAATCTTTATTTCCAATCCATGTTATTGCCCAATGTGCTTTTTGTGTAATACATGGAAAATTATCAATGGCATGAAATAACGATTTTTTTTTACAAGACTCAACATAAGTATCAATCAAAAGACTATACATTTCTGAGTGAATGTTTTCCATGGCAATTTGGAATCCGTAAAAGGCACGTGCTTCTGATGACTGAACATCTGCCATGAATCGTAAAACAAGATTTTCCAATACAATACCATCACTCGATGCAAAAAAGGCTAGAATCATGGATATAAAATGTTGTTCGGATTCCGTCAATTGTTTCCAATGATTCATATCTTTTGATAAATCAACCTCTTCGACTCTCCAAAAACAATCCATTTGTTTTTTGTACATGTTCCACGCATCTATATCTTGAATGGGGAACATGGTATAGAGTTGAGACATTATTATATAAAGATATTTTAGGTTTATATTGATTTTTAATGTAGTGTCCATAAATATAAAAACTGATTGACTTCGCCTAACATTTCATCACGAATATTGGATAAATCGGTTGACGGGTTTTGTAAATGGATTAAAAACGTTTTGAATCGTTGTATTTCTTTCATAAAATCGTCATCTGAAAGTGTGGAATAGTGAATGGTATGATGCACTTTACTACGTCCTTTTTCACCAAAGAGTTTTTCAACATAAGAATCTACTAAAGCATTTAACGATGTATAAAAAGAATCGGTTGCTTTATGTTTCGAATAATCTTTAGTATACCAATGAAACAGTTTGATACAATTTAAAATGTTTAAAAACACTATAATATTAGGTAATTTGTGTTTGCGTGTTTTCATATACTAATACCGTTATAATATATGAATACCGGACAACCTCCACCACCCGGAGGAACAGGACCTACAGGCGGAACAGGATCTACAGGCGGAACTACCAGTACAAGTACCAGTACAAGTACCAGTACTACAAGTACCAGTACTACAAGTACCAGTACTACAAGTACCAGTACTACAAGTACCAGTACTACAAGTACCAGTACCAGTACAGGAACAAGTTATACAGGTACCAAACTTTTAGCGTGTTCTTCTAGTTTTCTAACACCAGCTTTATCTAGAGCAACTACAAACAATCGTTGTATCGTGAATAGCAAATATACGATTACTTATACAATTGTAACCATTGGAAATCAACAATTTTTCATTCCATGTCCTCTTTTAAAATATTTACAAGAAATCAAAAATTTAATGCAAACTCAATCCTTAAAAAAGGCCCTTATAGAGGTAGCAAAAAAATATAACATTCCAATTGAACAATCACAAAATATAAATATAAAAAGATACACGTATCCTACCGTAAATGGACGCATTTCCACACCACTTATTCAATATAATTCAACGTTTAAATTGGTGAAAAAACCAGATTCTGTTCAATCAAGTACATTTAACAATTCTCTCAACTTTGCAGAAGTCACAAATAAAACTTATTTACTAGGAGTATGCAATGACGATACCAAAACATTTTCATATAATTACACAGATATGAAACTATATGCTGGTTATTTATTATCTACCTTAAATATTGAACCAATTGAGGGTACACGTGTGTATTGTATTACGTGTAGAACAAATGATAGAAATTTAGTTAAAACTATACCAGGTTACATTAAATATTCAAATAATCAACTTTTTTTTATACCTACTATTTCAAAAATACTTTTACCACGATATATACCCTATACTGAAAATACTGATATTACAATCCTTTATACGAGTCCCAATTTAGAAGAAACCATTGCCTATAATACAGACACATTTCATAAAAACACGATTCGTCCAGATGTGTAAAGTAATGTACATATACATTGTATGGACTCTGCGATTTGGGGGCCACATTATTGGTTTTTTTTACATACTGTTGCGTTTCACTATCCTATTCATCCAACCAGTATTCAGAAAAAAATGTACCATCGTTTAATACATCATTTTTATGAATTTATACCCAACAAATCAATGGCGTCTGTCTATGAATCTATATTACAAAAGTATCCTGTATCTCCGTATTTAGATTCACGAGACGAATTTATAAAATGGATGCATCATCTTCATAACAAAATAAATGAACGTTTAGATAAACCTACCATGACGTTAGAAGAACATCAGCAAGAATTTTTAAAACATTTTGAAACACCGCCAACACGTTTAAAACGAATTTGGAAAGAAAAATTCAATCTAATTATAGTGTTGGTTGTAGGGATTACGTATCTTTGGTACAGGAAAAATGTAAGTCTATAATATGGAACTAGCAATCCCTTTAGTTGCTCTTGGTGGATTATATATTATATCGAATAAAAAGGAATCGTTTGCCGTATCAAGGCCTTCCGAATTTTTACATAAACCAAATCAGCAACCCACAAAAGAAACTCCGTTTACAGACATGGCTGGCAGAACCGTAGATGTAAATGAGTATAGCGGTAATATGGTTCCTTATTTTGGAAAGTCTAAAAATATAGGTAACACATTGACAAATTTTGAATCGGAACAAATATTAGATGTCAATGGGGCAGGTTCGTTAAAAATCAATAAAAAAGAAATATCTCCTTTATTTAAACCACAAGATAACATTCAATGGGCTAATGGCTCACCAAATCAAAGCCAGTTTTATCAATCACGTGTGAATCCAAGCCAATCCATGAACAGTATAAAACCGTTTCAAGAAATACACGTGGCCCCCGGAATGAACCAAGGATATGGGTTTCAAGGAAGTGGTGGATTCAATTCTGGCACAGAAGCACGTGATACATGGATTGATAAAACCGTCAATGAATTAAGAGTTGCGACTAAACCAAAAACAACATTTTCCTTAGATACACATGAAGGACCTGCACAAACCTTGGTTAAAAATATAGGGATTGAAGGTAAAGTAGAAAAATATTTGCCTGATACTTTTTACATAAATACTCCTGACCGCTATTTAACTACAACGGGTTCAACGCTTGGGCCTACTCAACACTCGGAACAACCCAACCCAACCATTCATCGTGCTACAACAAGTCAATCGTATTCTGGACCTGCCGGAAATGGCGGGGTTCAATCACATACCAAACACGGAATGTACAGAGCGGACACCAGACAACCATTAGGGTCGGAACAAATGACGCCAGCTTTCTCATCCGTACATAAAAGTGATGATAGAACAACCAATCCGTTGGTTCCAACCAATCGCTCCATTCAATCCTCTTCTTTCTTTGGAGGAATGGGAGGACTTATTAGTGCTATTACCGCACCCATTACAGATTTAGTGCGACCTACTCAAAAAGAAGACATACTTGGATTAACACGAAGCGGTAACATGGGAACTACCGTATCCAATCCAACCCTTCCAGACGTCTTTGTGCCTCCTACTATAAAACAAAGTACTATCTATAGTCCGTATCAAACTGGTAGTCGCATGTATAAACCCGTCACGGATGGTGGATATCACGTGAATGAACATCAGCCAATCCAAACGGAAAGAGATACCACTTCCGTAAGTTATATGGGAGTTGGTATGAGTGTATTACCAATGTCAACACAACCCGATTTAAACGTATCAATTTCAGCGAATCGCATGACTCAGGGACGTATTGCTGGCGGTAATGTACAAACGTTTAACCCCGCCATTAACCAAACAACCAGTTCTTATCGTTCTAGCATGCATAAGCCTTATACTGGAAATGTAGGGTCAAGGTTACATCAAGCCTCTCCCAATATAGAATTATACGGTGGAGATATTCGTACCCCTACAAGTTATCAAGAAGAAGACCGAAATACTCCTGACTTATTACAAGCGTTCAAACAAAATCCTTATACGCAAAGCTTACATAGTGCAGCTTAAACCATAATGTCTCTTTCAAATTCAGGCAAGCGTACCATTTCTTGGTTGATTTTAAGATAGGAAGATTGATGCATTTGATTCATAACATCATTCAATTCAGGAATAGATTTACCAGTATGCAAAAGGCGTATCAACTCGTTACGCTGTTGTTCCAACTCGTATTGACGTGTCATTTTTTCATGCAATTGCTCTTCATAACGACCAACTGTTTCTTCATACGCTTGCTTTTTTTGTACGTAATCGGTTTTTAAAGTTGCAATATCAATTGTTTTTTTATATTCAAACATTAAATCAAACTTTTCTTTTAAAATACGATTTGTTATAGCAATGTATTCTGCTTTGTGAATGTTATACAATTGGTCAAACGTAATATAGTTAGGCACTACAATTTCCATATTATTAGCACAGCGTGGTGTAATACATACTACTTTTAAAATGCGATTGTCTTCACTAAACGTAAGTGAATGAAAAGCCTTACATCGGGGACATTTTGTTTTATATTTGCTTTTTAGTTTAAAGTATTCATTATATGAAGGTGGAATTTTAATCAACCCTATTTTGATTACATTCATAGATATATATATTATTTTATTTTAAAAGAATAAAAGTATAACTACCTAATGAATAAATGTAATAATTGCGGTAAACCATTTCATATGTATAAACAATGTAAAATGCCGATTGTTAGTATTGGAATCATTAATGTAAATGAACACAAACAATATTTAATGATTTGTAGGAAAAAGACATTGGGGTATGTGGATTTTTTATGTGGTAAATATTCACTTTATTCTATAGCTCATGTCATGAATCTAGTGGATGAAATGACCTTGCAAGAAAAACAAAATCTGTTAACTCAAACCTTTTATCATTTGTGGGAAGATTTATGGTGCACCAAGCCCGACGGTACGTACGAAGAAATCAATGCCCAAGATAAATTTAACATCATGAAACAAGGGTGTATGATAGAAAACCAATGGGTTTCTTTACAAACATGCATCGAACAAAGTAAAACAGCATGGACTGAACCTGAATGGGGATTCCCCAAAGGACGTAAAAATCCTTATGAATCAGATTTGTTATGTGCGTATAGAGAATACGAAGAAGAAACTGGGTATCATCGTAAAGATTTACAGCTTATCAAAAATATTGTTCCCTATGAAGAAATTTTTATTGGGTCAAATTATAAATGTTACAAGCACAAATATTTTGTTGCCAAAAGCAATCACTCTTTACCCCATTCTCCTTTTCAAGAAAGTGAAGTGAGTGACTTGAAGTGGTTTACCAATGAAGAAGCACAACAGGCCATCCGTCCTTATAATGTAGAACGAAAACAAATATTATCAATGGTTCATTCAATGCTTGAAGAATATGATGTGTTATCTTAAATATAATTTATACAAGTTGGCATCTACTTTATTTTTTATTGACATTAGAAATTTTTTATCTTTTTGTAAATAACTCTTATAAAAGAGCAAATTTTTGAACGTTTGTTTTATTTTAGTTTCGTTTTTATGATGCATAATAACTTGTTTACAACATTGGTATCCAGATTCAAAATCTTGAAGATAATAGGCACTAATCGAATTGTAATATTCAATCTCGTACTCGTATAAATAGACACGTAAAAACAATTTTTGTTTTAAGTCGTGACTATAGTCTTTCCAACGATGATAAAGGGCATTGACCATAACGTGACAATTTTGTTTGTAAAATTCTTCCATGAGTAAGACAACCCCTTCAACTCGTTCCGTATCATATAGGGATGCATTTGACCAGTACACTTGCATATTGAGGTAATCTTGTTTCGTTTTATAAATGTCTCCTAATTGAATGCACGCATGATATATTTCTTGCGTCCATCCTCGTTCTTGAATTGTTTTTTTATACCATTCAATGGCTTCATCCAGATGTTGGGCATCTAAAAAGCTTTGGGCGCAATAAAAACAATATCTCGTTTTTAAATCTTTACGAGGTTCTATTTCATAGGCCTTCTTTAACACAATGGCGTCATCGTAATATTTATTTGGATTTTTGCTTCGGGCACCAGTTCGTCCTGAGATGAGATAATAATTACCTTTAATGGAACTACTTTGTCTTGGTTCGCTGGCATCTAAATATTCGTGCAGCACACCAGTGTAGAACCACTTTTTACGATTGTTCATCAATAAGGGACGTTCGTAGGAAAAGTCCGTTCCAAAAGTAAACATGTATTTATCTGCTGTAAGTTTAGGTAAAGTGATGGTTCCTTCAATGGAATCGTCGGCATCAAATATAAAGACGTAATCTGTTTTTCCGTAGGCACATTCCAAGGCCTTGGTTCTGTTGTACGCAAAATCTTTCCATTCGTGTTCGACCAATTCACCTAGTATGTTTTTGTTAGTAAAAAAAGTTTGGATAATAGATTTGGTATCATCCGTAGACCCCGTATCAGAAATAACCCAATACGAAATCTTCATATGGGTACAAATGTTTTCAAGAGTTTGTGCAATAATATGGGATTCGTTTTTCACAATCATATTTAAACAAATGGACATACTGTTGTTCTTCAATTATATTTATATTTCTATAAAATTGATTAAATAAATATTACAACATTGAATATGATTAAAAATAAACATATAATAACATTATTTAATATCAAGGTTAAAGGTGTTGAAATATGTTTAGGACCTAACCATTGTGGAAAAGA
>Ga0209355_1000439_pt1 | contig 24920 bp, 21 predicted proteins | sample LauGreSBDMM110SN_3_FD_187563 | JGI IMG/M metagenome (GOLD analysis project Ga0209355, IMG submission 187563) | Freshwater lake microbial communities from Lake Michigan, USA - Sp13.BD.MM110.SN (SPAdes) (version 2) | ecosystem: Environmental > Aquatic > Freshwater > Lake | place: Lake Michigan... | reverse complement strand
TGGCGTCTATGGGTTTGACGACGATGGCGAAATGGTACTGCGCAGCCTGCACCCCGGCGCCACTCTTGATGAGGTGCGCGCATCCATTGGTTGGGAGATCCGCATTCCGCAGAACGTCCCCGCCACGCCAACGCCGACCGACGAAGAGCTACGACTGATTCGCGAAGAGCTCGACCCGACCGGTGCGTACGTCTCGTGAGTAGCGGCAAGATCTTCAGTCGCGGTGGCGCCGCGCTCCCCATCGCTGCGTCTGGTGACGGCGCGTACATCACCGACAAGAGTGGTCGTCGCTATCTCGATGCCGCCGGTGGCGCCATCGTCGTGGGGATTGGTCACGGCCGACGTGCCGTTGCTGATGCCGCTGCGGCGCAGATGGCGAAGATCGCCTACGCCCATGGGAGCGCATTCACCGCCGAAACCCTCGACGCCTGGGCGAGTGAGGTTGGCCCACTTCTGCCAATGAGGGACCCGTCGCTCTACCCGGTCTCTGGCGGTTCGGAGGCTGCGGAGACGGCGCTCAAGATGGTGCGCGCCTACTGGCTCGCGCAGGGCGAACCAGATCGCACCGTGGTGGTGAGCCGATGGGGGAGCTACCACGGCAACACCCTCGGTGCCCTTGACCTTTCCGGTCGCACTGGCCTGCGCCGCCCATATGAGCCGTGGCTTGGGCGCTTTGAGCATGTCTCGGCCCCGTATTCCTATCGTGCAGGTCACGACGGCGCCAACGCGATTGCGAGCGGCGCCGAAGCGGTCGCCGAACTTGACGCGCTGCTGAAGCGCGTTGGTCCAGGACGCATCGCCGCCTTTGTTGCCGAGCCGATTGTTGGTGCAACGCTCGCCGCCGCGGTGCCCTCCGACGACTATTGGCCAGCGGTCAGCGCCTGGTGCGCGCGCAACAAGGTGCTTCTCGTTGCCGATGAGGTGATGACCGGATTCGGCCGAACGGGAACCTGGTTTGGGTCAAACCATTGGAAGGTGCAACCAGACCTGCTGCTCGCCGCAAAGGGCGTCACGAGCGGCTACTGGCCGTTCGGTTTCGTTGCCGCGGCCGCCCATGTCGCTGAGCCGATCTTGGCGAGCGGCTTCGTCCACGGCTTCACCTATAGCCACTCGATTCCCGGAGCCGCCGTCGCACGCTCCGTGCTGAAGATTCTGCGCGACGAGAACCTGATTGAAGCCTCGGCTGCTCGAGGAGCCCAGCTGCGCGCGGCACTTGAAGCAGAGCTCGCCAACGATCCGTGGGTCGGCGAGATTCGCGGGCGCGGACTCCTACTCGGGATCGAACTTGTTGCCGACCGCGCGACCAAGGCGTCGCATGCACGTGCCAAGCGCGTCACTGAGCGCGTGCTCGCGCACGCCAAGAACGCTGCCGATGTCGGGCTGCTGCTCTATAGCGCGACTGGTCAAGCCAACGGCGTTGACGGCGATCAGCTCGTGATCGGCCCACCGTTCGTGATTGGCGACGAGGAGATTGCGCGCATTGCCCGCGGGACCGCCGCAGCGATCCGCGCGGTGCGCGACGAGGCTTAGGCGTTAATCGCGAGAGTAATCTCGACGTTCCCCGCCAGCGCTGCTGAAATTGGGCAGCCGCCCTTCGCCCCTTCGGCAAGCTCCGCAAACTTGGCGGCATCAAGGCCGGGAACATCACCCTTCAAGGTGAGTGCCGACCTCGTGACGCGCCAACCCGCCTCAACCTTCTCAAAGGTTACGGTCGCCGAAACGTCGAGCTGCTTGGCCGGGGTGTTGTTGCGCGCCAGGCCGCCCGAGAGCGCCATGGCGAAGCAGGATGCGTGTGCTGCAGCGAGCAACTCCTCTGGAGAGGTTGACCCGTCATGCGCCTCGGAGCGGCGCGGCCAACTTACTGGCAGCGTGCCGATCGCGCCGCTCTCAAACGAGGTGATGGCCCCGGAGCCCTCAAGGAGTGAGCCGTTCCATGTGGCGGTCGCCGTTCGCGTGGTCATGATTAACCTCCCGTTAATGCTTCTTCGCCCCCGCAGCATCATCGGCGGGATTCCGCGATACTACGCCTGTTGGGCGCTACCGCCCACTCCATTCGGCATAAAGAGGGGGTTTTCATGTTTTTCCTGACCAAGCTCGCGGTCGCTCGACGCAGCGTGACCATTCTCATCGCACTCGCAGTATTCGGCGGGGGCGTGGCGAGCTGGGGGAGCCTGAAGCAGGAGCTGCTTCCAAACATCGACTTCCCAATCGTGACGATCATCGCCCCATACCCAGGGGCAGGCACGGCCGATGTCGCCGAGCAGGTGGCCGCGCCGATTGAGGCTGCCGTTGCCTCGGTGGCAGGGGTTGAGTCGCTCCGCTCCGTCTCAACGACTGGGCTCGGCTTCGTCTCCGCCCAATTCGCCTACGGGAGCGATGTCAAGGAGATCGTGCGCCAGATTGAGGCCGCGATCGACGGTTCGCGCCTCCCCGCTGGCGTCACCCCAGTGGTCCGAAACTTCAACATCAACTCGTCTGCCGTGGTGATCGCCACCCTGACCCCAAAGAGCGGCACGACACTCTCGGAACTTGCAGCCCTCGCCCAGAACGAGCTGATGCCAAGCATTCGTGGCATTAGCGGGATCTCCGCCGCCGATCTATCGGGCGGCACGGAGACGCAGGCGTTTATTCAACTCGACGCAGCGAAGCTCACCGCAACGGGCGTCAGCATGTCGCAGGTACAAGGCCTGATTCAGGCGAACAACCTCACCTATCCGGGCGGCCAGCTCCCAGTCGGCACAGGCCTGGTGCCAGTCTCGGCAACCGGTCGCTTCACCTCCGTTGCCGACCTTGAGAACCTCATCGTCGGCGGCGGCGTTACCCCAGCGGGCCAGCCGTACCCCGTCTTCTTGAAGGATGTTGCGACGATCTCGCTCGCCGAGGTGCACACCACCGGCTGGTCTGAGACGAACGGCACCCCCGGCCTAACCATCAGCGTGGGCAAGTCGGCTGATGCCAATACGGTCACCACCGCCCAGGAGTCCATTGCCGCCATTGAGGAGTTTGCCGCCGCGCACGATGCGCAGGTGAAGCACTCGATCGTCACCGACTCATCGGTCTTCATCCTTGAATCCATCGATGCTCTCCTGAAGGAGGGTGGCCTTGGTGCAGCCTTCGCCGTTGTTGTGATCTTTATCTTCTTGCTCAACCTGCGCTCAACCATCGTGGCTGCAGTGAGCATCCCGCTGAGCGTCTTGGCGGCCATCATTCTCATGTCAGTGACCGGAATCAGCATTAACATCATGACCCTCGGCGGCCTCGCCGTAGCGGTTGGTCGGGTCGTTGACGACTCCATTGTGGTGCTCGAAAACATTTACCGACACCGCAGCCAGGGTGAGCCGATCGGCGAAGCGGTGCTGAACGGCACGCGCGAGGTCGCCTCGGCGATCACCAGCTCGACCATCACGACGATTGCGGTCTTCTTGCCGCTCGGCGTTGTGGGCGGCCTGATCAGCCAGTTCTTCCTCCCCTTCGCGCTTACCGTGACCTACGCCCTGCTCGCATCGCTGGTTGTTGCCCTTACGGTGATTCCGGTGCTCGCTTATTTCTTGGTGAAGGTGAAGGGCTCCAAGGCAACGATTCCGTACGCGGTCGACACCGACCACGAAGAGGTCTCCATTTGGGGGCGCCTCTATCTGCCAGTGCTCGGACTTGCGCTGCGACGTCGCGCCACGAAGTTCGTCACGCTGCTCATCGCATTCAGCCTCTTCCTTGGCGCAACCTCGCTCGCAGGCTCAATCCCAACCCAGTTCTTGAACAGTGGAAGCGAGAAGGTGCTCACCGTGACGGTCAACCCGCCACTCGGCACCTCAACAGAGCGTGTCCTTACGCGTAGCCGTGTCGCCTACGAGATTCTTGAGAAGGACCAAACCGTTGAGTTGGTAACGACCTCGATTCCGAGCGCGGACTCGACAGGTACGCAAACGCTCGTCGCCGCCACCACGGGCCGGGCGCCGAACGCCGCACGCATGACCGTTGTCCTTAGTGCCGATACGGATCTCGCTGAAGCGAAGACCCGCCTGGCTGAATCGCTCGCAGAGGTGGGCACCCAGGGGTGGACCGTGACGATTGAGGAGATCGGCTTTGCCGCCGGCTCCAACGCTATCTCGGTGATCGTTACCGGTGAGCGCGCCGCGGATGTTGAGGCCGCATCGGACCTCCTCGTCACCACGCTCGCTGCGAATGGCGACCTCGCAAACGTGAAGAGTGATCTTGTGAAGGCCGGCCGCCAGATTGAGATCACGGTCAATCCATCAACGGCCGCGATGGCCGGACTCTCGGCAGCGCAGGTAGCTGGCGAGGTGCGCAATCTCTTGGTCGGTTCGCTGCTCGGGCAGATCACGATCGATGGCTCAAAGGTGAACCTCTCCATCAAGATCGACAGCAGCACCGTGAGTGACATTGATCAGCTCGGTGCGTATCTTGTTGGTGGTACGAAGAAAGTGCCACTCAGCAGCATCGCAACCATTGAGGAGCTCTCCGTACCATCGAGCATTACGCGCATTGACCAAGCGCTCGCCGCCAACGTGAGCGGCGAGATCGCGGTCGCCGACACCGGCGCCGTGAACACCGCCGTGAAGACGGCGGTTACCGACCTGCAGGATGCAGGGAAGTTGAGCAAGGTCGACGTGCGCCTCGCCGGCGTGACGGAGCAGCAGAACGAGTCGTTCAGCGGCCTCTTCACCGCGATGGCCGTTGCAATCCTGCTCGTCTACCTGACCATGGTGCTGGTCTTCAACTCGCTGGTTGATCCGCTTGTGATCATGTTCAGCCTGCCGCTCGCCGTCATCGGTGCCTTCCCGGCACTGCTGATCACCAATCGTCCGATCGGCATCTCGGCACTCATCGGGTTCTTGATGCTTATCGGTATCGTGGTGACGAACGCCATCGTGCTGCTCGACCGAGTTGAGCAGCTACGTCATGAGGGGGTCCCAACGAAGGATGCTCTTCTGCGCGCTGGCGCAACGCGCGTGCGCCCGATCCTGATGACGGCGGTTGCCACGATCCTGGCGCTCGTGCCGCTCGCGGCAGGGCCAAGCGAGGGCTCGATCATCGCCGCCGAGCTCGGCACGGTGGTCATTGGCGGACTCCTCTCATCGACGCTGCTCACCCTGCTCGTAGTGCCAGTGGTGTACAGCCTCATTGACGGGCTCAAGGAGAGCCTCTCGCGCGGTAAGCGGGCGAAGGCCGCGTAATCGGGGCACCAAGCCAATCCTGATAGGATTACTCAGGATTACCCCGCAGGGTCGAGCAGGGAAGAGGAGGCTCCATGACGGTCGCTAAGGAGACAGTTCGCGACGAACGGGAGCAGTACGCCTTTCACGACGACATCACCTACCTGCGCGAGACGAAGGCCGGTCTGACCGAGGCCACGGTTCGGGAGATCTCTGAGACGAAGGACGAGCCAGCCTGGATGCTGGAGTACCGCCTTCGCGCCTACAAGCACTTTGAGGCTCGTGCGATGCCGATGTGGGGTGGCGACCTCACGAAGCTCGACTTCTCGAAGATCGTCTACTACCGCAAGCCATCCGAGCGCGAGGAGAAGTCGTGGGACGACGTCCCCGACCAGATCAAGAAGACCTTTGAGCGCCTCGGCATCCCAGAGGCGGAGCGTAAGTTCCTCTCCGGCGTTGGCGCGCAGTACGACTCCGAAGTGGTCTACCACTCCGTACGCGAAGACCTGCAGAAGCTCGGCGTCGTCTTCATGGGTACCGACCAAGGGATGAAGGAGTATCCAGAGATCTTCAAGAAGTACTTCGGCACCGTTGTGCCAGCTGAAGACAACAAGTTTGCCGCCCTCAACTCGGCCGTCTGGTCGGGCGGATCGTTCGTCTATGTGCCGAAGGGCGTTGAGGTGCCACTTCCATTGCAGGCCTACTTCCGCATCAACGGACAGAACACTGGGCAGTTCGAGCGCACCCTGATCGTTGTGGATGAGGGCGCAAGCCTGCACTACATCGAGGGCTGCACCGCGCCAAACTGGGCAACCGACTCACTGCACGTCGCCGTTGTCGAGGTGATTGCACTCCCAGGCGCAAAGGTTCGCTACACCACGATTCAGAACTGGTCGAACGATGTCTACAACCTGGTGACGAAGCGCGCGCACGCGCACGCCGGTGCCACCGTTGAGTGGATCGACGCCAACACAGGCGCACAGCTCACCATGAAGTACCCAGGCATCTACCTGCTCGGCGAGAAGGCGCACGCTGAAATCGTCTCTGTCGCTGTTGCCTCAAAGGGCCAGCACCAGGACACGGGCGCGAAGGCGGTGCACCTTGCACCGAACACCACCAGCCGCATCGTAGGTAAGTCGGTCTGCAAGGACGGCGGCGTGGCAACGTACCGCGGCACTGTGCGTGTGGCACCTGGGGCAACCGGTGTCACCACCAGCGTGCGCTGCGATGCGCTGATCCTCGATGAGGGGAGCCGCTCTGAGACGTATCCGTACATCGACATTCAAGAGGACGACACCTCGATGAGCCACGAGGCCACCGTGGGCCGCGTCTCTGATGATCAGATCTTCTATCTGATGAGCCGCGGGATGACGGAGAACGAGGCAACGAATCTGATCGTGCAGGGCTTCCTTGAGGTCTTCACGAAGGAGTTGCCGATGGAGTACGCCCTTGAGTTCAATCGCCTGATTCGACTCGAGATGGAGGGGGCCCTCGGGTGACCCGCCGCGCACTCGCTGATCTCCCTCTCGAGTGGGCAACCGCCGACATGATCGCCAAGCTCAGTCCTGGGGGCGCTGGCCTACCTGAGCGCACGGTGGCCCTCGCCGCGTTTCACGCCCTCCCAACGGAGTCAAACCTGCTCTTCACCGGATACGTTGACCTGCGAGCGGCAGAGGTTGAGCGCGCCGCGCCCGTCCCACTTCCGCAAGAGGTTTGCCCCCTCTCCGCCGCCGCACTCCCAGAGGGCGCCGCTGCAGTCATTGAAATTTCAAGTGCCGGCGTCGGCGCCTACCTTGGTGCAGAGGCCACCGCCGCTGGCTTGAAGGTCACGCCACTCAACTCGTCTACATCAATGGGTGGCGCAACCGAGGATCGCACCGCTGCGCTCGTCGCCGCACTCTGGAACGCTGGCGTCTCGATCACCCTCAGCGCCGGTCGATTGGCCGCGCCGATCGTGATTCGCGTTGTTGCTCCAGAGTCTGGCTCGTCGCTCCTTGCCCGCATCGCGGTGAGCCTTGGCGACGGCGCACAGGCATCGATCGTGGAAGAGATCAGCGGCAGCGCCGCAGCACCTGGCGTGGCCACCTCGCTCTTGGCAACGAGTAGCGAGATCACGCTCGGCGCGCGCGCATCGTTGGCCCTCTCGTCTATTCAAGACCTCCCTGAAGACCGCGCCTATGTGACGGTCCGTCGCCACACCTTTGGCGAGAAGGCACAGCTGCAGCTCACCGTGGCGCAGGTCGGCGCACGGCTGGTGCGCGGGCGCATCGATCACCTGCTTTCGGGCGACGGATCTGGCGTGCGCCAGGTTGAGGTGGTCTTCGGCGCCGGCGATCAGATTCACGACCTCACGACCTACAGCCTGCACTCCGGCCAGAAGACGGTCGGTGACCTCTTGGCGAAGGGCGTCTTCGCGGGGAACGCGCGCGGTTACATCAAGGGGGTCACGACGATTCCGCGCAGCGGACGTGGCACCAACTCGTACCTCGGTGAGTTCGGCATGCTCCTCTCGAAGACGGCGCGCAGCGTGGCGATCCCATCCCTCTGGATCGACCAGCCGGACTGCGAGCGCGCGGCGCACGGCAGCTCCGTCGGGCCAATTGATCCCGCCCAGATCTTCTACCTTCGCTCGCGCGGGCTGACCGATGCCGAAGCGCGTCGCACGATTGTGATGGGCTTCCTGGAGCCCGTTGTCGCTGCGCTCCCGCTCGATGCCGACGCAGAGCGACTGCGCGATGTGCTTGCTGCGAAGCTCGATGCCGCGTTGGCGAAGCAGCCTGCCGCACTCGCCTCCTAGCCACACCCCATGCCAGCAGAGCGCCTCTTCCCCGCAGTAGAGCTTCCTGACGGCACGATGCGACTTGCGTGGCCAGGTGGCGCGGCCATCCTGGTGGTAAATCGCGGCGGCAAGCTACTGGCGGTCGACGGCGTTTGCACCCACGAGTATTGCGAGCTAGATCGCGGCTTCCTTTCACCCGCCACCGTTGATCGGCCCACGGTGACCTGCCCGCTCCACCTCTCGCGATTTGACCTGGAGAGCGGGGAGCCGCTCGACCCACCGGCCGAGATTCCACTCGGGGTTCACGTGGTGAGCGTCGACGATCAGGGGTGGGTGGTGCTTCAGACCTAGCCCTGCGCAGCGCGCTACGATGGGGGCGACGCGCACCAAATGCGCAAGAGGGGAGCCCCAATGCAGGAGATCAAGGATCGCGCCGCAAGCATCGCTGGCCTCGCCTTAGAGCGCGACGCAATCTTCTTGTACGACGCCCTCGCCAAGATCGAGAAGGACCCTGCACGCCGCAGTGCCTTTGAGCGGATCGCCACCAGCGAGCGCCGTCACGCCGCCATCTGGGAGGCGAAGCTCCACAGTCTCGGCGAGCAGGTGCCCGCCGCGAAGCGTCCAAGTTGGCGCGTGCGCCAGATCACACTCCTCGCTCGCCTCTTTGGCACGCGTGCTGTGAGCGACATGGTCAAGGCGCTCGAGGGATACGAAGAGGAGATCTACGGCGCTCACAGCGACGTACCAGAGGTCACCGATATTGCTGCCGATGAGGCGAAGCACGCCGACATCTGGCGCGAACTCGACACAGGGAAGAGTAACGGCGCGCATCGAGCCGCCCTCGCTGAGACGAAGGCGCGCGAGCCGTGGCACCGCGCCGGCAACAGCGGCACAGTACGCGCCACGATCTTCGGCGTCTCCGACGGCCTTGTCTCCAATGCCGCGCTGGTGATGGGTATCGCGGGAGCGACCACGGCCAGCGGACAGGGGGGCTTCGTGGTGCTCGCCGGCGTCGCAGGCCTCCTTGCCGGCGCGTTCAGCATGGCGGCGGGGGAGTACGTGTCGATGCGTAGTCAGACCGAACTTCTTGAGCGCCAGATTGAACTCGAGCGCGCAGAGCTTGAAGCGATGCCCGAAGAGGAGGAGGCCGAGATCGCAGCGATCTACCAGGCGCGTGGCTTCCCTGATGACGAGGCGAAGTCCATTGCCAAGCGCCTCATGGCCGATCCGAAGATTGCACTTGAGACGCTCGTTCGCGAAGAGCTCGGCCTTGACCCAGAGGAGCTCGGCTCCCCCTGGGGCGCCGCAATCGGCTCGTTTATCGCCTTTGCGCTTGGTGCGCTTGTGCCGCTCTTGCCGTTCATCTTGCTGGCAGATTCCTCCGCGCTACTCGCGAGCATCGCTCTGACAGCGGTCGCGCTCTTTAGTGTCGGTGCCGCGGTGAGCCTGCTGACCGGAAAGTCGGCAATCTACACAGGGCTACGACAACTTGCCATCGGCGCCGCCGCTGCATCCATCACCTACGCCGTTGGATCGCTCATCGGGGTCAGCGTCTAAATGTTCCCGCAGCCGCCAGACGCAATCCTGGTCGAGATCGGCCCACTGGTCGTTCGCTGGTACGGCGTGCTGTACGCCGTAGGGCTGCTCGTCGCCTATCGCTTCATGGTGCGCGAGGCGCGTCGTCGCTCGTTGGACGAGAAGCTCATCCTTGATGGCCTGATCATCATCTCTATCGCAGCACTTGCTGGAGGCCGCATCTATCACGTGGTTGATGCGTGGGATCGCCTCTACGCGGCAAATCCCATTGCCGCGATCATTCCACCGTACGAGGGGCTGGGCGCACCAGGCGGCCTCATTACGGGAGCAATCGCACTGGTCGTGATCTTGCGTCGCTGGCGCCAAGAGCCGTGGGGCTGGGTCGACGTGGCTGGTCCGGCGATCTTGGTGATGCAGGCAATCGCGCGCTGGGGGAACTGGTTCAACCAGGAGCTCTACGGCACACCGACCGATCTTCCCTGGGGGCTCGCGATCGACTGCGTTCATCGTGCCGCCAGCGTCTCGTGCGCAGCCATTGGCGACGCAGCAACGTTCCATCCGCTCTTCCTCTACGAGTCACTCTCGGGCCTGGCGGGCGCACTTATCCTTCCTGCGCTCGCGCAGCGGCTCAAGGGGCATCTCCTCCCTGGCATGATCGGCCTCGGCGCCGTCGCCTGGTACAGCGTGACCCGCATCGCCCTTGAGGGGCTTCGTCTAGAGAACTGGCAGGTGGGCGGCATTGCAACCGCCTACTTCGTGATGGGGGCGGTGCTGCTCGCCACCCTGGCCGTCGCCATCGTGCGCCTGCGAACCGTCACCCCCGCCAAGAAACCTCGCCAGCGGTAGGATCAGCGTGCTCGGCGACACCGCCGAGAGAGGAGGGCTCATGGGAAAGATTCAGCGTCGCAAGGTCACCGTCATCGGCGCAGGGAACGTGGGCGCCACAACTGCACAGCGCATCGCTGAATCGGGGCTCGCCGATGTCGTCCTGATTGACATCGTTGAGGGGCTTCCACAGGGGAAGGGGCTCGACCTTGCCGAGGCGGCTCCGGTCGTAGGCCACGACGCCCACATCTTTGGCACCAACAACTACGACGACACGGCGAACTCCGATGTGATCGTCGTGACCAGCGGTATCGCCCGCAAGCCAGGGATGAGCCGCGACGATCTGCTCAACACGAATGCTGGCATTGTCCGCAGCGTGGTGACCGAGTCAACGAAGCGCTCACCTGACGCCATCTTGGTCGTCGTCACCAATCCGCTTGATGCGATGTGTCACGTTGCCCTCAAGGCTTCGGGATTCCCAAAGCACCGTGTGATCGGCATGGCCGGCACCCTTGACTCCGCGCGCTATCGCACCTTCATCGCGCAAGAGGCGGGTGTGAGCGTTGAGGATGTGCGGGCATTCGTGCTCGGCGGCCACGGCGACACGATGGTGCCGCTGCCACGCTACTCATCGATTGGCGGCATTCCGTTGCCAGAGTTCCTCGCCGCAGATCGCATCGAGGCAATCGTCAAGCGCACCCGCAGCGGTGGCGCGGAGATCGTTGAGCTGCTGAAGACCGGCTCGGCCTACTACGCACCAGCAGCCGCGACCTTTGAAGTGGTGGAGAGCATCCTGCTCGATCGCCGTCGGCTGATCCCATGTGCCGCGCTCCTAGAGGGCGAGTACGGCGTGAGCGGGCTCTACGTTGGGGTCCCTGTCGTGATTGGCGGCAGCGGCATCGAGAAGATCATTGAGATCAAGCTCACGGCTGACGAGTCGGCCGCCTTCCAGCGCTCTGCCGATGCGGTGAAAGAGCTCGTCGATCTGCTCTAGCGCCAGCGGCGCTCTCGGCTAGAACCAGCGAGCGGTAATGACCTTCTTCGTGGTGTAGAACTCCACCCCGTCGCGACCGGTCGCGTGCAGGTCGCCGAAGAAGCTTTTGCGTCGACCGCTGAACGGGAAGAAGGCCATCGGGGCGGCAACCCCCACGTTCACGCCGAGCATGCCCGAGGTTGCCTTGCGCTTGAACTCGCGCGCCGCAGATCCAGAGGCGGTGTAGATGCTGGCGGCGTTCCCGTACTCGTTCGTCTCGGCCATGAGGCGGAGCGCCTCATCGAGGTCCTTGGCGTAGAGCACGGAGAGGACTGGCCCGAAGACCTCCTCGCGTGCCAGCGGCGACGTTGGTGCGATCTCGAGCAGCGTTGGGCCAACGAAGTAGCCCTTCGCAGGGCCGGTGCCGCGTCCATCGCGCAGCATCGTGGCGCCAGCGGCAACCCCCTCATCAACGAGCTTGTGAATGCGCTCGCGCGCCTCGCCGCGAATGACCGGGCCGAGCGAGATCCCGGCATCGAGGCCGAATCCCATCTTGATCGTGTCGGCATGCTCCAGGAGTCGCGGCAACATGCGCTCTCGGGCCTCTCCAACAAGGGTGAGCACCGAGCCGGCGAGGCAGCGCTGCCCCGCATTGCCGAAGGCAGACTCCGCAATATTCGGCACGCTCTGGTCGAGCACCGCGTCAGGCATGGCGATGATGTGGTTCTTGGCACCACCGAGCGCCTGCACGCGCTTACCGTTCTTGGCCGCCGTCTCGTAGACGATGCGCGCCACGCGCTCAGATCCAACGAAGCTGATCGCATCAACGCCTGGGTTCGTGATCAGGCCGGTGACCGTCTCAACGGCGCCGTGCACCAAGCCGACAACGCCCGCCGGAATGCCCGCCTCTTCGCAAATCTCAATGATGCGCTGCGCCGAGATTGGAGTGCGCTCGGACGGCTTCAGGATGAAGGAGTTACCGCAGGCGATCGCGAGCGGCAGCATCCACATGGGGACCATGAAGGGGAAGTTGAACGGGGTGATGCCGGCGACGACACCGACAGGGAAGCGCACCATCTCGGAGTCGATGCCGCGCGAGACCTGGTCGAGGTTCTGTCCCATCAAGAGGGTTGGGGCACCGCAGGCGAAGTCAACGACCTCAATGCCGCGACGCACCTCGCCGGTCGCGTCGCTCAGCACCTTCCCGTTCTCGGTGGTGACGAGCTTGGCGAGTGCCTCGCGGTTGTCGAGCATCGCCTCGCGCAGCTTGAAGAGGTAGCCGGCGCGCTCTGGTGGCGGCATCTCCCCCCACTCGAAGGCGGCGGCACGGGCGGCATCGACGGCGGCCTGTACGTCGGCGGCATTGGAGAGGGGCACGTAGGCGAGGGGGGCCTCGGTTGCCGGGTTTGGCACCACCAGCCGCTCGCTCGAAGAGGAGGCGACCCAGTGCCCGTTGATGAAGTTCTTCAGGGTAGCCGGGGCGCTCTGTGCGGCCAAGCTTTCAATAGTGGTTGCCATGGCGAGATTCTCGCCGATCCGCGCCCCGAGCGCAGCGCACGGGGCGATTGTCCCGCGCCACGCACCACGAGAAGGGGGGTATCCTGTGCGGCACGAGGGCGCGACTGCGCCTAACCAGCGGGAGGGACCATGAGCGCAGCCAAGCGAACCCCACTGAGCGGGCCAGAGATGGTCGCCCTCTCGAAGCGTCACACCATGACCGAATGGTCTGCCCAGGCGGCGGCGAACCCGATTCCGATTGCTCGCGCGAAGGGCTCCTGGTTCTGGACTCCCGAAGAGGAGAAGTTCCTCGACTTCAATAGCCAGTTGATGTGCACCAACATTGGTCACGGCGACGAGCGTGTGCTGAAGGCGATCACCGATCAGGCGGCCACCCTCGCCTACGCGAATCCATTTATGGCAACGGAGCCGCGCGCCCGACTCGGCGCGAAGCTCGCCGAGATCTGCCCCGGCGACATCGACGCCTTCTTCTTCACGAACGGCGGCGCTGAGGCGGTCGAGAACGCCTTCCGCATCGCGCGCCTCTACACAGGACGACACAAGATCGCCGCACGCTACCGCTCGTATCACGGCGGAACCTCGGGAGCGCTGAGCGCCACGGGCGACCCGCGTCGCTGGTTCGCCGAGCCCGGCATGCCTGGCATCTTCCGCATCCCAGACTTCCACGAGTACGGCGCCGCTGAGCCACGCCCGGTCGCTGAGGTGCTTGCGGAGACCGAGAAGATCATTCGCTTCGAAGGGCCGCAGACCGTCGCCGCGATCATTGTTGAGCCGGTTGTGGGCACCAACGGGATCCTCATTCCGCCAGATGGCTACATGCAGGGGCTGCGTGACATCTGCGACCGCCACGGCATCCTGCTGATTGCTGACGAGGTGATGGCCGGATTCGGCCGAACAGGGAAGTGGTTCGCCATTGATCACTCAGGCGTCGTGCCCGACATGATCACCATGGCGAAGGGTTTGACTAGCGCCTACGTGGCACTCGGTGCACTTGGCATGCGACGACCGATCGCCGATCACTTCGCCGAGAAGGTATTCGGCGGTGGGTTGACGTACAACAGCCATCCGCTCGCCTGCGCGACCGCCCTCGCCACGATCGAGGTCTATGAGGAGGACGATCTGATCACTCGCGCCGCAACGATGGGGAAGACGCTCCGCGCGCATCACGAGCGGATGAAGGCGAAGCACCCCTGTGTCGGCCCGATTCGCAATATTGGACTCTTCGGGATCATCGAGCTGGTGCGCGATCCGAAGACGCAAGAGCCGATCGCAGCGTTCAACACGAGTGCACCAGAGATGGCGGCGCTCGGCGCCTTCTTCCGCAAGAACGGTCTCTATACGATCGTGCGATGGAATGGATTCTTCACGAATCCACCGCTCATCATCACGAACGAGGAGCTTGACTTTGCGTTTGATGTGATCGACCGCGGCCTGACAGAGGTTGACAAGGCTCTCGGGCTGGCATGAGCGACGTTCGCGTCGGTGACGGCGCGGCACCACCAGTGATAACGGTGGTCCAGCGTGGCCAGATCACCGAGTCGGCACATCGCGGTGACGTGGCGGTGGTGGCTAGCGGGGGTCGCCTCGCCGCAAGCGTCGGTGATCCAGATCGCCTGATCTCTCTGCGGAGTTCGGTGAAACCCTTTACCGCAGTTGCGGTGTTGGCTGCAGCAGACGCGGCCGGTCTCACGCTCGACGACGAGATGATCGCCCTCGCCTCGGCGAGTCATGCGGGCGCAGACGAGCATATTGCAGTGGCACAGCGCATGATTGATGCATTTGGGCTAAACCCAGCGCACCTCGTCCATGGTCGGCCACAGAGCTCGCGTGGCGGCAGCGGTGATCTGCTCGCGCACATGTGCTCTGGGCAGCACCTCTCTCTCCTGATTCTTGCGAAGGCGCGTGGATTCGATCCGATCGGGTACGACGCCTTTGATGACCCCGTGCAGCACGAACTGCGCACCGTTGTTGGCGAGCTGTTGAGCGTTGACCTGCATGCGGCGCCGTGGGGGATTGATGGCTGTGCGATCCCCACCTCGGCGATCCCACTTCGCGCCGCGGCGGAGGGGGCGCGGCGCTGGGCCACCCCGCACGACGCACAGGTCCCGGAGCGCTACCGCGCGCTGCTGGAGCGCGTGCGCGTCGCCGCCGTCAAGAACCCGCGCCTCATCTCCGGGGCAGGCTTCCTTGATACCGATCTCATTCGTGGTGGCGACGGAGTCGTGGTGGCGAAGCAGGGCGCTGAGGGGCTCTGCCTCGTTGGCCTGCCGGGCTACGGCATCGCCGTGCGCACCGAAGATGGTGATGCCGCGGCGCGCTCCGGGCGCGTCGCGACGGTCGCCGTGCTTGCGGCGATCGGTGCCAGCGTCGCCGCAGCCTCATCGCTCGAGGCGCATCGCATCGTGAACCTTGCTGATCCGCGGGGCGGCGCAGCACTCGCCACGGTATCTCCAGCAGCATCGCTTTTGATGCTTGAGGTTTCGTAGGCCATGTCAGCAGCGAAAATGCGCGTAGAAGAGGCGTGGCGAGTACTTGGTCTCCCTGCTCGGCCTTCTGCACTCGCCGTCAAGATTGCCTTCCGTCGATTAGCAAAGTCAACGCATCCTGATGCAATTGGGGGTGGTGAGGCGACCACTTTGCAGTTTGCGCGGATCACCGAGGCATACGACGTTGCACTCGCTGACGCCATTGCAGCGGGTCGACTTGTTGGACCCGGTCGAGGCCAGCCACCAGCACGTCCAGCACCGGCGACTCGCCGTGCAGCGCAGCCGCCGCGACCGAAGTCTGGCGCACAACCGACAGCTAGTGCACGTCCCGGCTCCACGACATATGACGGAGCGACGGAGGAGGAACCGGTCTGGGATGGAGCCGCCTGGGTTGGTGCCGACTCCGGTACGTATTGGACGGTGAATCCGCGTGAGTACGCCGACCCTCGCAAGCATGGCCCCGAGTATCGAGCCCGAGGAAAACGACCTGTTCGGCGAACGCCGCGCGAACGCACGCAAGCGCAAACTGTTGCGCGACCTCAGAGAGCAGGGACACGCGGCGTGGCTCGATCTACCTCTCTCGCCGTTGGCGCCGCCTCGCTCGTTCTCATTGCGGTGCTGGTGAGCGGCTCACTTCGCCTGCTCGCGGCTGCGGCCCTCTTTGCACTCCTCGCGTTTGCGGCCTTGAGTGGGCGTCGCAGGTAGGATCAGGGCTATGGCAACCACACGTCGAGCAGCTATCACAGCGGCGGCGCAGGAGTACCTGCTCGCCTTCCGCAGCCACAGCGACGACGAGGGCGTCACTCCGTCGCTCGTCGCCAAGGACCTCGAGGTCAGCAAGCAGGCGGCCGCTGAGATGTTCCGCCGACTCGCCGATGACCGATTGATCGCGCCGTGCAGCGGACATGCGCGGCTCTGGAAGCTCACCACCTCAGGCGAGAGCGCCGCCGATGCCGTCTTCCGTCGACACGCACTTTTGGAGTGGCTACTAACTGGCATCGTCGGTATGCCGTGGGCGGCGGCCGATGTAGAGGCGCGACGACTGCACTCGTCGATCTCGCCCGAGTTTGAGACGCGCCTCGATGAGATGCTCGGCCATCCGCAGACTTGCCCGCACGGGAATCCGATTGATCGGGCAACCGAAGCGCGGCGGCCGAAGGGGGAGCCACTCGCAGCGCTCGAGGCGGGCGAGGCGGCGACCATCTACCGCGTCACCGAGGCGGCCGAGGCTGATGCCGCGCTGCTCAGCTATCTCGAGGCGCGCGGGCTCGTCCCTGGCGCGAAGATCACCGTCCTCTCGCGGAGCGCGTCGCTGGATTCACTCACGCTCGATGGTCCGATCGGCCGAGCCTCACTTGGACTCCGCCCGGCCGCTCTCGTGCACGTCATGCGCGGCGCCGTGGATGCCGCGCTCTTCCATCAGATCCCGGCGCGATCATGAGCGATGCCGTGCGCGTTCGCATTGCGCCGAGCCCAACAGGGCCGTTCCATATTGGTACGGCACGAACAGCGCTCTTCAACCTGCTCTTCGCGCGTCGACATGGTGGTACCTACATCGTGCGGGTTGAAGACACCGACACGGCGCGCTCGACCAAGGAGTTTGAAGCTGACATTCTTGCGGGGCTCGCCTGGCTCGGTCTCGCCGCTGATGAAGGAGTGGTCGCAGAGGGGGAGCGCGGCGACCGCGGCCCGTACCGACAATCTGAGCGGAGCGAGCGCTACACCGCCGTGGCGAACGAGCTGCGCGCCAAAGGGCTGACCTACCCCTGCTTCTGCACCCCAGGCGATCTCGATGCGGAGCGGAAGGCTCGTGAAGCGGCGAAGCTCCCGCCGCGCTACTCCGGTCGCTGTGCCGCGATCCCCGCCGAGACCTCGGCCGCACGTATTGCCGCGGGCGAATCGGCAGCCCTGCGCTTCCGCATTAAGCCGGGCGTGGTCGTTATTGAAGATCTTGTCCGCGGGCGAGTGGAGATTGACAGCGATGCGCTGGGTGGTGACCTGGTGATCTTGCGTGCCGATGGGACGCCGCTCTATCACTTCACTGTGGTCGTTGACGATGCCGACATGGGGATCACCCACGTGATTCGCGGCGAAGATCACCTCTCCAACACGCCGAAGCACATCCTGCTCTTTGAGGCGCTCGGTGTGCCGCTGCCAAAGTTTGCCCACCTGCCGCTGATCCTAAATCCAGACCGAACGAAGATGAGCAAGCGCAAGAGCCAGACCGCCCTCGTCGACTATCGGGCCGAGGGCTTCCTTGTTGAGGCGCTGATCAACTTCCTGGCGCTGCTCGGTTGGTCGACGGGGAGTGAAGATGAGGTGCTCTCTATCGACGAACTGCAGGAGCGATTCAACCTGGAGCATGTGCAGAAGGCGGGCGCGGTGTTCGACCGCACCCGACTGGAGTGGCTCAACGGCCAATGGATTCGACGCCTCAGTAACGAAGAGTTGCTGGTGCGGCTCCGCCCCTTCTACGAGAGTGCTGCAACGAGTGGCGCGCTGCAGCGTGCGGCGACCGACGCTGAGATCGTTGCGCTGATCCCGTTGATCCGCGACCGCATCCCGCTCCTCTCGTCGGCGGTAACTCTGACTGACTTTCTCTTCGCTACAGCGCTGGAGCATGATCGTGCCGCGCTGGTACCGAAGCGTTGGGATGCCGCCACCACCCTGCAGGCGCTCGCAGCGGCGCGCCCGCTGATCGCTGAGGCGATTGGCGAGGGCGACCAGCCCCTGCTCGATGCGGAAGATCCGCTTGAGGTGCAGCTCCGGGCGCTCGCCGAGTCGTCGGGCTGGAAGTCGGGCGATCTCTTCATGGCCCTTCGCGTTGCGGTGACGGGGCGAACGGCAACCCCACCACTCTTCGACAGCATGCGCCTCCTCGGTCGTGGGCGTGTGCTGGCGCACCTTGATGCCGCCACGGCACTGGTGAGCGGCAGCTAGCGTTTACATGGCGGTAACCTCACCCCGTCAGAGTGACCCGATGCCTGAACGAACGAGCACGATTCTGCTGGTCGAGGATGAGCGCGCCCTCCGTGAGGCGCTCGCCGATGCGCTGACGAGCGAAGGGTTCGTTGTTACGCAGGCCGATACTGGGGCCGCCGGGCTTGCCGCCTTTCGCGCCGCCCCACCCGATCTGATCCTGCTCGATCTGATGCTCCCAGAGATGGGCGGCATTGAGGTCTGCCGATCGATTCGTAGCAGCTCGCGCGTGCCGATCATCATGGTCACGGCAAAGGCATCCGAGACCGATCGCATCAGCGGCCTTGATCTTGGCGCCGATGACTATGTGACGAAGCCCTTCTCCTCGCGAGAGCTCGTCGCGCGCATTCGGGCGGTGCTCCGCCGTGCCGCCGCTGGGGAGAGCCCGGCAGCGGTGGGCTCACGTCTCCGTATTGCCGAGGCGGAGGTTGACCTCGAGGGTCAGCGGGTACTGCGCGACGGCGCCGTGGTGCACCTCAAGCCGAAGGCCTTCCAGCTGCTGGCGTTCCTCATTGAGAACACGGGTCGTGTGTATACCCGTGAGCAGCTCCTCGACAAGGTGTGGGGCTACGACTATGCCGGCGAAACACGCACGGTCGACGTGCACATGCACGCCCTGCGCCAGGCCATGGAGGCGATCCCAGCCGAGCCGGTGGCCCTCCAGACGGTTCGCGGGATCGGCTACGTCCTCCGTCGTTCAGCCTGATCCGTACACCCCTCCTGAACGAGAGCCCCGCGCGCGGGTAGGATTGACCCCATGCGCATGAGCGAACTCTTCTTTACGACCCTCCGGGAGGACCCCGCCGACGCGGAGATGCCTTCCCATCGCCTTCTGCTGCGCGCTGGGTATATTCGGCCGCTAGGCGCCGGAATCTATTCACTCCTCCCACTCGGCATGCGCGTCAACATGCGCGTCACCCAGGTGATCCGTGAAGAGATGAATGCGATCGGCGCGCAGGAGATGCTGATGCCGGTCGTGCACCCTGCCGACCTCTGGCGCGAGACGGGTCGCTACGATCAGATCGGTCCAGAGATGGGCCGCTTCAACGACCGCGGTGGCCGTGACATGGTCTTGGCAATGACGCATGAGGAGGTCGTGACTGACCTGCTGCGCAAGCTGATCAACTCGTGGCGCCAACTCCCACAGCAGATGTATCACTTCCAGACCAAGTGGCGCGACGAGCCGCGGGCGCGCGGCGGACTCATTCGCGTGCGCGAGTTCACGATGAAGGATGCCTACAGCGCCGACCGTGATGAAGCGGGCCTCGATCGCTCCTACAAGCTCTACTACCACGCCTACACACGCATCTTTGCGCGACTCGGACTAGAGGCGATCGCCGTGGCGAGCGACGTTGGAATGATGGGCGGCTCGCTCGCCCATGAGTTCATGGCCTTCAGCAAGTTTGGCGAAGATAGCCTCGTGCTCTGCGATGGCTGCGGCGCTGCGGCAAACCGCCAGGTCGCCGCTGTGAAGCGCGAGATTCCAGCGAGTGCGCCACAAGAGCCGCTCAAGGAGATCGCAACGCCAGGTGCATCAACCATTGATGAACTCGCGGCGCAGCTTAAGGTTCCTGCGTCGACCTGCGCCAAGGCGGTCTTCTTTGCCGATCGCGACGGCCGGTTGATCGTTGCCATTGTGCGCGGCGATGATGAGGTTGAGGAGACGAAGCTGACGAACGCTATCGGCGCCCGCGACCTGCGGCCCGCCCGCGAGGAGGAGATTCGCGCCACCGGCATGGAGCCAGGGTACGCATCCCCTGTTGGGATCAAGGGTGCAACCGTGGTCGTAGATGAGCTGGTCGCATCGACCGCCAACATGGTCGCTGGGGCGAACAAGGCGGGCTATCACCTTACTGGTGTGAACGTCGGCCGAGACTACACGCCGACCGCCGTCGCCGATATCGCCTCAGCAAAGGTGGGCGATGCCTGCCTCGCCTGCGGTGGCAAGCTGCGCATCGAAAACGGCATCGAGGTCGGCAATATCTTCAAACTCGGCACGCGATACACCGGCGCGCTGGGCGCAACGTACGCCGACGAGGCGGGGGTCTCACACCCGATCGTGATGGGCTCGTATGGGATTGGCGTTGGTCGTGCGGTCGCCTGCATCGCCGAGGCACATCACGATGAGAAGGGCCTCTCCTGGCCGATCTCGATCAGCCCCTTTGACGCGCAGGTTGCGATCGTTGGCGCGAACAAGGATCCAAAGGTCACCGAGATCGCACTCGCCCTTGAGGCTGAGGCGGAGGCTGCTGGCATCGAGCTGCTAGTCGATGATCGCGCCGAGACGCCTGGCGTGAAGTTCGCCGATGCCGAACTGATCGGTGCCCCATGGATGATCACCATCTCGCCGCGCTCACTGGAGGCTGGCGGCGCAGAGGTCACACGTCGCTCGACGGGGGAGCGCAACGTTCTCCCGATCGGCGCAGTGCTTGACGCAATTCGCGCCGCACAGGCCAGCGACCGTGCCGCCGTTGAGGCGGAACTCCTTTCGCGCGGGTACCCATCGCGGCATGCAGCGCGCGATCCTCACCCAGCCGCCTGATGCCCGACTTCGTCATCGGGCTTGCAACGGTACTGATCTCTGCAGGGATCACCTATTTGATCGTTCGCCGCTTCACGGCACAGGATGTGGCAACCGAGGCCGATCGCGCAGCGCGTGAGAGCAGCCGGGCAGACGTGGCCTGGGATCGCGCCGATCGCCGCTCTGAGCGCCTGAACGCCCTCCTTGAGGCCACCGATGACGCCATCCTTCGTATTGGCTCTGATCTCGTGATTCGCGCAGCAAGCCCTGTCACCGGCGAGATCCTCGCCCGCGGCGATGTGCAGTTCCGTGGCATGCCACTGATCGAAGCGACCGTTGACTTCCGACTTGAGGAGCTCACTCGAAAGGCGATTGCTGGCGAAGTGCATCGCGGCGAGATCGACATTCGTGATGGTCGAATCGGGCACTCCGACGAGGCACGACACGTCTCTGTGGTGGCGGCACCTGATGGCGATGGCGGAGCCTGGCTCCTCTTGCGCGACCTGACTGAGGTACGCCGACTCCGCCAGATCCGCACCGAGTTCGTTGACAACCTCTCGCACGAGCTGCGCACCCCGCTCTCAACGATCCGCCTCCTCGCGGAGACGATTGGCGGTGCCGCGGCGAAGGGTGATGTTTCTGGTGTGGAGAGCCGCAGCGCCAAAATCGAGGTTGAGGTACTCCACCTCGTGCAGATGGCCGATGAGATGCTCGACCTCGCCACCCTAGAGGCGGGTGAGATCCCGCTCCGCAAGGCGGAGTTTGATCTGATTGCCTTGGCTGAGGAGGTCGCGCAGCGGTTTGCTCCCGTCGCGGCGCAGCACGGTGGCGGCATTGATGTGATCGGAACGGGCCCGCTCCTGATCTCTGGTGATCGCGATCGCCTCCGCCAGGCGGTGGCGAACCTCGTCCATAACGCCGTGAAGTACAGCCGCGAGGGCGGGCGCGTGGAACTCCAGATTAATCGGCTGAGCGATGGCGGATCACAGATCGCCGTGGTGGATCACGGCATTGGTATTGATCGTGCTCACCTCTCACGGATCTTTGAGCGCTTCTTCACAGTGGAGCGAGTCGATGGTGGCTCCGGGGCCGTTGGCGGCGGCGGGACCGGACTCGGCCTCGCGATCGCTCGGCACGCCGTGCTTCGTCACGGCGGCGATATCACCGTTACCTCAACCGCTGGCGTTGGCACAACATTCACGATGACACTGCCAGCCACCGGAGCCGCCTCCTGACTCTTCGTCCGAGCGCGATCGGTCGCGCGCGTGAGTCACTCCAGCGCCCGCTCCTCCTCGCACATCGCGGGGCCCACGGCGCAACGCTCCGGGAGAACAGCCTCGCCGCCCTCGTCGTAGGCGCAGATCAATGCGATGGCGTGGAGTTTGACGTGCGCTTTAGTGCCGAAGGGGTAGCGGTGATCGTGCACGATGAGACGCTCGATCGACTCTTTGGGGTGCCACGGCGTGTCAGTGATCTTTCGGTTGCTGATCTAGCGGTCCTCGGTGTGCCAACGCTCGCCGAGGCGCTGGCTGCCATGCCCGCTGCCACGCTGATCGACCTCGAACTAAAGGAGCAGCCAACCGACGCGCTATTCGCCGCTGTTGCGGCCGCTCGCGGCCCCGAGGCGGAGGGGGTCGTCATCTCAAGCTTCCACCCGGGCGTACTCCGTGCTGCCCAAGAGCGCGCGCCTGGCTGGTCGCGCTGGCTGAACGCTGAAACCACGGCAGATGCGGAGCAAGCGACCGCACTCGGCTGCGTCGGTCTCTCTGTCGCAATGGAACTCTTGAACGACGCGAACATCAACCGCTGGTGCGGTGCGGGGCTCGAGGTTGCCGCCTGGACCCTTCGAGGTGTGCAGGGTGCCGCATGGGCGAGTGATCTGCGTCTTACCGCTCTCTGTGTTGAGGGCGAAGGGGTTACTGCCGCTCGCGCGGCGACGCGCTAACGCTCGCTCTTAGGGGCGCGAAGGTGCGCTGGCGGAACGAGCGCAACGAGGCGGCCGCTCCCTGGTGTGTATGGGGCGGGGATGTCGATGCGGATCATGGAGCCCTTCTCAACGGGGATTGAGGCGATGCCGGTGAGCTCAGCGATGAGATTGCCGAGGTGCGGTTGGTGCCCAACGAGGAGTAGGGCGTCGTGACCGCGTCGGGCGAGGAGCTTGGCGACATGCGCCGCGGTTGGGCCGTCGGCGAGTTGATCGTCAATGGTGGCGGTGGTCTCTAGCGCTGCGGCGATTACGGCGCAGGTTTCGGTGCAGCGGCGCGCAGGCGATGTGCGGAGCGATCCAACGTTGGTGCCAGCGGCAACGAGTGCCGCTGCAAGTCGGGCGGCCTGCTTGACCCCCTTCGAGCTGAGTGGTCGCTCTGCATCGGGGCCGATCCATTCGGCGGGGTCACCAGCGTCGGCGTGACGAACGATGTAGAGGCGCTTCAGTTCGTTGGCCGAAGTGGCGCGGTCTGAACTCAAGGATTGAGGTCCTCAACCTCTCCGGAGGCGAGGTAGACGATGTCTTCGGCGATATTCGTGGTGCGGTCGCCGATGCGCTCGAGGTAGTGCGCAGCAAAGAGGAGGCGCGTTCCACGGGCAACGTTCGACTTGTCGGCCTCCATCAGGCGGATGCACTCATCAAATGACTGTCGATAGAGGGCGTCGATCTGATCGTCGCTGACCGCTACTTCGCGGGCGCGAACAGGGTCAACATCAACGAGCGCCATCAGGATGCCGTGGAGCTGCGTCGCCGCCAGTTCACCGATCTCGGGGAGGTGGAGGTAACGCTGCAGCGCTGGCTCTGGGGCGAGCTGGACGGCGATCTTCGCGACGGATGCGGCATGGTCACCAATGCGCTCGAGCTCATAGACGACGTGATTCATCATCAAGAGGTTGCGGAGGTCACGTGCCACCGGGCTCTGAGTGGCGATGGTCGTGGTGATCGCGGTAATGACCTCGTGCTGCATATCGTTGATCTTTCGATCGCCGATGATTACCGCCGTGGCCTTCTCGGCGTTGTGGGTGACGAGCGCATCCAGGGCGTCTCGGATCGCCGCCTCCGCCATGCTCCCCATGCGGATAACCGTCTCCTTGATGTAGCGCAGTTCCCGATCAAGCGGCTCGCGGGCACCCTGGGGCGCCGCCGTGGCTCCGTCGGACGCGGTGCGCGCGAGGATCTCCTCGATCTCGCTCTCGACTCGACCCTGATCGTCTCCAGCTGCCATTTTCCCTCCGCGCTACTCAAGTAATTGGCTCACATCCTACCGCCCCAGCCCCGCCAAGAGGGAATCTCCGTTCACGGCTAGGATGCGCGAATGGTGGCAGGGAGGCGTTCACGCAGTGTTCACGCGGCGAGGCCGCGTTCAGGCGGCGCCCCTCAGACCCCCAAGACCCGCCGCGGCCGGGTGGGGAGCTCACAGGCAGGGATCCCTCGGGTCTGTGCCGTGGTCGACATCGGCTCCAATTCCACCCACCTCTATGTTGCGGTCTCGGATGGGGTGCGCCAAGAGGTGATCGCTGACGAGTCGATGCCGATTGAGCTCGGTCGGCTGGTCGAGCAGGATCGAACCATTGGGCGTAAGGCCACCACAGCGATTAGTGACGCGCTTGCAGCGTTCCGCACGCGAGCCAGCATCCTGGGTGCGGATGAGCTCTTTGTCGTTGCCACCGAGCCCTTCCGCCGCGCACGTGATCAAGAGAGTGTGCTGCGCGCACTTCGCGGACCAAAGTTTGGCGCACCAATCGTGTTGACCCATGAGGAGGAGGGACTCCTCACCGTCCTTGGCCTTCAGCACGGACATGACCACTCGGTGCCACAGCTCGTCGTTGACATTGGTGGCGGATCAACGGAAGCGGTGGAGCTTCATCCCGGCGAGTTACCGCGTGCAATCGGCGTCTCCATCGGCTCGGCGCGTCTCTTGGCGCGCGTCTCGTACCAGGACCCACCGCGTCCGCGCGAGTGGCAGGAGCTCCGTCGACACGCCCAGATCGCGCTGGCTGACCTTACCGTTGCCGATGTTCACCGCCTGATCTTGGTGGGCGGGACGGCAACGCGACTGCTCAAACTTGTTCCGGCAACACTGATTAGTCGAACGGTTGAACGCGAAGATCTTGCAGCGATGGGGGAGCGTCTCGTGGGACT
>Ga0209355_1000435_pt1 | contig 25123 bp, 24 predicted proteins | sample LauGreSBDMM110SN_3_FD_187563 | JGI IMG/M metagenome (GOLD analysis project Ga0209355, IMG submission 187563) | Freshwater lake microbial communities from Lake Michigan, USA - Sp13.BD.MM110.SN (SPAdes) (version 2) | ecosystem: Environmental > Aquatic > Freshwater > Lake | place: Lake Michigan... | reverse complement strand
TGGGAGTCATTGTCGCGTTTGAAGGAATTCAAAGCCGCAGTCAAACTCTGATCAGTCGTGATGCCGTGGCGGTAATCGCGCGCATCGTTCCCGATGTAACTGGCGTTGACAAGGTTTTTGATTATCTCGTACCCGAGTCACTTGTCGGCAATATTTGTTTAGGTGATCGCGTTCGTATACCCCTACACAACCGCAATGTTGCGGGGTGGGTGTTGCAACTTGGAGACACAACTACACAGTTTTCCGACATTGACGAGAGCCGATTACTGCAAGTCATCAAGGTTTTGGGCAAGGGACCATCGCAAGAAGTCGTAGATCTTGCCCGTTGGGCTGCTCACATGTGGGTCGGACGTCTTCGAGCATTTTTCGTAGCAGCGTCACCAGCGACGCTTGTTGCGGCGTTGCCTGGTTCGCGTTACACGCAACCAAGTCAGCGAAAAAATTTCGAGAGTGACGAACAGATTGTGGATGCAATGAGTGCAGCTGGTGTTTCCGTTGTGCGCAGAGGTCCAGCATGTAGCCCACGATCATTGATACTTACTGCAGCCGTAAAGGGCCCGGTGCTCGTAGTTATTCCAACGATTAATCGTGCACGCCTGATGGCAGCGTCGTTACGTGAGCATGGACTCAGCGTTGCAGTCATGCCTCAGGACTGGGCGATTGCTGCTGGTGGAGTTGATGTGGTGATTGGCGCTCGCTCGGCTATCTGGTCGAGCGTGCCTTTGTTGAAGAGCATCTTCGTCATTGATGAGCACGATGATGCTTTGCAAGAAGAACGTTCTCCCTCGTGGCATGCCCGAGACATTGCAATTCATCGTGCTGAGACGCTTGGCATTGCGTGTGTTTTGGTTTCGCCCGTTCCAAGCCTTCGGGCTCTACATGGTGTTGCGGGTGTGGTGGCAAGTCTGGATCCTGCTACAGAAGCAAGTCATTGGCCACAAATTCGGGTGGTAGACCGTCGGCTGGACGAACGTTGGTCATCTTCGATGCTGTCATCGGATTTGATCGAGCAGTTGAGAGATCATTCGCGTCGCATTGTGTGCGTGCTCAATGTGAAGGGGCGTGCACGATTGCTTGCATGCGGTAGTTGTCGCGAACTCGTGCGGTGTGATGTTTGTGAGGCCGCGATGACGATGTCGTCGAGCAAACAACTCGAGTGCCCGCGGTGTGCAAACGTGCGACCGGCGGTATGTGTCAAATGTGGTTCAGGAAAACTCGCAGTGATCAAAGCCGGCGTTTCTCGGCTACGAGAAGAATTGGCTGCTGCTGCCGGAAGGCGAGTTGATGAAGTTGTTGAAGTTTCTGGAGGTGGTAGCGCAGAAAAAAGTGATAAAGATAAAAATAGCGAAGTCGTCGATCAGACAAAAATGCTGTTTGTTGGCACTGAGGCCGCACTGCATCGTGTGCGCGATGTGGACACGGTTGTGTTTCTCGATATCGATCAAGAGATCTCTGCTCCTCGATATCGGGCGGCTGAGATAACGCTCTCACTGGTTGTACATGCCACGCGATTGGTAGCGCGCTCAAAACGAATGCAACCGAATGCCCGAGGAGAAGACACTGCAGGTGGTGGTCTTGTGATGGTTCAATCGATGTTGGCAGATCACGCCTTGTTGCGCGGACTTGTCTCTCATGATCTGAGCAAGTTTGTAGAAGAAGAAATGTCGAGACGACAATTCATGCAGTTGCCCCCATATGGCGCATTGGCCCAAGTGAGCGGAACAGGTTTTGATCAACTCGCTGACATATTGCGCAGCAACGTTTTGCTGCAGGTTTCGGCAACAAATAAAGATTCCGTATTGGTGAAGTCGAGTGATTGGGAGATGCTTGCAAATTCTCTTTCCGACGCGCTCACGACAGCATCAACACGTGGCAAGAAAGCTTTGCGGATTAAAACTCAGATTGATCCGCCACGCGCGTAGGGCGTACGCGTAGAACCCGGTATCCCTGCTTGCTGACGAGGCGATCCACTTGGTATCCGATAGATGTGAGCCAGACCGCGAGGGAGTCAGAACCTAAATTTCTATTGACAACAAGCCATGCCTCGCCAGTCTCGGTGAGTTTCGACAACCACAGCTGCAGAAGGGCATGCAACTCGTTTTTCCCGATGCGGATGGGAGGGTTCGACCAAATCAAATCAAAACGTAAGTCCTGGGGGACTGAAGTTGGAAGAAGGACAGTGATGTTCGACAAATTATTCGCTTTGGCATTTGAGGTAGTCAGCGCAATTGCGCGCTCATTAACATCGATTGCATAAACGGTTGCTTTTGGTGATCGTGCCGCCAGTGTGAGAGCAATTGCACCCGAGCCACATCCGAGGTCGAGAAAGTTGCCCATTGCTGGTGGCCGCGCAGCAGCATCAATCAGCACCATGGTGCCCGCATCGATGCCTTTTCGAGCGAAGACGCCACTGTCTAAGACCACCTGCAAAATTTTGTCATCCACATGAAGTTGTGCAGTTTTTTGTTTACTCGTGCCCGCAGTTGACCCAGTTCGTGGTTGATTGGTGAAGTACTGCTCGTCGCTCATATGCCTCGCTAGCCTTACACCATATGGCACAGAACACTCCAGCGGGCGCACCAAACGGTGGGTTTACGATTCGTACCTACGGCGACCCCGTGCTCAAGACCATGGCAGCCGAAGTCACGAATGTCGACGGCAAGATTGCAACTCTGTGCGAGCAGATGTTTGAAATGATGTACGAAGCACCAGGCCTTGGTTTGGCCGCACCGCAAATCGGTGTGCAGAAACAGATTTTTGTCTATGACGTTGATGATGACCCGCAGATAATTCTCAACCCAACGATTGTTGAGTCATCCGGCGAGTGGGTGTACGACGAGGGTTGTCTGTCAATACCTGGTCTGTATGTAGAGATGTTGCGCCCGAAGCAAGTTCTTGTGCGCGGATTGTCAATTGATGGAGAAGAGATCCACATAGAAGCGGACGAGCTGTTGGCGCGATTGTTTCAACACGAGATCGATCATCTCAATGGAGTTCTAATGTTTGACCGCATGACTCCAGATCAGCGCAAACTCGCATTAGTCGAATATCGACGTCAAGAAGAGCAGCCGAAAACCAGCGAACCGGTGCACTTGCGATTGACGTGAAGTCCATTGCAGCGTTGCCAAAGGGGCGAACAGAGCGCGTCATCTTTTTTGGAACTCCCGAGATTGCGGTTGGTCCGCTGCGTGCGCTTGTTGCAGCGGGTTTGGTTGTAGATCTTGTTGTTACGGGAATAGACAAGCGCAGGGGTCGTGGTTCACAAACTTCACCGAGTCCTGTCAAGGAGGCGGCACTTGAACTGCAACTGCCTGTTTCGCACGATGTCGCAGATGCAATTGCTCTGGTAAGTAAAGATCGTGCAAATAGTGCGAGCGAAACAACGAGATACCTCGGCGTGGTCGTTGCGTATGGTCATATCATCTCGACCGAAGTATTGCATGTGTTGCCAATGATCAACATTCATTATTCATTGCTTCCTAGATGGCGTGGTGCGGCACCTGTTGAGCGTGCATTATTGGCAGGAGATGAACAAACCGGTGCGTGCATCATGCAGGTTGTCGAGCAGTTAGACGCAGGAGACATCTTGTCTTCGGCGACCACCCAGATCTCACAAACAGACACGACTGCGAGTTTGCGCGCACGCCTCGGAGAGATCGCAAATCCATTGCTGATTGAAGTGCTCCTAAATGGTGTGTCAACGACTCAGCCACAGACTGGTGACATAGTTGTGGCGGCAAAGATCACGCAAGCGGATCTTGAGATCGATTGGTCAAAGCCCGCGGCAGTTATTGATAGGCAAGTGCGCGTAGGTGGCGCCTTTACGTTTTTTTATGACAAGCGATTCAAAATTCATTCGCTCAAAGTTTCAGCCGAGATTTTCATCTCGGAATCTGGCAACATGATGGTTGTGAACGATCGAGTTTTAGTTGCATGTGGGCAAGGAGTTGTCGAACTTGTGGAGGTTCAGCCAGAGGGCAAACCTCGCATCAGTGCTCAAGATTGGAAGAAGGGTGCGCGACTCGATGCGCAGAGTCGTCTCGGATCATGAACGGCGTCGTTTCAAGTTTTAACAGCCATCGAGGGCTTGGCTTTATCGCCGTAGGTGATACCCAATACTTATTTCACTGTGCCGAACTTGTTGATGGAAGTCGTGAGATTCAGGTTGGTGCAGAAGTTGGCTTTGTGGTGGCTCAACGATTTGGCAATCTCGAGGCTTCGGAAATCATCAAGCTGTAGGTGGTGCTACGGCGCCCTTGATCTGCACGAAAGCCAATCGAATATTGCCCAACGCATCGTTGAGTGTTGCGTGCTCGTCTCCAAGTCGTGGTCCAAGTCCTTCTACGAGGCAGGCAACAGCGTCAATGGCCAGTGCGGCTTCAACTAAATGAGGTGGTTCGGCCGACAGATGTATGGCAGCCAATTCGTAGAGACCCATGATGTGATTGACCACAACGACTTCTGCTGGGGCCTCGCCTAAGCGTTCGCGGGCATCAGCAAGGGCATCGGCAGCGTCTTCGAGTTGGTCAGTATTTGGATCGGTGGGGAGTTGACTCATGTGCGATACGCTAATAGCCCAAGTGGGGAACATTGTTCCTCCACCTGACCACAAGATTTCAGCACAAATATCGTCTCAAGGGACGTGAACCGGGGCTGGCAAGTGCGTTTGGGTCGGCAGTGCTGGTGAGGCTTTGTGCCCAGCGCTTCGACTTCTGCGCGCCTTCCAACTCGGTGAACATCTCGAGAGACGTCATCAACTACAGGAGGCCACACCGCTTGCATAAAAGAGTCCAGCCATAGCACCGCCAATTAACGAACCACGGTACAACGAAAGAATTCGCGCTCGCGAAGTTCGCCTCGTTGATGCAGATGGTTCACAAGTTGGAGTCGTATCAATTGTCGAAGCACTCGAAAGAGCAGCCAAGGCAGAACTTGATCTCGTTGAAGTAGCAGCTCAAGCAGACCCGCCCGTATGTCGCATTATGGACTACGGAAAGTTCCGTTATGAAGAAGCGCAGCGGATCAAGGAATCGCGCAAGAAGACGATTCAGATCACGATGAAAGAGGTGAAGTTCAAGCCGAAGATCGGTAAAGGTGACTTCAACACCAAAGTGCGCCACATCCACGAATTTCTCACGGATGGCCACAAGGTCAAAGTCACCTTGCAGTTCAGAGGTCGTGAAATGGCTCACCCGGAGTTAGGAACCAAAATTCTTGACGCCGTTATCGAAGATTTGGGTCAATTGGCTCGCGTGGACACCATGGCGAGACTTGAAGGCCGAAATATGACGATGGTGCTCTCACCAGAAAAGAAAACAGCGGCAAAGAAACCAAGTACCAAACCAGCTGCGCCAGCATCTACTACTTCAGCGCCAGTCGCGACGTCAACACCAGTTGCAGCGACTGTACCTGTTGAAGAAGTGGCGGCTCCAGTATCCGAAGCAGCGGCCGAATAATTTCTTATCCACCAACAATCTCGAAAGAAACTACAGGAGACACACAATGCCAAAGATGAAAACATCAAAGACCACGGCCAAGCGTTTTAAGACGACAGGCACCGGCAAGTTGCGCCGTCAGCAATCGATGCGTCAGCACTTGTTTGAACACAAAGCTTCTACACGTACGCGCCGTCTCGATGGTTCAGTAGACGTTCACTCTGGCGATGTCAAGCGCATCAAGCGCCTCTTGGGCATGCGCTAGAGATTTCAGTTCATTAGAAGTTCGACGATCAGACAACTTGACGAAAGGGTTTTAACATGGCACGCGTAAAAAGAGCAGTACATGCAAGAAAGAAACACAAAGCAATTCTCGAAAAGGCCAAGGGTTACTACGGCGATCGCAGCCGCACATTCCGTTCGGCCAACGAGCAGGTTCTTCACTCCGGTCAGTATGCATTTCGTGACCGCCGCGCAAAGAAGGGCGAATTCCGCAGTTTGTGGATCGCCCGCATCAACGCTGGCTGTCGTCAAAACGACTTCACGTACAGCCGCCTGATTGCAGGTTTGTCAAAGGCTGGCGTTGTGGTCGATCGCAAGATCATGGCCGACCTCGCAGTGCATGACGAAGCCGCTTTCAAAGCCTTAGTAGAAACTGCAAGAGGGGCGCTCGTCTGAGCGAGACTCGACTCGGTTTCACACATCCGCGCGTACAGCGACTGCGTCGACTTGCAAGTCGTCGCAGTGAACGGATCGAAGAGGGTTGTTTCGTAGTTGAAGGGCCAACGCTGATTGCTGAAGCAATCAGTGCTGGTTGGCATGTTGAAGAACAATTTGTTGCGCCTGATGGAATGGCCGTATTGGGTAGCGATACACCTGTGCACATTCTTGAAAATGGCGTTCTCGAACGTGTTGCTTCGACAACTTCTCCACAGCCCGTTATTGCGATTGTCCGACGGCGCACGTTTGGCATCGACTCGATCAAGACAGCAGATTGGGTAGTCGTTGCTGATGGCATTTCCGATCCCGGAAATCTGGGGACGATCTTTCGCTCAGCAGAAGCCGCAGGTGCGTCTGCTGTTGTGCTCACTCCCGGAACGGTCGAAGCCTTTAATCCCAAAGTTGTTCGGGCTTCAGCAGGTTCAATGTTTTATGTGCCCATCATCGAGGACGTCAAGACCTACAAATTGCAGGCCGCAGGTTTTCGTGTCATCGGCACGTCGTCCCACGACCAAGAGGGAAGTATCGATTACACCTCGGCCAATTTCACTGATCGTGTTGCGATCGTCGTTGGTAACGAGGCTCATGGTTTGGTTGACTCGAGCAATATCGATCAGTGGGTCATGGTTCCACATCGAGGTCGCAGCGAGAGTCTTAATGTCGCGATGGCTGCGACTCTGGTGTGTTTCGAAGTTGCAAAACAACGGGATCACGCAGCCTCCAACGAGTAAAGTGTTGCTTGTATGTCAAGTGACGCAACTTCAGATGTTGGCACCCAGGTAGAAGCCGCCCGTTTGGCCGCTTTAGCCCAAATTGCGAGTGCCACGGACGCAGCCTCGGTAACAAAAATAGGCAGCGAGTTAGCCGGCAAAAAGAGCGTTCTCAATACGTTGCGAGCATCACTAGGCAAGATTCAAGATCCGGAAGCCCGCAAAGTTGCTGGTCAAGTGATCAATGAGAGTGTGCAGCAAGTGGAAGCGGCTTTGCAGCAGCGAGTCGCTGAGTTTTTGGTGCAAGAGCGTGCAGCCCAGGTGGCTAACGAATCGTTGGACCTTACTGAGTTTGTAACTTCAAATCGGCGTGGACACTCACACATTGTGACCCAAGCGATGCAACGGCTTGAAGATGTGTTCATCGGACTTGGCTTTCAAGTTGCAGAAGGTCCAGAAGTTGAAACAGACTTTTACAATTTTGAAGCCCTCAACATGCCTCGCACGCATCCAGCGCGCAGCGAATTTGACACCATGTTTATTGAACCTTTTTCGAGCGAGCACGAAGCGAACACCGTGCTCCTGCGCACGCACACTTCACCAGTTCAAATACGCGTGATGCAAAGTTGGGAACCACCGATTTACGCAATCATGCCCGGCAGAGTGTTTCGCCGTGACACACCAGACGCCACTCATATGCCTGTGTTTCATCAGATTGAAGGTCTGGTCATTGATCGCGATATTACGTTTGCGCATCTTGCTGGCATTATCGAGTCATTCACCAAAGCATTTTTTGGTAGCGAGTTCACAAGCAGACTGCGACCATCATTTTTTCCATTCACCGAGCCATCCGCAGAGTTTGATATCAAACGACCGAACGGTGACTGGATCGAACTCGGTGGCTGCGGAATGGTGCACCCAAATGTGTTGCGGGCGGGCGGTATAGACCCAGACGAATACACAGGTTTCGCATTTGGTTTCGGTATTGACCGGATGGCCAAAGAACGCCACAATGTCGAAGACATTCGCGAGATGTACACCAATGACCTTCGCTTCCTGAGGCAGTTCTCATGAAAATTCTGCACTCGTGGCTGAACGAATTTGCCGACTTCGGAAATGATGTTGACGCGATTGCGGCATCGCTCACCAAGCTTGGGCTTGCTGTTGAGAGTGTTGAACAGGTGGGACTACCAGTAAAAGGAGTAGTCGTCGCCAAAGTGTTGCGTACCGAGCGCCATCCCGATGCAGCAAAAGTGCATCGCGTGTATGTCGATGCAGGTGACGGAGTCGAAAAACATGTGTGGTGTGGCGCGTTCAATATGAAGCCAGGAGACCTCATTCCTCTAGCAACGCTCGGAACGAATATGCCCGATGGTCGAGTGATCAGCCAGCGTGGAATTCTGGGCATTGATAGTGAGGGCATGTTGTGTTCAGGAACTGAATTGGGAATTACTGCAGATGCAACCGGGATCATGATCTTGCCCGCTCATCTCCAATTGGGTACTGACGTATTTGGCGCATTGGGAATAGATCAGGACGTTGTTTTCGATTTGGATGTGACACGCAATCGCCCCGACTGCACTGGCTATCTGGGGGTTGCGCGAGATCTTGCCGCGCACATGAAACTGCCTTTGACACAGCAAAAAAGTGCCGCGGTGTCCAAAGGAAAGAAAATCGATGTCCCTATTGATATTCGCGCCAGTGACCGCTGCGCACGCTTCAGTGTCACCGTGATGTCAGGTGTTGTCGTAACCGATTCACCGGCATGGATCGCACAACGATTGAGCCGTGCCGGTATGAGATCGATCAATAACGTTGTTGATGTTTCCAACCTGGTCAATCTTGAGATGAATCAGCCCAATCATGCGTACGACCTTGAGAAAGTTGCAGATGGGTTTATCGTGCGTAACGCGAGCGAGGGAGAAGCGGTAGTCACTCTCGATGATGTTTCACGAACGATGAGCGCACAAGATCTGTTGATATGCGACGCGAAAAATGAGCCTGTTGGAATAGCCGGAATCATGGGCGGAGCGGGATCGCAAATTAGTGAGACAACCACGTCGCTTGCACTCGAAATTGCATGGTTCGAGCCACTGGGAATCGCGGCATCGGTTTCACGACTTGGATTGCGCACAGAAGCTTCGTTGCGATTTGAGCGTGGGGTAGATGCATATGGCGGTCGCGCTGCTGCCGAAAGATTTGCACAACTGCTCAGCCTGACGTGCCCAAACTTGGTAGTCCATGATGGCGGTGCCGATACAAAAACATCGAGCCTGCCCGAAGAGAAGCGCACGACCATTTTGCGCCTCGACCAAATCAGAAGAGTTCTTGGCGTCGATGTCGCAATAGATCGTATTCGCGGGTTGCTTTCACCGATCGGTTTCGAGGTTTCCAAACCCGACAAATCAAACAATGTCGTTGTAACGATTCCATCCTTCAGGCCAGATTGCACACATGAAATTGATGTCATTGAAGAAATCGCTCGACATTTCGGCTTCGATGAGATTGGCAAGGTCGTTCCTAAATCGCCTGTTCATGGACGACTGTCGGCTGTTCAACAAAGGCGTCGCATAGTTCGCGAATTTGTTCTCTCACTTGGAGCATCAGAGGCCATGCCAAATCCATTTTTGGCTCCAGGCGACTTAACGCGCTGCGGACTGTCAGAAGATAACGCACTGCGTCTAGCCAATCCATTGGTGGCAGAAGAAAGTGTGTTGCGCACATCGTTGCGACCAGGGTTGTTGCAGGCCATTGCCTACAACCAGTCACATCGCATCAACGACATCAAGTTGTTCGAAGTTGGCCATGTTTACCCGCAGGGAAGTGAGCAACTTCCTGACGAGCACGAGGTGCTGTGTGTTGTGTTTGCCGAAAGCGACGCAACAAAGGCGATGGACATGTGGTCTCAGTTCTCCGCTTTTCTAGGTGTTGGTGCCCAGTTATTTCAAGACGCTGCTCCTGCAGGTTTTCATGGCACAAGGTCTGCTCAATTGCGCAGAGGCAAAATTGTTCTCGGTGCAGTGGGCGAGATCGATCCAACTGTGCTTGCAAGCTTTGGTGTGTCGGGTCGTGTTGCATGCCTTGAAATCAATTTGTCGATCGTGCTCGGAGAAACTCCGAAGGTCGCGGCTGCTCAGGTCGTAAGCAAGTATCCATCGAGCGACTTCGACTTGGCATTCGTGGTTCCGCAATCTGTCGCTGCTGGCACATTGCTGAAAAGCCTTCGTCAGGCCGGGGGCAATCTGTTGGTGGACGCTGTGCTATTCGATATCTATCGCGGCAAAGGTATGGCCGACGATTCCCGTAGCTTGGCATTTAGGTTTAGGTTTCAGGCCCCAGATCGCACTCTTGGCGATACGGAGATTGCAGATTCTCGGGCTCGCTGCATCGCTGCAGCCCAGAAATTAGGCGCTGAACTGCGATAAAGGGTCGTTGCATAGTTATGCACTCCAGTGTATGATTATGCGATATGTTTTCTGTAGGAATTATTGGAGCATCCGGGTTTACCGGCGCTGAACTGTTGCGTCTCTGTGCGCAGCATCCACAATTTAATGTTGTGTATGCCACTGGCGACAGTCAGGCTGGCACATTGGCAAGCAATTTGTATCCATCACTTGCTGGCGCTTACCCAAATCTGGTTTTTGAAGAATTTGATCTCAGCAGGGCTTTGGCTTGCGATGTTGTTTTCTTGGGCTTGCCTCATGAAGCATCTTTGGAGATCGTTCCACAACTCGTGAATAAGGTTCGATTGGTGGTTGATTTGTCTGCGGCATTTCGACTCACAGATCCAGCGCAGTATCCAACGTGGTATGGATTTGAGCATTCTTGTCCAGAACTTATTTCGCAAGCCGTTTACGGTCTGCCCGAGATGTACCGCGCTCAACTGAAGAGCGCGCGATTGATAGCAACGCCTGGCTGTTATGTGACTGCGGCGAGTCTTGCACTTGCACCGCTTGTGCGTCAGGGATTGATTGAGACAACAGGAGTGATAGTTGATGCGGCATCTGGTGTGAGTGGTGCAGGTAGGGCACTGAAGCACAACACGATGTTCACTTCGGTGGACGAGGATTTCAGTGCATACGGATTGCTCGACCACCGACACACGCCAGAGATGGAGCAAGTGACGGGTGCGCAAATCTTGTTTACGCCGCACCTTGCTCCTATGAATCGCGGAATATTGGCAACTTGTTACGCGCGTCCGACTCCCGGCACGACGCCAACAACAGCATCGTTGCTTGCTTCGCTCGCACGCTCCTATAAGCGTGAACCATTTGTAGTTGTGAGGCCAACTCCTCCTTCAACAAAAGCAACACTTGGCACAAACTCTGTGCACATCACTGCTCGATTTGATCAACGAACTGGTTATGTCGTTGTGGTCAGTGCTCTCGACAATCTTGCAAAGGGTGCTTCCGGCGGTGCTGTGCAGGCAGCCAATGTTGCACTCGGTATTGAAGAGTCGATGGGGTTGAGCAATGTGGGGATGTATCCGTGAGTACGGACACCACTGCACGAGCTTTGATGGAATCGACGCATGAATTAACAGGCTCGATGTTGAGTGAGGCGTTGCCCTACATACAGCGTTTTGCCGGAAAAGTTGTGGTGGTGAAGTACGGCGGCAATGCACTTGCTGGGTCAAGTGACGTAGACGCGGCGAGCACCTTTGCGCGCGATATTGCGCTGATGCACGCGGTTGGCATCAAACCAGTCGTAGTGCACGGAGGCGGTCCACAGATCAGTGCTTTGATGGAGCGACTTGGCAAGAAGCCAGAATTTCGCAATGGCCTGCGCGTAACCGATCAAGAGACAATCGAGATTGCAAGCATGGTGTTGCTGGGTACGGTCAATCCACAATTGGTCTCTGCCATCAATGTGCACGGTGCGCGTGCAGTTGGTGTTTCGGGTCAAGATGCAGGCTTATTGCAAGTCACGCAGCGCGACCCTAGGCTCGGCTTCGTTGGCGACATTCATCATGTGGATCCGACGGTGTTGTTGTCGGCCATCAATGACAATGCAATACCTGTCGTAGCAACAATTGGTTCAGATGCGTCGGGGCAGGCCTACAACGTCAACGCCGACACCGCGGCCGCTGCGATTGCTGTAGCGCTTGGCGCTGAGAAACTGATTTATCTCACTGATATTGAGGGCTTACGCGCAGTCAAGGATGACCCTGCAAGCCTCGTTCGCAAAGCAACTGCGTCAGAGATTGACGCGATGCTGAAAACTGGGTCAATTGATGGCGGAATGATTCCCAAAATGGAGAGCTGCGTGTCCGCACTTCAGCAGACCGTGCACGACTGTCATATCTTGGATGGACGGATAGCGCATGTGTTGCTGATCGAATTATTTACCATCGCTGGTGTCGGCACCATGATTTCACAAGACTCAGAAACTTTTCAAGCATGAGCACAAATATCAACACTCATGCCAATTCGCATGCTTTTGCCGATTCGGTCGTAGCGAAGCAATTGTTGGAGCCGCAGACTTCGAATAGCTCTGGCCACTGTCCGTTTATGCCCGTATTTGGCGCACCGCAAGTGATGTTCGTGCGCGGCCAGGGCACCGAGTTGTGGGATACATCTGGGAAGCATTATTTGGATTTTCTCTCGGGTATTTCAGTCACTTCACTTGGACACAGTCACCCTGTGGTGACGGCTGCAATTAGCGAACAGGCAGCGACTCTGATGCATGTCAGCAATTTCTTTTCGAATCCGGTCGCTACGGAGGTTGCAGTGATGGTCGACAAGCTGCTCGGTGGTGGAGGTCAAGTTTTCTTCTGCAACTCGGGTGCCGAATCGATTGAGGCGGCGATCAAACTTGCGCGCAAGTTTGGTGGAAGAGGGCGCCACACGGTCGTGAGTGCGTTGGGAAGCTTCCATGGGCGGACATTGGCTGCTCTTGCAGCAACTGGGCAGCCTGCAAAGCATGAACCATTTCAACCAATGCCGGAAGGCTTTCGCCACGTGGTGTTCGGCGACTTTGCGGCTCTCGATGCTGCTGTCGACGCCAGCGTTGCTGCGGTGTTGCTCGAAAGCGTGCAAGGCGAAGGTGGTGTAATTCCTGCGAGTATCGAATATCTGCAAGCGGTAAGTGCACTGTGTACAGAGCGTGGTGTGTTGTTGATGATGGATGAGGTACAAACTGGCTTTGCTCGCACAGGGCAGTGGTTTGGATTCGAGCACGCAGGCATTAAGCCCGACGTCGTAACACTCGCAAAGGCGATGGGTAACGGCATGCCTATCGGAGCAGTCTGGGCTCGCAAAGAAATCGCCTCAGTGTTTCAACCAGGTGATCATGGAAGCACATTCAGTGGTACAGCAATTGCAACTGCGGCAGCCAGAGCGACCATCAACGTGATGCTTGAGATGGACGCGCCTGCGCAAGCAAAAGCTAAAGGAAAAATGTTGATTGACGCTTTGTCCAAATTGCCTCAAGTTGTCCTGGTGCGTGGTCGTGGTTTGCTTTTGGGTGTAGAGCTGCAATCAGGAATCGACGCAAAATTGGCTCAGTCGATGCTGCTCGATCGTGGTTTGGTGACCAATGCAGTGACTGCATCGGCTTTACGTTTGGCGCCACCAATTACCGTTCTCGAATCTGAAATTGCTACGGCTGTACAACTCATCACTTCGGTACTGGCCGAGATTGCGAGCAAATCATGACATTGCGTCACTTCATTAATTCAACAGATATCTCTGCAGATGAATTGCGCAAGGTGTTGCAACTGAGCACGATCAGTATCGAAGATCTCGGTCGGCCACTTGCCGGTCTCGGCGCAGCCCTCATATTCGAGAAGCCTTCCAATAGGACTCGGCACAGTATGGAAATGGCTGTCGTGCAGTTGGGTGGTCACCCTGTCTACACGCGCGGAGAAGAAGTTGGTTTTGATGTTCGCGAGACTGTTGAAGACATCACCAAGGTGATGGGCGGTTATCACGGGATTTTGGCCGCTCGAGTTTTTGATCACAACATCGTGAGGCGAATGGCCGATAGTTCGAGCGTTCCTGTTGTCAACATGTTGAGCGATAGGCAGCATCCATTGCAGGGCTTGGCTGATGTGTTGACTATGCAACAACAACTTGGTGATCTCGTCAGAAAGACTGTGTGTTATGTGGGCGACTACAACAACGTTGCTCGCTCGTTGGCGCAAGCCTCAGCGTTACTGGGCATGCATGTTCGTTTGGGTTGCCCAAATGGGTATGCCGCCGAGGATGGAGAATTGCAAGCATTGGAAAAATTGGGGGCTGCCTCTGTGTCTCAATTTGACAATGTGAAAGATGCGGTTCGTGGCGCTCATGCAGTGCATACCGATGTCTGGACGTCGATGGGCCAAGAATCAGAAACCAATAAGCGCGAAAAAGCTTTTGCGAATTTTCAAGTAACTGAAGCAGTGATGAAGGATGCAGCGGCCGACGCGATATTTATGCACTGCCTGCCAGCGCATAGAGGGATGGAAGTTGCTGCAGAGGTAATTGATGGTCCAAGGAGCAAGGTATTTGAACAGGCACACAATCGCATGCATGCAGCACGTGGTCTGCTTGCATTTTTGATGGGAGCAAACGTATGACAACCAAGGTGCAACGTCAGCAGTCCATTACGCGACTGATTTCGGAACGAGATGTAACCAGTCAGCCACAATTACTGAGGCTGTTGAAAAAATCTGGAATTGCTGCAACACAAGCGACAGTTTCTCGTGATTTGGAAGATCTCGGTGCCGTGAAAGTGCGCACTGCCAAGGGCGACACTGCATATGCCATACCCGAGTTCGAACCAGAGAGAATTGCTCCTCTCGAGCAACTACGTCGGGTGCTGTCTGAATGGGTTGCAGACATTCAGGTCAGCCATCCGCTCGTGATTGTGCGGACTCCACCGGGTTGCGCACATGTTGTCGCTTCGGCTTTGGATCGCTCTCGCATAGAGGGTCTTGTTGGCACGGTGGCAGGAGATGACACCATGTTCTGTGTGGCAAGTGAAAAGTTTGGCGCCAAGAAACTTGCTGCGCATCTTGGGAAATTAGCGGGATTGCAAACAACTGGAGCGATGAGAAAATGAGCGCAGATAAAAACGGTTCATCTCAGCCTTTGTGGCACGGACGTTTTAGTGTCGCCCCTGCCGCGGATCTTATGGCATTCACGCAGAGCCTTTCATTCGACAAGAGATTGTGGAAAGACGACATTGCGGGCTCAATTGCGCACGTCAAAGGTCTTGAACATGTAAGGCTGTTGAAGAAACAAGAAGCAGCGGCGATTATCGAGGCTCTGAATGTTGTAGCAACCGAGATGGGCGACAACACCTTCGTGTTTGTTGCGTCGGACGAAGACATTCATACTGCGATTGAACGCCGTGTTACGGAGATTGCTGGCGAAGTTGGTGGCAAAGTGCACACGGGTCGTAGTCGTAACGATCAATGCGTTACTGCTGTGCGACTATGGACCAAGCGAGAACTGGGTGCGCTTGCAAATCAATTACTCGAACTTTGTGATGTGCTGTCCACTCGGGCCGATGCGGCTGGGTGGAGCAGTGACGGTGTGTATCTACCCGGCTACACGCATTTGCAGCGAGCCCAACCAGTTTTGCTTGCGCACCATTTGCTTGCACATGCTTGGGCGTTTACGCGTGACATAGACCGACTTTTGCAAACAATCGAAAGACTCGATGTTTCTACTTTGGGGGCTGGAGCACTTGCCGGTTCATCGCTGCCGCTGGATCCAAAGTTCACTGCAAAAGAAATGGGATTCGCAACTCACTTTGCTAATTCGTTGGACGCTGTATCGGACAGAGATTTTATTGCAGAAGCACTCTTTGACATTGCGCTGATCGGAACACATCTTTCGCGTATTGGTGAAGAGTTTGTGTTGTGGACGACCACAGAATTTGGTTTTGCTTCGCTCGACGACAGCTACGCAACTGGCTCGTCGATGCTGCCGCAAAAAAAGAACGCTGACATAGCAGAACTCGCTCGTGGCAAGACCGGCCGCTTGATTGGTAATTTGACAGGACTGCTTGCCACATTGAAGGGGCTTCCGCTTGCATATAACCGCGACTTGCAAGAAGACAAGGAACCACTGTTTGATTCGTACGATCAAGTTTCGTTGGGCATAACAGCCGTGGCTGGAATGATCGCAACTGCCACTTTCCATCGTTCAACAATGGGCGATGCAGCTGACGCAGAAATGCTGTTTGCGACAGATCTTGCAGAGTGGCTGGTGCAACAGGGAACTCCGTTTCGCCAAGCTCATGCAATGGTGGGGAGCCTGGTGCAACAATCGATCAAAGGCAACGAGTCACTTCGCGATCTCGTTCTTAAAGATCCGAAATTTGGCAAAGACGCAGCCGCGCTCATTGGCAAGGGTCTTGGCGTAGGTCATCGCACGTCGCCAGGAGCAAGTGGACCAGCGGCTGCCATTGAGCAGCAAACAAGATTCTCAAACCAAATTGCTTCATTGAGAGCACGCATCAACAGCAACTAACCACCTATTATTGGCGCATGGCCTCGAATGGTGTTCCGTTGCATCGCGACATCGTTGCCGAGTTTGCATCTCGAGGGTTGATTCATGATTCGACCGACAGAGCAGAGCTGACCGCAAGAAGTACCACTTCGCAGATTTCTGCATATGTGGGTTTTGACCCGACTTCTGATTCGTTGCATGTAGGGAACCTTCTCGGGCAAATTTCACTGAGGCGTTTGCAGTTGTTGGGACATCGCCCGGTCGTGTTGGCTGGCGGGGCAACGGGCATGGTTGGCGATCCATCTGGTCGTAGTGACGAACGAAATCTGCTCGATGCGGAAACTCTGAATCACAACGTGCAATCGATCAAACGACAGCTTGAACGTATATTGGATTTCACTCCTGGACACACTCAGGCAATTTTGGTGGACAACGCTGAATGGACTGCAAAGGTTTCTGCGCTTGACTTTTTGCGCAACGTTGGCAAACACATCACGGTGAATCAAATGCTGGCAAAAGATTCAGTCAAGTCTCGACTCGCGGAGGGTAACGGTCTCTCATTTACTGAGTTCAGTTATATGTTGTTGCAGGCAAACGACTTTCGACATTTATGTGAGCATCAAAGTTGCGAAATGCAAATGGGTGGATCTGATCAGTGGGGCAACATCACTGCAGGGATTGATCTCATTCGCAAGACATTAGGACGAAGTGCTTTTGGTTTGACCTGGCCGCTTGTTACGAAATCTGATGGATCAAAATTTGGTAAGACCGCTGATGGTGCGGTGTGGCTGGATGCTCGTCGCACTTCGCCTTATCAGTTTCGCCAATTCTGGATGCAATTAAGCGATATTGACATCGAAAAAATGTTGCCACAGTTTTCGCTGCGTTCAATGGATGAAATCAATGAGATTCTGACCGAACAGCGTGCTCGACCAGAGTCGCGCGTAGCGCAACGAACTCTCGCTCGTGAGTTAACCGAGTTGCTACACGGCGAAGAATCTGCAGTTGCAGCAGAGCAAGCGGCCGACGTGTTGTTTGGAGCAAATCCAATTTCGGCTAGCCCTGCGGCTCTGCATTTGATCGCCTCTGAAGTGGCGGGAAGTGCGATGGGCAAAGCGGCTTTGGGTGATGCCGTGAGTGTTTTGGTGTTGACTGGGCTTGCAACATCAAACACTGAAGCGCGCAGATTGCTTACTCAGCGAAGTGTGCGGGCTAATGGTGAGCAGATCGATGAGCACACCAAGCTTGACAAGATTCCACTGTTGCACTCGAGGTGGTTGTTGTTGCGTAAGGGCAAGACTGCCTATCATCTGATCGATTTTCAAGGCTAAACATTCGAATCAATCAATAATTGATGAGTACCATCTTGCGTATGTGTGATGTTTAGACATCGTTTGCAAGTAGACTTCATCAAGTGCCAACCCCTGAAAATCGCGGTCCACGTCGTCCGCGACGGGAAGAAGAATCTGGCAGACCTTCGCGTCCAGCGCGTCCAGCGCGTCCCGGCGGTGCCGGTGGTGCTGGCGGTCGTTCAGACAGACCAGCCGCGGGCCGGGGTCGTCCTTCGGACAGTCGCGGCCGTCCGTCAGCAGATCGCGGCGAGCGCCCATCCCGTCCGGGTAGTCGTCCAGCAGGCCGTCCTGCATACGGTCAAAGTGATGGCCCAAGTCGCGGTCGTCCACCAGCAGATCGCGGTGATCGTCCGTCGTATGGTCGTGGTGATTCAGCAGATCGTCCACCAGCAGGTCGCGGTCGTCCAAGCAGTGGTCGTCCTTCAGCAGATCGCGGTGATCGTGGGGATAGACCGTCTTATAGCCGTGGTGATTCAGCGGGTCGTCCTCCAGCGGGTCGCGGTCGTCCAAGTAGTGGCCGTCCTCCAGCAGGTCGTGGTCGTCCAGATTCCGGCCGTTCGTTCCGGGATGATGATCGCCCAGTAGTTCCGCAGACCGCTGCGCAGCGCAAAGCAGACGAAGTTCGTTACCGCACAGGCGGTCGCAAGAACGATCGCGATGCACTTCCGCGTAACACACAGTCAAATGAAGTTTGGAAAGACGAAGGCTCAACTCGTCCAGCACGTGGTCGTGGACCACGTCGCGAAGAAGAATCAGCGCCAATTCGCTTAGAGCGAGATGAGCGTCGTGCATCAGCAGCCGCGATGGCACATGTTGAAGCCACAGTCGCTGGAAGCATTATCGCAATTGTTGGAGAGCGCGCATCTAAGCGCCTGATCGAGAAACTTGCATTGGCACTTGATGCATTTGAGCGCGGTCGCTATCAAGATGCAAAGAAGATCATCATCCCAATTTCGCGCGACTGCCCAGGGGTTGAACTGATTCACGAAATCGCCGGATTGTCGATGTATCGCATGGGTCAATGGCGCGATGCCGCAGATCACCTCGAGCAAGCCCGTGCACTTACTTCTGGCTCAACTCTCAATCATCCAGTGCTCGCAGACTGTTATCGCGCGTTAATGCGATACGACAAAGTCGACGAGTTGTGGAAAGAACTCAAAGATGCATCTCCGGATCCGACGATTGTGGCTGAAGGTCGCATCGTTGCTGCAAGCGCCCTCGCCGATCAAGGCGACATTCAAGCCGCAGTGCGTCTGATGCAACAGTCAAAGCAAGACCCAGCCAAGGTTCGCGAGCATCATTTGCGTGAGTGGTATGTGCTTGCCGACTTGTATGACCGATCGGGCGACGTAATTCAGGCGCGCACTATTTTCCAGCGAATTGCAAAGAACGATGCAGACTTCACCGATGTTCGTGATCGGCTCGAGACTCTCGGTTCTCGCTAGTTGCAATTAATCGCGAGTATTGAGCTCGCGGATTACAAAGCCGGTACGTAATTTCGGCGTAAAAAACGTTGACTTTGGTGGCATCAAAATGCCTTCAGTAGCGGTGCGCTTGATCTCAGCAACACTCACGGGTCGAATCAGAATTGCTGCATTGGCTTGATGCTGCGTAAGAACATCGACTACTTCGGTAACTCCATGTTGAAAAGAAACTGTGTGACTCAGATCGCGAAGTGCGTGCTCTAAGCGGGCGCTATCGAGCGACCGAACGCCAACAAAGGCATCCTCGCGAGGAGTCAACCACTTTGTCTGTAAGTCACTGTCAATAAAACACAGACAGCCGTCTTTGTCCATGGTTGCAAGCGTGTTCGCTCCAATTGGCGGAGCATCGGTGATAGTGAAAGATGCTGCAAGTGCCTCTAGTAATGCTGTTGTCGAGACATCGGTGTACAGGCGATGAATTGCGGCAACGCTGAGTTGCTCGTCGATCAATTCATTAACAAAGGTGAGCGTTTGTTCTGCGTCGGTGACAGTCGAGTTTGTACGAAGGCGGGTTTCGTCTCTGTATGTGCGACTGATTGCATAGCGGTGATGTCCGTCAGCGATGATCACCGGATGTTTGGCAATGCAATCGGTTATTGACGCGATACGGGTTGGGTCGCTCACTCGTTCGACTGTGTGCGTGACGCCCTGATCGTCAATGTACGAGCCAACAACTTCTGCGGGTGCTTTAAGAATCTCGCTGAGACCAGGAGCAAGACTTAGGCCCCAAACTGGAGAAAGATTGGCATCTGTTGCCCTGGTGAGATCGAGTCGGTCGGTCTTTGCCTTTGGCGTGGTGCGCTCGTGGGGCAGTACATCGCCCGCTCCTTCGTCTACAACTTCGATTCCACCGAGTACGCCAACAATGTTTCGCTGGTTGCCAATGGTGTCACGAAACTGCATCCGATACAGCGTGAACGTAGGTGATTCGTCGCGTACAAGCACTCCGCTTTGGATCCAGTTTCTTAGTGTTTGTGCCGCTGCAAGATATGCGTCTGGCTGTGTCGATGTAGCGATAGGCAAATCGATATTGACAATGTTGTGATTGTGCTGCGCGACCAAATTGGCGCGATCGCTGTCGTTTAATACGTCGTACGGGGGTGCGCAGGTTTTGTTGAGGTCTGTAGATGGCGCATATCGAAGCGCGCGAAACGGAAGAAAACGAGGCACAATTACAGTGTGCCATCTGCAGCCCCAATTTTGTGCGATTTGGATGGTGTCGTTTGGCTAATGCATCAACCCATTCCAGGATCGGTGAATGCGATTGAGTCGCTTCGAAATGGCGGCCATCGCGTCTTGTTCGTCACGAATAATTCATTTTCTGTTGTTGCCGATCAAGAAAAAGCGCTATCCAAGATCGGCATAGATGCGCACAAGGATGTCGTTACATCCTCTCAAGCTGCTGGTTCTCTGTTGCGCAAGGGCGAACGAGTGTTGCTCGGTGGTGGGCCTGGCGCTGTCGAGGCAATTGAAAATGCTGGTGCTGTTTTGGCAGGACGTTCTGACGATCACACTCACGGTGACGCATCTACACACGAAACGAGAAGTGGAGTCGATTCGGAAATTGATGTGGTGATGGTCGGGTATCACGCAACGTTCGATTACCGCGGGCTGACCAGACTGTCGAACGCGGTGCGCAATGGCGCTCGACTGATTGCGACCAACGACGACGCAACATATCCAACACCTCACGGTTTGATTCCGGGTGGTGGATCAATCTTGGCGGCAGTTGCCGCAGCATCAGGTGTGGAGCCAATCATCGCGGGCAAGCCCCACAAGCCAATGGCCGATTTGGTGCGCCAGGTTTTAGGAATCAATGATCTCTCCGATGCGTGGATGGTTGGTGACAGACCTTCAACAGATGGACTATTTGCACAGACCGTTGGTTGCAAGTTTGCTCAAGTACTGACTGGCATCTCGTCGCTCAGTGATGTGAATGATGATGCGAGCGATGTTGTTCAGAGCGATACTCATGTGTTTGCCGATCTTGCTACTTTCGCCAAGATGATTGTTGGTTCATAGACAGATGTCTAAAGCTCGTTTACGACTAGATACCTGGTTGGTCAAGCAAGGGATAGCAACGGATGCAGGGCATGCGAAGGTGTTGATCGATCAAGGTCTGATTCTGGTCAATGGATCGATAGCACTGACGGATAATCGAATGATTGCTAATTCCGACAGTGTGTTGTTGTCGACACCTGCTCGATTTGTTTCGCGTGGTGGAGAAAAACTCGAATCGGCGCTGCAGGCGTTTGGTGTCAAATTGGATGGCAAGCGTGTGTTGGATGTGGGGGCTTCCACGGGAGGGTTCACCGATTGCGTTTTGCAACACGGGGCGAGCGAAGTGACTGCCCTAGATGTGGGCAAGTCGCAATTGCACGATCGTTTGGTGCGCGATCCACGAGTAACAGTGCTTGATTCAACGAACGCACGATTGATGACTCTCGCCATGGTTGGTGACTTTGATGTGATTGTTGCGGATTTATCCTTTATTTCATTGCGCCAAGTCGCTACAGCACTTTGTAGTGTGCTGCGTCCACATGGAGACATGATCTTGCTGGTGAAGCCGCAGTTTGAAGCCGAAAAGTCCGAAGTTGACAAGGGTGCAGGTGTGATTAGGGACTCGGAGATTCATCAACGAACGATCGCTCAGGTTGTGGAGGCCTTCCATTCACAGGGGATGAATCAGTCGGGTCTCATCGAGTCTCCATTGCGTGGGGCGGACGGAAACACCGAATTCTTGCTCCATCTGCGCAGGGATCTCTTAAGTGGTGCGCACTCTGTGAGTGGGGTTGAGTAAGTTGGCAGGCATGGAGATGCGCCGATGAAATCCATTTTTGTGGTGGCCCACCACACACGTGGCGAGATCGCTCAGTTGCTGACCGACCTAGAAACTTGGTGCACGAAACACGGCCACCATTTGTGGATGTTGCCTGCAGACGCAAATGCCAGAGGGTGTGAGCATCTAGCAAGCGATAGGTCGGCCATGGACGCTGATGTCGTGTTGTCATTGGGTGGTGATGGCACAGTGTTGCGGGCGGTACATCTGTTGGACGGTGCACCAGTGCCGATTCTTGGTGTAAATGTAGGAACGCTTGGCTATTTGACGGAAATCGAGCCATCGGAATGCATTTCGTCGCTGCAGCGTTGGGTCGATGGTCGAGTAGATAATGATTTCATTATCGACAAGCGAATGATGTTGACAGTATTGCTCAAGCGTGCCGACGGTGGCACCGATCTTTCGTGGCGCGCATTAAATGAAGCAGTGCTGGAAAAACAACAGTCCGGTCATACGGTGTGGCTTGATGTAGTAATTAACTCTGAACTATTTGCCACGTACTCTGCTGATGGTCTCATTGTTTCTACCCCCACAGGTAGTACTGCGTATTCAATGTCGGCCCGCGGACCAGTGGTGTCGCCACGTCACCGAGCGTTACTGGTTACACCTGTTTCACCACACATGTTGTTTGATCGCGCCCTCGTGCTCGACCCACAGGAGTCATTATTGATTGAAGTTGTTGGCACCCGTCCAGTAGATATGGCGCTCGATGGTCGCAAGGTGATGAGTCTGACGCAGGGCGATGTCGTGAGTTTTGCACCGGACACCTGCACTGCAGAGTTCCTGCGTTTTAAGACCCCAAAGTTTCATCAGATTGTGCGCACCAAATTTGGTCTTGGGGATGATTGATGCTCAGTGAATTGCACATTGAGAATCTTGGTGTAATTGAAAAACTTGATCTGTCCATTGGTGAGGGTCTTGTTGCACTGACGGGTGAAACAGGTGCAGGCAAGACGATGTTGGTTGAGGCTATTGACCTGCTCGTGGGTGGAAGAGCCGATGCGTCGGTTGTTCGAACAGGATGCGAAGAGGCTCGCGTTGAAGGCAGATTTGTTACGGACGAAAGCGAAGTGATTTTGTGTCGAGTCGTTCCAATAACTGGTCGATCACGTGCCTATGTCAATGGTCGACTCGCAACGGTTGCGCAACTTGCCGAATATGGTGCTGAGCTTGTAGATCTACATGGACAGCACGCACACCAAAGCTTGCTTGGGGCATCTGCTCAACGCCTGGCACTCGACCACTTTTGCGGAATAGATCTAGAACCATTGCGCAACGCTCGCGCTCAATTAACAGAAGTAGAGGCACTACTTGCAACACTTGGCGGCGACGAACGCGCACGTGCGCGAGAAATTGACCTGTTGCGTTTTCAGGTAAAGGAAATTGCTGACGCTGGTCTACGGAGTGGGAACGAAGATGAAGATCTCTCTCGCTCGGAAGATGTACTTGCTGATGCGGTGGCTCATCGCGAGGCTCTGTATGCGGCGGCTTCGGCTTTGCAGGATGATGATGGAGCGAGCGATGTTGTGGGCCGATCGATTGCGGCCATTAGCCATCGAGAGACATTTGTGCTGTTCGTTGAGCGACTCAAGAACCTGCAGGCCGAGATTGATGATGTCGCACGTGAAATGCGTGATGTGGCCGAATCGATCGAAGAGAATCCAGCCAAGTTGGAAGAGGTTCGTCAACGCCGTCACTTGCTCGTTGACCTACGCCGCAAATATGGAGAGTCGCTCAGCGAAGTTATTGCATACGGAGATGAGAGTGGGCTGCGGCTCAACGAATTGGAGAGTTTTGAGGCTCGTGCTGCAACATTGGATGCTGAACGTGCGGCCGCGATGCAACAGCTTCGGGCTGCCGAGAAGGTAGTGGGCGATGCTCGTCGAGCGGCAGCGCCAAAGTTGGCAAAGGCAGTGCAACAGCATCTGCGCACGTTGGCAATGGCGCATGCAGTTGTTGAGGTTTCCGTTGGCGCTGATCCTGGCGACGAAGTTACCTTCTTGCTTGCGGCTAACCCAGGTTCGCCACCGTTACCACTCACCAAAGTTGCGTCGGGCGGAGAATTGGCTCGCACAATGTTGGCCCTGCGATTAGTACTCACTCAAGGACCATCCACGCTGGTGTTCGATGAGGTCGATGCCGGTATCGGTGGGGAGGCAGCCGTTGCGGTAGCCGGCGCTTTGGCTCAACTTGGACACAGACACCAAGTATTGGTGGTCACCCATCTGGCTCAAGTAGCGGCCGCTGCTCATCGACAAATCAGGGTCTCAAAAACGGTCAAATCCAAACAGACTTTTGCCGAAGCCAGTGAATTGGCAGATCAGGATCGGGTCGGAGAGATTGCGCGAATGCTCTCGGGTGGCATGGCCGAGGAAGCCGCCCTCAACTATGCCTCCGAATTGCTCAAGGCTTCTAGCAATCGATCGAGCAGCCAGAGGCGCACACGTCGCTAACCACCGCGAGGGTATGCTTATCTTCCGTCGTGGAGTTTTTGGTCCCAGTCGGGAGCGCTCCACACAGAGACGGGAGCAAGTAGTGCCAAAGCATGTTTTTGTAACAGGTGGTGTTGCAAGTTCGCTCGGCAAAGGTCTGACTGCTTCTTCCCTCGGTCGTCTTCTTAAGATGCGTGGGCTTCGTGTCACGATGCAAAAGTTGGATCCGTATATCAACGTTGATCCAGGCACGATGAATCCGTTTGAGCACGGAGAAGTTTTTGTTACGGATGATGGCGGCGAAACCGATCTAGACCTCGGTCACTATGAACGATTCATTGATGAGAATTTGTCTCGCTCCTCAAACGCAACAACGGGAAGTATTTATCAAGCAGTGTTAGCGGCCGAGCGTCGTGGCGACTATCTCGGGCGCACCGTGCAGGTCATCCCTCATGTCACTGATGAAATCAAACGCCGTATTCAGCGTCTGGCTACAGATGATGTTGACGTAGTGATTACCGAAGTGGGCGGAACTGTTGGCGACATCGAAATTCTCCCTTTCCTTGAAGCGATCCGCCAATTCAAGAACGAAGTCGGTCGTGACAACATTTGTTATGTGCACGTGACATTGGTGCCATTTATTGGCCCAAGCGGCGAACAAAAGACCAAACCAACTCAGCACAGCGTCACCGAGTTGCGCTCGCGTGG
>Ga0209355_1000434_pt1 | contig 25137 bp, 22 predicted proteins | sample LauGreSBDMM110SN_3_FD_187563 | JGI IMG/M metagenome (GOLD analysis project Ga0209355, IMG submission 187563) | Freshwater lake microbial communities from Lake Michigan, USA - Sp13.BD.MM110.SN (SPAdes) (version 2) | ecosystem: Environmental > Aquatic > Freshwater > Lake | place: Lake Michigan... | reverse complement strand
TTTCATTTACCCCATCAAAAAAAATTACAATATCTTTATTTAAAATTTTTTTACTTAAAATATGTTTAATAAAAAGAAGATTTTCTTGGGTGGAATTGTAAGTTCCTCTACCAAAATTATAAATACAATAATTTTCTTTAAAATATTTGCTGTCAATAATTTCTTTAAAATAATATGGAATTGTTTGTGTGTCGGTGACATTGTAACCAAACATATTTTCACCTCCATAAAAGAAAATATTTCTAGAGCAGTCTTTATTAAGTATTTTTCTACCAAATTCTTTTGACGTATTAACAAAATCAGCGTTTTTCGAATTGCTTTCTACAATGCCTGTATATTCATCATACTCATAGAGCCTTTCTCTTTGCCAAGTTTCTAAATAAAGTTTTAATGCATTGGGCTTATTTAAATTTAGAGATTTTAGTTCTACTTCAGAATAAGGATTGTATTTAGAGAATTTTTTAGTGGTTATTAAAGGCCATAAAATAACAATCAATATATTAAAAATAATGAACCCGCTTACAAAAAGTAATAAAAAAAATTTTAATTTATTTTTCATATATTAAGAAAAATAATATACTTAATTACATTAGGCATATATTAATAATTAAATTATTGATATGAATTTAGCAATCTGCATATGCACCTATAATAGAAATAATAAATTAACTAAGTGTCTAGATAGTATTGAAAAAATAAACTTACTTAATAAATTTTCAATTAAAATTATTATTGTTGATAATAGTATAAATAAAAACTCTTACCTTTTAATTAAAAATATAAGAACTAAATTTAAGTATAAAATCCTTTATTTTAATGAAAAACGAAGAGGGGTTGTTTACGCAAGAAATAGATGTTTAAAGATTCTAAAAAAAATAAATCCAACTTACGCATGCTTTTTTGATGATGATTGCGTGGTTGATAAACAGTGGTTCATTAATGTTTTAAAAATAAAACAGAATAAAAAAGCAAGTATTATAACCGGACCTCAATTACACAAAAATCCAATTGATTATAAAGGAAAAGGACACGGAAACTATCAAGATCTTTTTGAAAAAAAATTTGAGAAGTCAACGGAAGTTAAGTGGGCAGCTACAAATAATGTATTTTTTAAATATGATATTTTAAAAAAAAATCAAATATACTTTGATATTAAATTAAATAAATTTGGAATGGGTGAAGATCAGCTATTCTTCTCGATTCTAAATAAGAAAGGAAATAAAATTTTTTGGCATGAAGAAATCAAAGTGTACGAGACATCTCATAAAGATAGATCTGAGATATCGTGGATACAAAATAGAAGCTACAGATTAGGAGTACTTGGTCATTATATTGATATAGCTATGTACGGAAAAACCTTAGGTTATTTTATAAATTATTTAAAATCTATTTTTTTTTTACTAAATTCAATCAAATACTCTTTTCTTTTTTTTTTTACATATCAAAAAAGAATTGAAACAACTTTGAATCTTTACCGATTTTATGGAAAATTAATGGGTCCTTTTGTTATAAAAAAAATCTCATTCTAATTTAATTATGATTGAAAAAAATAGAACTAATTTAATATATTTTTTTTGCTATTTATCTTTATTAGTAGGATTTTATTTTAATGAAGATACTGCGGGTGGACAAATACAAGACTACAATACGCATTCAGCGTTAGTTGAAATATTTGAAAAGGGAATAATTAAATTTTTATTTGATTACGACTCAAGATGCTGTGTTGCTCATTCACCATTTTTTATAATATATATGTTGTTATTAAAAAAATTATTTTTTTATGAAACAATTGCAAGATTAATTAATCTTCATTTAGTTCTTTTTATTCCCTTCTTTTTTTATAAAAGTCTAGAGTTAATAACTGAATTTAATAATAACAACTTAAAAAAAATCTTACCGGCGCTTTTATTTTTATCACCATACTTTAGATCTGGGGCGATCTGGATAGACGATAATATCATAGGACTATTGTTTTTTACAATATCAGTATATTTTTTTTTAAAATCGAAAAAAAATAATTACAAATCTTTTTTACATATTTTCCTTAATTTATTTTTTTTAGCTTTATCAGCTTATTTTAGACCAATATTTTCAATATTTTCTATTTTTTTCTTCTTTGAATATTTATTAAATATAAAAAAAAAAAAATTTATTCTTTATATCTTATTGAACCTAATAATAAGTTTTCCAGCAATATATTATGTTTTTATTTTAAAAATTAATTTATGGATAAGCAGTCACATTGCCCAGACAAACACGCTCACTCTTAGCTCTCTATCTGTGTCTGTTATTATCTTTTATTTGGCGCCGTTAGTATCATTAAATTATAAAATAATATTAAAAAACATTAAAGTGAATTACTTCATTGTAATTATTTCAATATTATATTTCCTTTTATTATATAAATATTTCAACTATCCATTTAATTATTCTGGCGGAATAATTTATCGAATTTTATACTCTGTATTAAATAATAATTTAATTTTTATCACATTTATAAGCGTAGTTTTTTATTTGATCCTATTATATTTCTATAACTCTAGTTCTAAGAGATATTCAGACATATTAATATTTGTCCTGCTAATCACCACTCAAGTATCAGGTATAATTTATCATAAATTTTACGATCCGTTAATGTGGATAGTAATATTTCTCATGCTTAAAGGAGATTTCTTTATCAATTATAAAAAAAAATTTAATGTTAAAAAAATAAAAATATTATTTATATTTTCTTCCACATTCTATATCTGCTCTATATTTAAAAATTTTATTTAGAAAATATTATGAGATAATTAATAATATAAAATTACATCCTACTTGAAATTTTTTATTTATAATAAAGATATCCTATTCAACTAAATTTGATAATATTATTTCATTAAAATTCTAAAAAAATCTATTAATGAAAAAAATATTAATAATATCAGAATCAATCAATGAAGGAGGGGCTGCAATAGCCGCTCGAAGAGTTGGCGATATTCTAAAAAATAGATTTAAAATTAATTATTTATTTAATAATAAAAAAAAATTTCTAGGTAAATGTAAAAATTTTGTATCAAGGTTAATCCTTAAATTTTTTGATGATAAAAATCCAAATCGACATTCTTTAAATATTTTTACAAGAATAAAAATTGATGAAGCTAAATTTGATTTAATTAATCTTCACTGGATAGGAAATGAAACTATTTCTTTAAAAAGAATAAATGAAATTAAAAAGCCAATATTATGGACCTTGCATGATATGTGGGCATTTTGTGGATCTGAACACTTTACTACAAATAATAGATATATGACTAATTATTCAAAACGACCCTATTATGAAAAAGGTATAGATATTAACAAATTTATCTGGAAAATAAAAAAAAAATATTTAGATAAAAAGAAAATAACCATAATAGCGACGAGCCAATGGATTTTGAGGCTTGCAAAAAAATCTTCCTTATTAAAAAATTTTAATATTCATTGCATATATAATCCTATCGATATCAATGTATGGAATAGAATTAATAGAAAATTTGCATGCAATAAACTGGGATTAAATTTAAAAAAAAAATATATTCTTTTTTCCGCTCATGGGGGTTTATACAATCAAAGAAAGGGGTCTGATTTATTTGTTAAATCTTTAAATTTTATACAAAATTTATCATTTGAATATGAAATTATTGTATTAGGTGGATATCAAGATTATAAAGAAAAAATTAATAATTTTAACTTTCATTTTTTTAAATTTGAAAAAAATGAACAAAGACAAGTTTTATTTCAATCAGTTGCTAATGTTGTTGTTATACCCTCTAGACAAGAAAATTTACCACAAATAGCAGTTGAATCTGCTTTATGTAAAAATCCAATAGTAAGTTTTAATATTGCTGGTTTTAATGAAATTATTAAACATAAAAAAAACGGCTATCTTGCAAACCCTTTTGATGTAAAAGATTTTGCTTTCGGAATTACTCAATGTACGAAAATTAAAAATAAAGATTTATTATACAGACAAAAATATATTATAAAGAAATTTAATAAAAAAATAATTTTACATAAATATGATAAAATCATTAGAGATATTTTAAAGGAATAAAAGATATATTAAATATGTTAGATTATATTAAAATTAACAATAAAAAATTCTTAAAATTTCATAATTGCGATCAATTTTATTTAATAAATCTTGCAAGAACTTTCGCTGCAATCTGTGTTGTTTTGCAGCATTACCAACATTTTTTTTTTGTAGGTCCAGACTCTTATCAGGATGACTTTGTAAGAGCCGGACAGCCATTCTATGAAATTATTAAACCTTTATATTTGTTTGGAGGAGTTGCTGTTCAGTTTTTTTTTGTACTTTCGGGATTTATTTTTTTTTTAATTTATAAAGATAAAATTTACTCTAAAAATATCAATTTTAAAAAATTTTTTATTTTAAGGTTTTCAAGATTATATCCATTGCATATCCTAACATTATTCTTGGTGCTAATACTTCAGTACTATCACGAATATTTAAATGGTGAATTTTTTGTACATACGGCAAATAATTTTAAAAATTTTATTCTTCATTTATTTCTAATTCAGCAATGGGGGTTTACTTTACCCTGGGCATTTAACGCTCCTTCGTGGTCAATTTCTGTGGAGTTTTTATTGTATTTTACTTTTTATTTTCTTGTAAAAAAAATTATAAAAAATATCTTTAGAACTTTAGTCTTATTAATCTTAATTTTTATATTAAATATATTAATTCAGCCGGTTTTATCTAATGTAATTGTCGGTTTTCTTTGTTTTTATACAGGAGGGATAACATATTTTGTTTATAAAAAATTATGTCTAATAATAAAAAAAAATCAATTTAATGCATTTTGTGTTATCGCATTGTTAGTATTAATTGATTTTATCGTCTTCGGAAGATTTCTTAATTTTTATTTTCTAGATATCCAGAAAAATTTTGAGCTCTTAATTGGAGAAAGAATATTTTTGTTACTATTCTTTGTTAAATTTCCTTTAATAATAATAAATTTATCTTTATTACAAAATTTTTATAAAGATCTTGGTAAGTCATTAAAAATTATTGGAGAAATATCTTACACTATATACTTAGTGCACTTTCCTATTGAAATTATTTTTTCATTGATCAATAAAAATTTAATTAGTTTAGATTTTAAAAATAATTTTGTTTTTTTAACATATTTGGTATCGTTAATTTTAACTTCTATTTTTATATTTAAATTTTTTGAACAAACAGCAAAAAATTTAATACGCTCGAAATTTTTATAGTTTTATTACAATACTTGTATATAAATAAAATAATTCAACTATGCACTACTCCGTTTTTTTATGAAATTAAATGATCAAATATTTTTATAATCTCATTACAAAAAAAGATTTAAATAATTTAATATTTCTTTTTCTAGCCATGTTTATTGCGGCGGCTATAGAAATGATTGGATTAAGTGCAATACCAGTTTTTATTATGATTATTGTTGATAGCAAAAACTTAATTAATATCTTTTCTAGCTCTTTTATAAGTGACTATGTTCAAAATTTAGAAAAATCAAAACAAGTAATTGTTGGAGCTTCTTTTTTAATAATAATTTTTTTTTTAAAAAATATTTATTTATCAATCTATTTTTATTTTCAAACAAAAGTTACAAGAGTTTTGAGAGAAAATATATCTAGCAAACTTTTTTTTAAATATATAAATGCCGAATATAAATTTCATATAAATAATAATCTTTCCGTTTTAACTAAAAACTTAATTAATTCTGTTAACGGTGCTGTAAATGTGATCATAAGCTCTTTAACAATTGCAAAAGAAAGTCTAATTTTATTAGTTATTTTTTTACTACTTCTTTTAAATGAACCAATAGTTTCTATATCAATTTTTTTATTCTTATTAATTGTTAGCTTTTTTTTTATTTTTTTTACAAAAAAAATTCTTACATACAGAGGTAAGAATTATGAGTTTTTAAGAGAAAAACAACTTAAAATTATAAATCATTCATTTGGATCAATAAGGGAAACTAAAATTTTAAATAAAGAAAATTTTCTAATAAACATTTTTAATAAAAATTTAAGTAAATTGGAAGATCAATTGTTTTATTTAACTTTTTTAGGGCAGACACCAAAACTTTTTATAGAATTTATAGCTGTATTTTCTCTCGCTTCATTAACAATAATATTTATTATTCTTAATCTTACAACTGAACAAATTTTACCTCTCATTTCTCTTATTGCTGTATGCTGTATTAGATTAATACCTGCATTCAATCAAATTCTATCTTCTTTGTCGGCTAGAAGATTCTCAATGCAATCCGTTAAAATTATTTCAAATGAATTTAAAATAGTACCAGACAAATTAATCATTAAAGAAATAAACATATCACTAAAAAAAAATATATTTAGTAATAAAATAGAATTTAAAAATGTTTATTTTTCTCATGAAAATTCTAGCAAGATCATTCTTGAGAATATTTCTTTTACAATAAATCTTGGTGAGAAAATTGGAATAATTGGAAAATCTGGAGCTGGAAAAAGCACGCTTGTTGATTTAATTCTAGGTTTAATAAAACCAACACAGGGAAAAATATTAATTGACAATGTTGATATTAATGAAAATTTACAATTATGGCAAAAATTAATAGGATACGTTCCGCAAGATATATATTTGTTGGATGATACAATTAAGAACAATATAGCTCTAGGGGTAAATCCAGCAGAAATTAATAATGAATTATTATTAAATTCTATAAAATCATCCAGTTTAGAAAGTTATATAAACTCATTACCGCAAAGGGAAAATACAAACATTGGAAACCGTGGAATCAAAGTTTCAGGTGGTCAAAAACAAAGAATAGGATTTGCTAGAGCACTGTATCACAATCCTAGAGTCATAATATTAGATGAAGCAACGAGTTCTTTAGATTCCTCAACTGAAAAAAAAGTGATGGACGATATACATAAAGTAAGTGAAGATAAAACTATGATTATAATTACGCATAAACATAACTCAATATATAATTGTGATAAAGTTTTATTGTTACATGATGGAAAAATAATTGATCAAGGAACATACTCAGAAATTCAACAAAGACAATCTTTCCAATAAAAAATAAATATAATAATTTTTATTAGAATTAACAAAATATTGTATGATGTCGAGAGCCAAAAATTTATTCAATTTTCTAATCTGTATAATTATATATGAGAAAAAAATAATCATAAAAAAAATTGAATATTTAATTTTTTTACTTAAAAAAATAAATATAATAATTTATTTAAAATTTATATTTAATCGTGAAAAATATAATCCAATTAACTCTAGAAAATTTCAAGAATATATTCAAAAAAATAAAAAAAAATGGAAACTTCTAGAAATTAAAAATAAAATTATATTAGTAGAAAATTTCGTAAATCACCCTTCCTACACTTTAGGAAATGCAATTACAGCAGCTTATCTGAATAAGATTTATAATTACAGAATGTTAGCGGTATTAAGGGAGGGTGATATAAAAGGAGAAATTATTTTTAGAAGCTTTGGTATAAAAAACTTTACATACATTAAAAAGCCTAATTTTTTTTCAAGATCAAAATATTTATTAAAAACTATTAATATATTAAAGAAAAAAAAAACTATAAAAGAATTCTGTAAAATTTTATATAATGAAATTGAAGTTGGATTGTCAACTTACGATACTTACATAAGATATACAAAAACACCTACGTTAAAAAAAATCAATTGTGAACTCATAGTATTGCTAGCAGATTGTCTGTTTTACTGCGATTATTTTCAATCCATTTTATCTAGAAATAAAAATGTAGAATACAGTATTCAATGCGAAACGGTATTTAATCCTCTTAACTCTTTTTTTCAAATTTGTTTGAAAAATAACATTCAAGTATTTTCACGAACGGGCATTGAAACCATTTCTCTAAGAAAATATACCGACTGGAAACAACGTTATGAATATTTAAATGATATTTCTCAAGAAATTTTTGAAAATTTTTATTATAATAATAAGAATAAAATTAGTAAAAATTTTGATAATATTTACATTAATCAGATAAAAAATAATAGTTTTGGGGTTGATAGCAGAATTACTGGACTATTAAATGTAAATCAAAAAAATTTAACAAAAGAGGAATTTAAAAAAAAATTTAAATTAGATAATAAAAAAATTGTTGTTTTTTTCCTTAGTCATTTAATAGATAGAAATTTTCATCACGGACCAAAAAAAAATTTTCAAGATAATTATTCTTGTATTAATTTTATTTTAGATCTCATACCTAAATTAAATAATGTCAACTGGGTAATAAAATTACATCCAACAGAATATTTCTATAAACCAAAGTTTGATTTTATTGAAAAAATTAAGTTATTAGAAAAAAATAAAAATACAATTCTATACCCGCTTGAATATAAGAGTTCTGCTCTACTTAAAATCGCCGACATCGCATTAACTTCTCATGGTACAGTTGGGATAGAATATCCTGCTTTTGGTATACCAAGTATATTTTTTGAAAATTCTTTTTACTCGAATATGAGTTTCATGAAGATGCAAAAGACTAAGCATCAATTGCTTAATTCTTTAAAAAATATTCATAAATTAAATAAATTAGACAATGAATATATTTTGAAATGCAAAGCCTTTTTAATTATTCAAAAAAAGTTAATTAAAAACGAGTGTAAATTGATACCTATTCATACAATTGCAAGACAAATAAATGAGGATAAATTCTGGAGTGACTGCATTATCAAATTAAAAAATTATAAATTAAAAGATGATAATTTTTACAATATGCTAAAAGAACAATTAAAATGGAAACTTAGACATACAGTGAATTTTAGTGCTTTTAAAATAGATAAAAGAGTGTTCAATGATTATTAAAAACTTGAATCAAATATTTCTTTTATACCTTTAATAATCACACTAGAACCAGTAGCATTTTTTTCTTTTTGCAATTTATGATGATCACTTATGTAGGCATCATAGTTTAATATATTAGAATCAAGTTTGTCTAAAAAAAATCTTTTTTCATAATTATAATCTTGTTGAATATTAACCACTTCATAACCAGCATGTTTAGCTAAATGAGTTGTATGGCGCTCTTCATTTTGTGTTGCAAAATTTGATATAAGACCAATTATTCTTTTCTTTAAAATTATAGCGTCTTCAATAGAACTTGAAGAAAAATGAGTAGCTATAAATGACTTATAAATAAATTCTCTAGTTCTATACTTGTAAATCTCATATTTTTTTAAATACTTTCTAAGCTTAAGATCATCATAGAGTGGATGAATACAAACTACAATTTTTTTATTATAATCTTTTGACAACTTATCTAAAAATTTCTCTAAATAAAAATAATGGTTGGCAATTCTATCATCTGATAGTTTTCCTCTTATTTCTACCTCATCTTTATAATTCAGGTCATAATCTAAATGAACAATATAATCTTCCGAAACATTGTTTTGATTGTTAATAAAAAAATCATAACTTCTACTGTTTATTAATACTAATTTCTTAACTATAAATAATTTTTTTTTATATATAAAATTTTTTAATCTATTTTTTAATATATTATCTAAATTTTTTTTGTTTGTAATAAAACGAACTTCTACTCCAGTAAAAATTTTTAAATAAAAAAGAAAGTATACAAGATACCAATATAGTTTTCTTTTTAAATAGTCTTTTAATATTAAAATTGGGTGACTCAAGTCATAGCTGGGGCTTCTTTGTAAGTTACCCATATCGGAAAACATAATAATTTTGATATTTTTTTTTTTTAAAAAATATAAAATACCAAATGATGCGTAATGTTTTATAAAATCAGATATAATAATATTTTTTCCATCTTCTAAGAAGGCACCAAGTTCATTATAAGATTTAGGATTAAATAATTTATATTTAGATTTAATATTAAATTCGTCCTTTTTTTTTTTAAAAAAAATAAGATTAGTCCAATTAACAATATAAAAATTGTCAAAATTTTGATTTAATTTTTCAAAAATATCTTTATTTGTCTCTAGTTTTAAATTTATTTTTTCAAAATTAGTAATAAATAAGACTTTATTGCCACCCATTTTTTATTGAAATTGCCTACTATTTAATGAATGCAACTTATTTGCTATTTCTATATCTAATTTTTCATCTAAATCAAAACTTGAAATTTTATTAATTAGTACATAGCCACACGGTTCACAGAAGAATAGTTTTTTCTTTGAAACAATATTTGTTTTTACAATAATAAAATTGCCAAAATTATAAGTCGGTTCTTTAAGTTGTTTATTGTAATTTTTTAATCGTTTGTTTCTAAATTTAAATACAATTTGATCATTTTTAATTATTCTAGTGTTTAAATAATGATAATTATGTGGAGTTTTATGAACTGTCTGAACACTATTAAATTTTGAATTATTTTTAATTAAGTTAACACAATTCCTAATATCTTTAGATCTTAAAAATAATGACGTCGGTTGAATAAGACATACAAAATCATATTCCATATCAAAAAATTTGCGTTCATTTTTTAGAACATGCAGTACTGAATAAATTACATTTGAATTATCAGTTGAAAGGTTTGGAGGTCTTTTAATGTATGGAATTTTCTTTTTTTTACATAGAGATATAATTTTATTCGAATCTGTTGTGCAAATAATTTTTGCAAAAACTTTAGATTTTAAAGATTCTTTGTAACAATTTTCAATTATAGTGTTATTTTTTATAGAAACTAAATTTTTATTTTTAATTGATTTAGAGCCGGCTCTAGCAGGAATAATACCTATTATTTTTATTAATGATTTTGATCCCATTTTATTTCTGGATCAATCGTTCCAATATCTATTCTTTCCTTATAATTATTAATTTTTTCGAGAACTGAAATAATAAATTTTTGATTTATCTTTTTTGGCTTAAGTCCTAATTTTATAAAACTTTTATTCTGTGGGTTATAATAATGGTTCTGCATCTCATGTCTTGGGTTCTGAATAAAATTTATATTGGTCTTAATACCTATTTTGTTTGATGATTCTTGAACTAATATTGCTAACTCTTTAATATTAAAAATCTCCGTAAATTGATTCCTAACCAGATATTGAGCTTTTTTTGGAGGATTCTTAATTGCTATGGAAATACATTTTAAAGTATCTTCAATATTCAAAAAAGTTCTAATTTGAGACCCCTTTCCATAAACTGACAAGGGTTTGCCACACACAGCTTCTACACAAAAGCGATTAATAACCGTACCAAATAAATGATCATAATGAAAACTTGTATTTAATTCTTCTGAAATTCTAGTTTCTTTTGTGTCAGTTCCATAGACTACCCCCTGATTTAAATCAGTAACTTTAAGACCCCAAACTCTGCAAGCAAAAGAGAGATTTAAACTGTCATGAGCTTTGGATAAATGATAATAACTTTGAGGTTTAAAAGGAAAGTGCATTATGTCAGTTCTATTTTTATGTTTTACTTTTAAAAAGCCTTCCTCGATATCAATATTTGGCGTTCCATAAACTCCCATTGTGCCTAATTTAATAATGTGAGAATCTGGTGAATATTTCTTAACCGCAAATAACAAATTTAAAGTTCCGATAATATTATTATTCTGCGTAAAAACAGCTTGTTCTCTGCCTGCCATTGAATATGGGGCTGAAGGCTGCTCTCCATAATGAATTATAGCATCTGGTTTTATAGATCTTATTATTTCATATACAAATCTGTGATTTAAAAGATCACCATAACAAAATTTAATTTTTTTTTTTGCAATTCGATTCCAAGCTCTGACCCTATTTTGCATTGTTTCTATTCTAAACAATGGCCTAATGCTATTCTCTATTTCGATTTTTCTTTTTGAAAAATTATCTATAGACGTTACATCATATCCAATTGAAGATAAATGCATGGTGGTAGGCCAACCTAGATAACCGTCTCCACCTAAGATTAATATCTTATTCATAAAATTTTTTTAATATCCACATTCTTTAATTAAATCCACTATAACTTTATTTTCTGTTTTATACCATGCGTCACGAGTGGATCCTCCTATATGAGGAGTAATTATTATATTATATTTATCGGCATTACGATAAATAATATTATTTTTAAGAGAAAAATCTTTCTGAAATTCACCCTTAATAACATCTGTTCCATAACCTAAGATTGCTTTTTTCTTTAAGCAATTTATTAAAAATTTTTCATCAATTACATCGCCCCTGGAAGTATTGATTAAATAAAATTTTTTACTAAAAAAAGGCACATTTGTTTTAGAAAAGAATTCATAATTATTTTTTGAAGGGATATGCAAGGTAACAAAATCACAATATTTAAATATTTTTTTAAGATTATTTTTAAAATATTTTTTATCTTTAATGTCAGCTGTAAAAATTTGAGAGAATAAATTTTTTGATATCTTTTTTAAAATCTTTCCTAATCTTCCATAACCAATGATGCCTAAATTGCAATCTGATAACATCTTATATCCACCAAACTTTCTTCTATTAAAAATTCCATTTTTAACAGAGCTTATGGCTGAATAATAGTTTCTAGAAATTAACAAAATTAATCCTAGAGTATGTTCCGCTGTAGGGGTAATTTTTTTTAAAAAAAATCTTTTATTCTCTAGGGATATAATTTTTATTCCGTATTTTATACAAAAAATTTTATCTATAAAATCTGTAGATGTTGTGGATGATACTAAGTATTTTAAATTTGTAAAACTTGATAAGAAATCCTCACCTAAAAAATGCTGCTGATCACAATAAATTACATGGACTTTTATTCTTTCGTTAAAGCTTAACTTTAATGCCTCTTTCTTATTTTTTATATTTAATAATCTAAAATATTTTTTTAATAATATTAAATTTTTAATATCCAAATTAACGCCTCTAAAATATAATAGATTATTTTTTATCATTAAAATTCTTGCTAGTGTTAATTTTATCTATTTTTTTGATAATTATCTTATATGCCTTTAAATATGATCTACCATTGCCATAATGTAATTTTACATTAATCATATTTTTTTTAAATTGTTTAGAATTTATAATTTTTATTTTTTTCAAGATATCTAATTTATTAATTTTGGATTTTAAAATATTCACAGTAGTCAATCTATTTAATTGTCTTGTGCCCAAATTTATAGTTGGCACTTTTAAATAAGGCGTTTCAATTATTCCACTGGATGAATTCCCAATTAAAAATCTAGAAAACTTTAATAAATTAATAAAATTTTTATGATTTATATTCTTAAAAACTTTAAAAAATTTATTTTTTTTTTCTATATAGTTAAATGACTTAATTATTACCTCATAGCCAATGTCTGTGCATGGATAAACACAGAAAACCCTTATTTTTAAATTTTTTAAAACTTCTAATATTGTATTAATATATTGTTTATTTCTAAGAAACGAGGTTCCTTCTGGATGAAATAATAGTACACAATACTCTTCTTTGTGTCTGATATTAAATTCTGTGGTTAAGATTTTTCTAGAAATTTTTATTTTTTTTAAAGCATCTATATGACTATCTCCGATATTAAAGACTATTTTTTTACTCTCTCCTAATTGATGTAATCTTTTTTTACTCTGCGCATTCGAACAAAAATGAATATCTGATAGCTTGGTAATAGAATGTCTTATCTTTTCATCAATATTTCCTGTTAAATCTCCTCCTTGAAAATGACAAATTGGTATATTTAAATTTAAGCATGCTACGCCTGTTATCAAACTTTCGCACCTATCACCATATAACAGCATCAAATCCGGCCTATCCTTTTCTAAAATTTTTGTTAACTTATTTAATAATCTAGAAAAAGAAAACAATCTTTCTTTTGCACTACTGTTTAATTGACGAGTATTAATTTTATATAAATTATTTTTGTTAATAGTTTTTTCATAGAACAGGTGTGTTGATCCAAACTTCGACTGCAGATGTTGATCAGTTAATATTATTTTATATTTAATATTAGAATTCTTTAATAATAAATTAGATAAAGGAAGCATTGCATCAAAACCTCCTCTTTTACCAGATAAAAAGAAAATTTTTTTTTTAGTTTTTGAGATCATCTAGTAATATCTTTTTTTTAGATAAAATATTTTTTTTTATTTTTTTTCCTAATATTTTGTCATAATCTGATACTGCAATTCCATTACCAGGCCTTAATGCTATTAAATTTGATTTATTAAGAATTTGATTTTTTTTTATATTTTTGCATGAATGCCAACTTCTCGTTGCCCATATTTTAGATTTTAATTCAGAGCTTGTAACAAATAATTTTGGATTTCCTAAAATATTTTCAATTCTTCTTAACTTAAAATTCATTTCTTTCATTTGTTGCGAGTTAAAACTAACTTTCCAATCTTGAGCATTTTTAACATTAAATTTTATTGATATATGTTTTTCAATAATTTTTGCACCAAAAAAAACAGACCCCATGATAGCTAAATCATGATTTGTATGATCTGAGTATCCAACTAAATAATTTTTAAAAAAATTCTTAAATTTTAAAAAATTATTTAAATGAACATCTTTATCTTTTGTTGGATAAACAGTTCTGCATTTTAAAAAACATATTTTTTTAAATCTTTTTTTTATTACAAAATTTTTCAATTTCTTTAAGTCTTCTAAAGAATGCATTCCTGTGGAAATAATTAATGGCTTATTCATGTTCATTAATTTATCCAAAAAACCAAAGTTGCCTATCTCGCCAGATCCAACTTTGATAGCTGACAAATTTAATTTTTTAACCCAATTAAAAACGCTTTCTGTGTGCGGGGTCAATAAAAATTCAATACTCTTTTTTTTACAGTAATTATGAATTTTTTTAAAAAAAACTAGATCAACTTCTTTTGATTTATATCTTTTAAACCACTTTTTATAATTTTTACTTATCAAATCCTCAGTCAAATAAGCTTGAAATTTTATTGCATCTGCGCCCGAGTCTTTTGCTAAATTCACTAATTTTTTTGCAAGCAATAGAGATCCAAAATGACCTATTCCTGCTTCAGCAATAATGTAGATGGAATTTTTTTCTGTTGATATTAACTTTTTTCCAATCTTTAAAATTCCCATATCATCAATTGTTCATTTTTAAACAACCTATTTATAATAATGGTGCAGTTTTCAAAGTTTAAAAATTAAATAATTAATATTTAATTAAATTTGTATTTTAGTGTAAACTGAACTCTTAATTTTAATAACTATTATACTGTTGTTTAAAAAGAGCAATAATAATTAAAAATATTTTTTTAAATTCTTTTCATGGTGGGTAATGTATTATTCTTTGGAAGAAAAAACTGTAAATTCTCAAATGAATTAAAAAGATACCTAAAAAAAAAATCCCTAAAATTTTATTATATTGAATCTTATCGATACAATCAGAAAAATAATTATAAAAAATTTTTTGAAAAAAAAATTGATTATATTTTTTGTTTTAGAAGTTATTTTATTTTAAAACCAAAAGAATTAATTAAAGCTAAGAAAGCTGCAATAAATTTTCATCCTGGTCCTCCAGAGTTTAGAGGTGTTGGCTGCGTTAATAATGCAATATACAAAGGTTCTAAATATTATGGCTGCACTGCACATATAATGGATCCAATAGTAGATAGCGGAGCAATTATTGGGATCAAAAGATTTAAAATAGGAAAAAACGATTCGGTTGAAAGAGTTTTGTATAAAACACATAAAAATCTTTTTTACTTAGCAAAAAAAACTATTGATATATTGCAAAAAAAAGAAAAAAATTTAATTTTTTTACTAAACAAGTATAAAAATATTAAATGGTCTAAAAAACTCTATAAAAAAAAAGACCTAGAAAAGTTTTATGAAATCAAAAAAAATATAAATAAAAAAAGATTTGAAAAAATATTACAATCTACTATTACAAAACTATTCAAGCCTTATATAACCATTCACAAAAAAAAATTTTTTCTAGAATAAGTAAATTAATTAATAAAAGCACCTTCAATTTTTTTATTATCATTTCTTATAGGGTAAAAAATATTATTTTCTTTTAAATAATTTAAAAATTCAGTTTGTTTAACTAAAGTACCTACATCAATGCCATCGTGATCATCTTTTCTTAGGTTCGTAAAATAATTAACATAGTTATCAGAATGAAAACTTGCGTCCCCAAAAGCCAAAAATACAGCTCTTCTTGTTCCAACATGTGGACTTGGTGAATGATAGACTCTTGGGTCAAATAAAATGCAGGTGCCTTGATTAACCTTAATTTCTTCTCCAATAATTTTAGGGAGAAAATGAGTAATCTTATTTTGAAAACCATTTTTTACTAATTTTCTATGAAAAAACCTAAAAATTTCCCTCCAGCTTATTTTTTTTTTATGGGAATTAGGTATTAAATTTAGTCTAAAATTTGTTTCCTCAAATTTATCCAAATAAATTCCCACTCTCATAATATTAAATTTTTCCTTTGTGTCCCAATCTGGTCCCACTCCAAATTTTCGACAAGGATTGTCTCTATGATATTGATAATGATTATCGTTATTTGTTTGCATTATTGTTGAATGATATAAATAAAAAATCTTTTTTTTTAAAATATATTCAATTATCTCAATTAACTCTCTTTTATTTATTAAATTCCAAAGTTCAGGATAATTATTTAATCCAGTTTTAATTTTATTATTGTTAGCAGCACTGTCTTCGAATCTTTTATTTACTAATTTAGAATATTTTTCCGATTCTTGATCTGACAAAAGTTTAAAGTGACAAAAACCTTTCTCTAAATATTCTTTTTTTTAATGATCCAAATTCATAATTTTAGTTATATTTTCGAAATACTGGTTTTATTGAATCTCCTTTCAAATATCTTTTTATTCCAAATTTTAATGCTTTTTTATATATCAACATTGTATTAGATAATGCTTTTTCTGTTATTTTTAATTCCTTAGAGCCATGGCTATAACTAATAGAAATATAAGGAGTGAACAAAACTCTATTTTTAATCATTTCCTGCATAAATAAAGTTTTATAAGGTAATGAAATATCTTTGTTTTTGTCTCTACATACATAATAAGGAGAACATGATGGTCCCTTCATACTAACCATCTCATTAATATTGTATTTTTCTGCAAGTTTATTAAAAGTATCTTTTAATTTCTGTCCATAAATCCAGTTTTTTTTAATAACATTATTTTTTTTTATGAATTTGATTGTTTCTATAAAAGCACCTAAGCTCATCATTTCTGACCCAAAAGTTGTTGAAACTAAAAATACTCTTTCCTTGCCTTTATTTTCAATGGATCCTAATTTCATTATTTTTCTTTTTCCACACAAGGCAGATATTGAAAAACCATTAGCCATGGCTTTGCCAAATGTTGAAAGATCAGGTTTAACTGAATAAATCTTTTGAGCGCCATATAAACTCCATCTAAAACCTGTTATCATCTCATCAAGAATAAAAATAATCTTATTTTTTTTACATATTTTCTCTACTATCTTTAAAAAATTATCATTTTTTTTATATTTGCACTTAAATTTTCCGCAACATTCAATATTATTAGGTAAAATATAAGGACATTCTGTTGTTGCGGGCTCTAAAATCAAGGCTGCAATATTATTTTTATATTTTTTGATTAAATCATTTAGTTCATTAATAGATTTATACTTAAAATTTTTAATATTTTTTAAAACATTTTTTGGAATTCCTTTTGTAACTGGCGTAGAGGAAATAAACCAATCATCATAAGAAAAGAAAGGATGATCAGAACATCTTAAAACTATTTCCTTTCCAGTATAGGCTCTGGCTAACTTGATAGCCGCAGTAACGGCTGTAGATCCATTTTTTGCAAATTTTACCATATCCGCTGCTTTAATAATACTTGTCAATAACTTAGCAGCCTTTAATTCTGTTATACTTGGAAGGGTCAAATTATTGCCTTTGAAAATTTCCTTAATAGCAGCCTGTGAAATTATTTTATTATTATAACCTATATTTACAGACCTTAATCCCATTCCATAATCTACAAATTTTTTTCCGTTCTGATCGTAAACATAAGCATCTTTACCTCTGCTAAGAATTGGAGGTGCATTTGATGGAAATTGATCAAACCCCCTAGAATAGGTATGGGCTCCTCCAGGTATATATCTTAAAAGTTGTTTTGTTATATTCTTCATAATCTGCTGATATTTTTCTTCATTAACATTTCGGTAATATCAAAGTCTAACTGATCATCAATCTCAATATTCTTCCACTTAGGTAAAACAACTCCATAGGTTTGCTCATGATAAAAAGATTTTTTTTTTAACAAAGTTTTGACATCACTAACATACAATGTTCCATCAGGAAAATACAAGTCTCTTATGTTTTGTCTTCTAGATGAAGCATTCTTAAAATTTGTAAAAGGCAATAATTTATTATCATTACTTAGTTTAAATAAAAAATCTGGATGCTGACATACCACTTTACCCATAGTTACTAAAGATTTAATTTTTTTTTTAAAAAAAAATTTTAATATATTATCGATGTCGTTTCTTTCTCGTAAAGGTGAGGTGGGTTCAATTAACGCTATATATTTAAAAAAAATATTTTTTTTTTTAAAAAAATTAATTGTATATTTTAACGTTTCGAATATTAAAGATTGACTTGTAGAAAGTTTTCTTGGCCTTCTAAAAGGAACTTCAACATTTAATTTCTTGGCTATTTGGATAACTTTGGTAGAATCTGTATTAACTATTAATCTTGTAAGTAACTTTGATTTTTTAGCTTGTTTAATTGACCAATAAATTAATGGTTTTCCATTAATTATTTTAATATTCTTATTTTTTAGACCTTTAGATCCTTTTCTAGCAACAATAATTCCTAAGATTTTCTGCACTAACTTATTATATACAATATTAAATAAAGCGTAAGATATTTAAATGGAAAAAAAGCTTAATTAAATTAGTATGCTTTATGAGCGCCATTATGAATAAAGTTTTTGTATCTTCCTATGGAATAAAAAATTTATCTATAATTAAAACAATAGAAAAATTTAGTAAAAACAATATTAATAATATCGAACTATCTTCTAATAAATATATTAATAAAAAAGAAATAAAAAAAATTTTAAAATTTAAAAAAATTAAGTTTAAGTTACATAATTATTTTCCACCTCCAGAAATACCTTTTGTAATTAATTTAGCCAGCAAAGATCCGAATATCATAAAGAAATCTATCAATAATATAAAAAAAAGTATTATTTTATCAAAGAAGCTTAAATCTAGTTTTTTTAGTTTTCATGCTGGTTTTAGGATTGATCCAGCTGCTTCAGAATTGGGTAATTCTTTATATGGTAAAATTTGCGATAAAAAAACTGCCTTACAAATTTTTAAAAAAAATATTTTATTAATTCATAGATTCTCAAAAATACATAAAATTAAATTACTAATCGAGAATAATGTTATAACAAAAAAGAATTTTTTAAATTATAAAGATAATCCAATGCTTTTAACTAGTCCGAATGATATAAGAAGATTTTTTAAAAGTTTGCCTAAAGATATTGGATTACTTCTTGATGTTGCTCATTTAAAAGTTAGTTCAAAAACAGAAGGGTTTTCTTTAAAAAAAGCTTTTGAAATTTTAAATCCAATCGTAAAAGGATATCATTTAAGTGATAATAATGGATTAATTGATAATAATCAAAAATTTAAAAAAAATAGTTTTTTTTTCAAGTTTTTAAAAAAAGATTTAAATTACTATGCAATTGAAGTTTACAAAACTACCGCAAAGGAGTTATTTATACAAAAAAAAATAATAGAAAATTTTATAAAATAGCGATTACAAATGTCTAAATATAAAAAAAAAATTTTTATTATCGGGGGATCCGGTTTAGTAGGAGAGGTCTTGGTTAAGAAACTTTTACTAAAAGACTATATAGTAATAAATATTGATAATAATTTACTAAAGATAAAATCTAAAAATTATTTCTTTATCAAAAAAGACATATCTAATCTAAAAAACATAAAGAAAAATTTTAATATAATCACTAGAAAAATTGGTTGCCCGGATATCTTGGTAAATTGTTCTTACCCAAATAAATTCCAAATCAAAAACAATTCTGAATTTAAAAAAATAAATTTTAAATCTCTAGAAAAAAATCTAAATAAACATTTGGGATCTTATATTTTAACAACAACAATTATATTAGAAAGTATGAAAAAAAATAAAATTGCTGGAAGCATTGTTTTATTTAGTTCAATTTATGGAATAAAAGCTCAAGATCTAAGCATCTATAAAAACACTAATATCAAAGAGAATCCAATCTATGTTGTTTTAAAGAGTGGCATTAACGGATTTGTAAAATCAGCCGCTTCATATTATGGAAATTATGGAATAAATATAAATAGTATTTGTCCTGGTGGAATTGAAGATAAATCTGATCAAAATTTTAAATTAAAAAAATTTACAAAAGCATATAAAAATAAAGTTCCATTAAAAAGATTTGCCAAACCAGATGAGATAGCTGAATGCGTATTATTTCTAATTGATAAAGATAAGAGCTCTTATATTAATGGCGTAAACTTAGCGGTTGATGGTGGACTAAGTGCCATTTAACTATTTTCTAAAAATTCCAATACTTTGCTTGATATATATTTAATTTCTTCTGATTTTAAATTTATTGAACTTGGAAGAGTAATAATTCTTTGAGATAAAAGCAGGGAATTTTTATATTGTTCTGTTTTTAATTTATACTTTTCATAAATCTTCATTAAACTGGCAGCATAAAATCCATGTCTTGCTTCTATGCCATTAAAGTTTAAGAAATCTACCATTTTATCTCTGTATTTTTCATAATTTTTATCTTCAATACCAAGATTTTTTAATTTTATATAAAATAACCAATAAGAATTCTTACTTTTTTCAATATTATATGGAAAATCAATTTTTTGATTAACAGAAAAATATTTACTATATAGTAAAAATATATTTTTCTTTTTTTCTAAAAATAAATCAAGTTTTTCTAACTGCGCAACTCCTATGGCTGACTGAATATTAGTTAACCTATAATTAAATCCTACTTGATTATGCCAATATCTTTTTATTAGCATTCCATGATCTCTAAGATTTCTAGCTAATTCAAAAGTCTTTTTGTTATTAAAGACTACCATCCCTCCTTCTCCAGTAGTCATTGTTTTATTTGCAAAAAAACTAAAGGTCGAAATATCGCCAAAACTTCCGACGGAACGTTTATTAACATAAGCGCCTATTGATTCAGCGCAATCTTCTATTAAAAAAATATTTTTCTTACTACAAATTCTTCTGAGTTCTTCAATCTGGGCGACATGACCATACAAATGAACAGCAATTATTGCTTTTGTTTTAGAATTTATATTTTTCAGAACACTGTCAATATTTATGCACATATCATTATAATTAACATCAACTAAAACTGGCTTTGCTTTCGTATAAATGATGGTATTGATAGGTGATACAAAAGTATAATTAGGAACTATGACCTCATCATTTTCTTTGAGGCCTAAACTTGCTAAAGCCAGATGCAAAGCTGCTGTTCCATTGCTGACAGTTAAACAATATTTAAATTTAAATTTTTCTTTAAATTTTTTCTCAAATTCATTAACAAACTTTCCTCTGGAAGATATCCATCCTGAATTAATAGCTTCGGACACATATTTTAATTCATTGCCTGTAAGATTTGGTTCAGCTTGCGGTATTTGTCTAACTCTATATTTTGTTGCAAAGTCTATTAATTTTTTATTTTTTGTTAAAATTGGTACGACTTTATACTTATCAATTTTTTTATATAACTGGATTAAATTATAATTAAAATACACATAATAAAATTTATTTTTTTTAATTTTATAAACCTTGCTACTTAATTTAAAATTTTTTAATAACGCTCTTCTTATATCACCATCACTAATAACATTAATTACTTTTTTATTTTTTAAAACAAAACAAACTCCATATGTATTCTTTTCTATTTTTTTTAAACACTCTTTTAATGAATTTGAACTATTTATTGTTATATCTAATAAAATTTTATTCATATTTTAAAGTGTTCTATTTTAACAGGGTATAAAGATTTAACATTTACTTTTAAACATTTATCTTTGATCTTGAAAAAATCTATAGGCAAAATACCTTTGTTGGGCCTTAAAATTACAACATCATCATTATTAATTTTTTTTCCTTTTTTAAAATTATTTTTATAATATAGACTCTTTCTGGAAATGCTGAGCATCTGCTTTTCTTCTTTTTGAACTTTTTTTATAGAGTTGCCTAAAATTATTTCTGATTTTCTTATATATTTCATTAATTTTTCAAAATCATTTATATCCGCTGAAGCTTTATGATCTGGTCCCTTAAACTTTTTGTTCAAAGTAACGTGTTTTTCGATAATTTTGCACCCCATAGCAAGTGAAAGCAATGAAGCAGTTGGGTCTGTAGTATGATCTGAAAAACCTAATACAACATTTTTATATCTTTTTTTAAACTCATTTAAACATCTCAAGTTTATAGAACTAAATGCACAGGGATAATTAGATACGCAATGTAAAAGTGCTATATTATTATTTTTAAATTTTTTATATATCTTTAGAGTTTCATTAACCTGGTCAAAAGTAGACATTCCTGTGGAAATAATAACTGGTTTCTTTATTTTGGCTAAATAAGTATGAAGAAATAAATCTGTTAGATCGGCTGAGGCCACCTTAAAAATGCTTATTCCAATTTTGTTTAAATATTTAGCGCTATCTAAGTCGTATGGAGTAGAAATAAACCTAATATTAATTTTTTTACAATATTTAATTAAAATTAAATGATCTTTCTTGCTAAGCTCTAATTTTTTTAACATATCAAAATGACCTTCTTTATCTTTATTATTTTCTTTTTGATAATTAACTTTTGGTGTATCTCTTTTTGCTAACGTTTCTGCTTGGAAAGTTTGAAACTTAACAGCATCTACTCCCATTTTTTTACACTCTAAGATTATTTTTTTGGCTATTTTCATATCATTGTTATGATTCACGCCAATTTCTGCTATTACAAAGGTTTTTATGATTTTATTAATATTAAACATTTAAAAAATGGTTGATAAAAATTTTATTAAGGATAGGGCTGATACTTTTTTTCAAAAGTAACAAAGCCACCAAAATGAAGATTTTTTTTAATCTTATAATCATACATAAGATTTTTCTCTAAAAAATTTGCCGCACAATACCTGCGGTCTACTAATATAAAAAAATCGGCTGGGGCGCTGCTTTCATAAAACAGAGGATCTGCAGAAACAATTCTTCTTCCATTATTTTTATAAAATATTGAATTATCTTCATTATAAAAATTCTTTGATTTAAAAGATATATTATAGATGTCTCCATTGACATCTTCTCCTGATGGACCATCTAAATATATTAAATTTGGTGAGATATCTGGAAGATTTTCATGAATGCTAGCGATTTGCTCTTTGTAACTAATAATCTTTGTTTTAGAGTATTGAAAATTAATATATTTTTTTAGTATAGGTGACAGTTTGTTTTCTGAATTTTTTATCCAATTAATATTAGAATCAACTGAAAATATTCTAGTTTCAAAATTTTCTTTTTCCTCATTCACTTTTGCTGCTAAAGCGAAAGCAATCGTGGAAAATCCTGAGCCGAATTCTAAAATACATTTTGGCCTTCTTTTTCTAACCAAATCATAGATTCGTTTTAAATCTGTAAAATCCGGCTGAAGTTCTTCTGGGCTTCCTGTTGTAAAATACTTTAAAAAATCCCTTTTTTTAAAAAAATTTTTACAAGATGCTTCATGCCTTGCGTAAAACTTATCAAAAAGAATTTTCTTAAATAAACTTACACTAAGAGATGAATGACTCAAAGTTCTTGTGATTTTATTGTAATTAAATTTTGTAATCATATACATTCGGCAAATTAAAAAAATTAGATTTTTAAAAAATATATTATATTAATATTAAATAATATTTAATATAAGTTATATTCATAAATGATATTTAAACAATTTTTTGATTCAAAATCTTTTACTTATAGCTATCTTATTGCTTCTGAACTTGGAACTGAAGCCTGTATAATTGATCCTGTATTTGAAAATATCAATGACTATTTAATATCAATAAAAAAACTTAAGCTAAAATTAGTAAAAGTAATTGATACACATGTTCACGCTGATCACATTTCAGGTATTACAGCCCTAAAGGAAATAACAAAATGCGCAACTATAATGGGCAAATCTGATAGCTCTGCATTGATTACTTCTGTTGAAGTTAAAGATCGAGAAATTATAAAAATTGGAAAAATGAAAATGTTGGCTATGTACACACCGGGCCATACTAGTGATTCATATAGCTTTAAATTAGACGACAGAGTTTTTACAGGTGACGTTTTATTAATTTCTGGCACAGGAAGAACTGATCTTCAAAATGGAGACGCAGGAAAATCATACGATTCAATATTTAATATTTTATTAAAATTAAAAGAAAATACTTTAGTTTATCCGGCGCACGATTATAAAGGCGAAACTTTTAGTACAATCAAAAGAGAAAAAGCCTACAATCCAAGACTTCAAGTGAAAAATAAAAAAGAATATGTGAATTTAATGAAAAATCTTAAGTTACCAAATCCAAAGCTTATGGATTTGGCCTTACCCCTAAACAAAAGTGGCGGAATCTCTATCAATGAACAAAAAGAAATCGGATTGTGTTCTAAAGACATATTTAAAGAAAAAAAATCGAATTTTATATTCATTGATATAAGAGAAGATTTTGAAAAAACAAAAAAAATATCCTTTAAAAATATTCTAAATATACCTTCAGATGATTTGTATTCTTTTTTAGAAAAAAAATATGATCAAAAGAAAATATTTATAATTTGCTGCAACGATGGATTTAAATCCTATTATTTTGTAAAAAAATATAAAAAAATATACAATAATTTATTTAATTTAATTGGAGGTTTTAATTTTTGTTAGTTTTTTGAAAGGTTCAAAAAATAATTATAAATTAAAATTAAATCTATTTAAACTCTATAAACTCCTCAACATTGTAATTTGTATCTAAAAATTTTTTCAGTGCATAAATCAAGCCAATTGAGCTATTAGTAACGGTAAGCTTAACGTGTTACCACGCTTCCACACCCGTCCTATCAACGTCGTAGTCTACGACGGCTCTATAGGAAGAACTAGTTTTGA
>Ga0209355_1000433_pt1 | contig 25199 bp, 32 predicted proteins | sample LauGreSBDMM110SN_3_FD_187563 | JGI IMG/M metagenome (GOLD analysis project Ga0209355, IMG submission 187563) | Freshwater lake microbial communities from Lake Michigan, USA - Sp13.BD.MM110.SN (SPAdes) (version 2) | ecosystem: Environmental > Aquatic > Freshwater > Lake | place: Lake Michigan... | reverse complement strand
TTATCAATCAAGATGCTCAAGTCACCAGTATGTACGACTACTCTATGATAAAAACAGAAGAGGAAAAACAGCGGTTCTTAGAACTAGGTGAAGCCTGGTGGTGGGAGTCAAACAGGCAAATTCCTATCAACATTTTCTTGGCCAGAGAAATCATTGAATTTCGATACGTGATCAGAAACTTCTCAACCAAAGATGTCAAACTCATGCACGGTCCTTGCACCAGTCTCAATGACATCATTGTCAAGCGAATCAAACGCAAATCAATCACCCTAGTTAGAAAGATAGTCTAACTGTATCCCTCGCTAATCTGTTCGCAGATCAAATTCATCTGCACCACAACAGCTACAGCATAGGCAGTGGCATGAGATTTCTTAAAGAAGTACTCATCGTTTACAGGCTTGGCCCATACCTCTGAATTGATTTCGCTCCACTCTTTCCCTATCAAATAACGTTTTGCGGGGCGAATCATTGCGAGTACTGCCGCCAATTGTTCCACACTCCGGGGCTTTGTTTGCCTTAAGATAGAACCATGCCCATTCACATGGAATAGATTCTGGATAAACTCTTCGTCTTGTAGTAGATCCCATAATGGTTCAGTCTCCATGAGTTGAATAAGATGTGTTTCGTCTCTAACACCTTTGTAGATGCCCACATTTAAAAAATCAATCTTAAAATAATTTTCTGCGTCTGCATGATCATAAGGCACACTGCAAACAGCTTCTGCAGCACTGGCAGGTACACCATGCAGGTATACTCCAGTATTATGCTTGACCAATCGGTCGTTGTCGATGCGACTGGCTGGCACATGCTTGAATAACTTCAGAGCACGATCTCTGTCTACAAAGTCTATGTCAATATCAGGCATTATTGCATCCTTGTGGTTTCGAACAGCAGCAGTGGCAGTGTTTCTGCTAGAAACTCTGCATATGCGTCGGCAGCTTCTGCATCCGCAAAGTTTGAAAATTTCACATACACACAGTGTTCTGTATCTTCTTCTGTGCTCATGACTTCTATGTCAATGTCATCACTGGAAATTGGTTGTTGATTGTCTTCTTCCGTCACAGTATCTTGGCCTCTTTGATTACATCTTTGACTAGTTCGTGATCTGCCGGCAGTGTTTTAAATCTACGCATCCAAAACTGTGGATCTATTACAGGCCCGATAATTTCTAATTGTTCGTCATTCATGCGAGTCAACATGTCTTTTCCTGACCGAGCATTCAATATCATCCAAGGACTTACCAATCCCTCTTTGATATCGTGCGTGGCTCTGTTTAGATTTACATAAGCAAAGTAATGTTCCCATGCTGCAGAGTTTGATTCCGCCCAAGTCATCATGGTCATAATACTACGTTGAATGGCTCCGTCGGCAGGCTCCACTTTGATTAAATCTGTAATATAGTTTTGATACAATTCATCTCTGCACCAATGATCTAGTTTGACTCCACTCTTGACCACATAGTCCACAAATCGTTCAGGATATATAGGTGCTGTATTAACTAAGAAACTGCCGAATTTTACAAAGGCTGTGTAAAAACTAGATGAAGCAAATTCTTCAAATGTCTTGGGCTGTTGCGATTTTTGCGTGAGCTGATAAAATCGCTGGAATGTCAACAATCCCATTAGCACATGTTTTTCATTGCGACTGAGATGTCTGCGTTTTTGTTCACAGACATGCACTACCAAAGTCTTTTCTTTGGCAAATAACTTTTCGCAATGTTCACATTTAAAATTTAATTGCATTGACTTCTTTTTTGTCCCATCCAAGGTTTTGACAATAGTCTTTGATTTCTCTATCTGTGGTAATGACTGCAAGTGTAGCAAGGTCTGCCCTCTTCATGGTTGGAAATAGGTCTGCAAGGAATTCTTCTTTTTTGTTCTTTTCTTTCTTTAAGGCAATCCATTCATGAAACTGTTTGGCCTTGCTTTCATGACTACATGAAGCTAGGGTCAGCCATTGCAGTTTAGGATGCTGACTGACATTGGCCCAATTCTTGTTGTAGTATTGATTAACTGTGAGCAGATAGTGTTCTTGTATTTCTCTGTCAGTGGTGGCCACACTGCTGATATATCTATTGAGATTCCACAGATCACCTTTGATTTCTTTGCGTCCTTCTTCCGTGGCAGCATCCCAAAGTTCTTTGATTCCCTGATCAACACAGGGTATGATATCTTTGAATAGGTCTACGTGTTTATTTTTAGCCATGGTCTTTACTTAGATGATACACTAGTTTAACACGATCGAGAGCAGCTTGCAAGGCCTGATTAGTCCGACCTGCTCGAACTATTTCTTCCCAAAGCCGTATTTCGTCTTTTAACATCGTTTCGAAATCCCTGCCAATTTCGAATCTCTCACTATGTGATGCGCCGAACTCTCTGGCATAAGTTATGCCATCGGCTTTTTCATAAATGTACTTTACACCGGGTGTTAAGGAACCCATATTTCCCCTTTAATATTTACGTGATATTTATTAAAGTGCAATAGTCTATCAATATAAATATCATACCATGACATCATTAAACTTAGAATCAAAAATTAATAAAAACGGATTTCTTCTTACCTGCGATACAAAATATTTTAGTATGTGGGCTAAACCCTTGTTTTTTTCTATTAAAGATAATTGTCCTTGGGCACACATTCATTTTCATATTTTTGATCCGGCCCCTGGAAATTTAGAATGGGCTGTTGCACACGGATGTACCACTAGCAGTGAAGTCACACCTATAGAATTTACTAAAGATCTAACAACAAAAGCAACATATTGGTGCTTGGCTAGATATTTTAGAGTTCCTGAAATATACGAAGATACTGCTCTTGTAATTAATTTAGATGTAGATAGTGTGATGGTAAATCCATTATCTGAAAAAGAATTTATAAACGATCTCAAAACTACTTGGATTCCCACGAGGCTCAAAGGCGGCCAAATAAAAAGTCTTGCAAGTGCTATGGGATTTGGTGCAGATAACGGTCGCCATATACTAGCAACAAGATTTAAAGAAAAATTAAAAGAAGAATTATTTTGGGGCATTGATCAATCAACGCTTAACGAAATGCTTGCAGCAAACGAAATAACAAAAATGGACCTTCGATATACCGATTACAAATTTGGAAAAAAGGGACCGTCATATTCGTGGACTGGAAAGGGTGAAAGAGTTCACTCTGAAACATTTGTAAAAGAAATAAGCAAATATAAAAATAGAATTTAATTAATTTTAAATTGTGTTACTATCGATGTGCTAATATCAGAGTTAACTAATTTTAATATTTCCTCAGCAACATCTTCTGCTTCGTGATAATTTAAGTCTGGATTAATTCTGTGTATGGTCATTGGCGTTTTTGTTCGTTGTGGGTTGATAAGTGAGATAACAATGCTATCAGATTCAAAGTAATCTCTAGCACCTTGCCACAAACTGTATAACGCTGCTTTACTAGCGGCATATACCATGTATTCTTTTTTCCCGGAATCGTAACATACAGATCCAACCATAATTATAGTGACAGTTTTAATTGATCGGTTGGTCATATAGTGTCGAATTATTGACCAGTTACTACCAAAATTAACGGCCATAATCTTTTCATGGGGGTCTGTGTTAGTTCCAAAAAAACCAGCAGAGTTTATAACAACATCGGGATTTATATCCGATAACAGTTTTGAGATTTGATCTGCACTCTGTGGATCGAATAAATTAATATCTTTCCTAGAAATAATTAGTGTTTCGTAGTTGTTAGATAACAGCTTGGCTGTGGCAGCTCCGATACCACTAGTACCGCCAAACATTACCGCAGTCTTTTTCATCGATATAGGCTCATGAATCCGTCAACCTTTTCACCAATGTAGGTAATCTGTTCAGGAGTAATAACTGGACTACATCCATGGAAATATGTATTCTTCATAGTAAACGTAGCAACAGGAAAATTATCACGTGCATCTGCAGGATTCATCAAGTGAGAATACGCAGGTTGTAGCATGATGTTGCCGGCAAAATATGGACGAGTTTGGATTAAATTTTCTTCTAAGTAATCAACAATATCCATGCGTGTAAAAGGAGCACCCTCACGAATGGTAATTGGAAACGCAAACCAACTTACATCTGCTTTATCACGAGCCCGCGGCAGGTGAAAAAACTCTTCATATTTTTCATAGATTGCAAACAATAGATTATAGTTGCGCTGACGTAAGGCGTGTATCTCTGGTAACTTCTTAATCTGTTCTAAACCCATAGCTGCTTGTAATTCGATGGGTTTTAAGTTGTATCCAATTTCGTCATAGACATATTTGTGATCAAATATTTCTCCGGGCATTTCCGGAATCCACTCGTTAAAGCGTTTGCCACAAGTACCGCACTTCAACTTGTTTGCTTCTGGACCAACACAGTAACAGCCTCGGCCCCATTCACGTAAGCTGCGCACAATAATTTCTTGTTGAGGATCGTTCATAGCAACAAATCCACCCTCGCCCATGGTCATATGGTGTGCGGGATAAAAACTACAACTTGCCATTAGACCAAAACTTCCCAAAGGTTTTCCATCATAGGTTGTACCCAGCCCATCACAACAATCTTCTAATAGTATTAGATTGTATCTGTTGACCAGTTCCATGACCTTATCCATATTAGGAGGATTGCCCAACACATGAGCAAAAGTTATAATTTTAATATCTGGATCATTAGCAAGTATCTGTTCTGCTTGATTTAAATCAATGTTTAGGGTATCAATCTCGATATCACAGAATACAGGAGTAAAGTCATTTTGTATGGTTGGATTGAGTGTAGTTGGAAAACCTGCAATAGGCATTAATACTTTAGTGCCTCGTGGAAAATTATAACCGCGTTTGGATTTCATCGCAGCCATCATCAACAAGTTAGCACTGCTTCCGGAGTTGGTCAATACTCCGCGAGTCTTTCCAAATTCTTTAGGAAATTTTTGTTCAAAGCGTATACTTTTGTTACCCATAACTAACCAGCCGTTAAGCAGAGCTTCTGCGGCTGCTACATATTCGTTGGCATCAAAATATGGGCCAGCGTAGTTAACAAAGTCCTTGCCTGCTACCCATGTTTTTTCTGCTTGTTTTCGTTCTATGAGAATGCGAATCTGTTCTAAAATTTCTTTCATATATCACCAAATAAAATTATTTTGATAGTACTCGACAACTTTTTCTAACTCTTTGTCAAAATCTGCGTTTGCTGACCAACCTAGTTTTTTTAATTTGGTATCGTCAACACTATATCTTAAATCTTGTCCAGGCCGAATCATATCAGTTAGATATGTTTCAATTTCTGTATCTCCATTCACTAACTTAATAATCTTTTTAACCACTTCAATATTTTTTTCTTCGTAATTACCTGATATATTAAAAATTTCGTTTGTGACACCTGATTCAATAACAGCAATAACAGCTCTAGCAGTATCTTCGGCATGCAACCATGTGCGTACTGGAGTTCCTTTATTATGCAGATCAATCTTTCGACCGACTGACAAATATTTCACACTTTTAGGAATTAGTTTCTCAACATATTGGCCTATACCATAATTATTTGTAGGCCTCAAAATTACATATGGTAATCCGTAGGTTCTACTCCATGCCAAGACTAGCATATCTGCTGCTGCCTTAGTTGCCGAATACGGATTACTTGGTTTCAATACGTCATCTTCTGTATGAGATCCTTGGAGAATATCGCCGTATACTTCGTCTGTACTGAAATGTAATAGGATAGGAATTCTATGTTTTTGTTTTTGATTAATTAGTTTTAGGATGTGATGAACGCCGTCGATATTTGAATGTACAAAATGGTCGCTGCGTTCAATTGAATTATCTACATGAGTTTCAGCTGCCGTATTAATAATATAATCACAATCATAGATCATTTCTAAATCATTTATATCTGATTTAATAAATTTAAAATTTGAATAATTTTTAAATTCTGTTAAAAAAGTTTCATTGCTAGCATATGTCATCTTATCTACACCAATCACATACCAACCTCGATCTAAACAATGTCGTGTTATATGAACTCCTATAAATCCTAGACACCCAGTAATATAAACTATGCGTGTCTTCATTTACTAAATCCCACAGACTCTCTAGAAATATCGTCGTGATCAAATTCTGCCCAATATAACTCAAAGGCAACACAATCTGTGACCGCTTCAAACTGATGATATTCTCCGGGAGCAACCTTGGTGTATTCACCTGCTTTGAGTAATGTCTCGTCAACTAGATCGTAATTGCCTTTCCAAACACGGATAATCATCTCTCCAGATTCCACAAAGAATCCGTTCCATTTAAATTTATGTTTGTGCTTGGAACACACACCGCCGGTCTTGGCTTCAATTCTATGGAATTCTAAAACACCGTTGGCTTCTAGCAATTCTGTTTGGCCCCATACTTTTCCTGCTTTCATGCTGTCTCCTTAATATGTGTATTTAATCAGATTAATTTGTGTAGCTGTAAAACTTCGCTTTGTCTACTAACTTCTTTGACAAAGAACACGCAGGGCGGGTTAACTTCCTCACTTAGCGGCACAGTAAGCAACTGACCGTTTTTCATTTTAGGAAAATACCAGCGCACATCTTGATAGATATTAACAATTTCAATGGGCATGAATTCTGCTCTAAATCCCTTGATAGGATTAAACACCAGAGCATCGAACCCACGCTCATTAATTGAAGTTAACGGTAGCACTTCGGGGTCGAGTCCGCAGTCTTTGTCACCTACTACCATGCACCAGTCCAAGGGCATTTGTACTTCATACCCGCCTATATTCAACACTATAGCAGGTGAGTTGAATGATTCCAAAAATATCAACGGCATGAAAAAGAAATCTGGGTCTTGAGGATTCGAATTATCTAGCACCGAAAATCTTGTGTCTTCATCTACCTCGTCTGGTAGTTCGTTTAAATCAAATGCTTGGTTGTTTAGTGTAAGTATTCTCATAATTATTCCGTGTAAAATGCTATAGTATCACTTTTCCATTTCTTAACTGTAAATCCAAGATCCAATAGCAGAAGAATTACTTGATCTGCTTCACCTCTTTTATTTTCAAAAAAGATTGTAGGTTTGTGTTTTTTAATAATTTTCAACGCCCCTTGTACCACCTCTAATTCATATTGTTCAGTGTCAATTTTTATAAAATCTACAAAATCAAATTTAAAATCGTCTAGTCTTTTTATTTCAACTTCATAGGTTTCTGTTTTATCCCATCTCTCGGTCCTTGCATCGGATAGTGATCCGTGTTCTGGGTCTTGAGTTGTGATATTCATTACCAATAGTTTTTTTTCATTAGTATTCCCTAATGCATAGTTATGGCATATTAATTCTGAAAACTTAGATAATTCTTTAAAACTATTGGGATTAGGTTCAAAGCAATATATCTTTTCAAACGAACCAATAAATGGCGATGATGTAATTCCTGTACTAGCGCCGATATCTATATATGTCCTGAAATTTTTTATATAAGGCCAAGCCCATTCTTTTATTTTTCTTTCACTCATATATTAACCTTGGTAATGGTAAAGGGGTATTTGGCCTCTTTATAAAACTTTTTTCTTTCTGTAAGATGTCTCTTGCTGTATTTGCAGGCGCTGGTGATATCCCAGATTTCTACGTGATCTTTGTCTTCTGCTTTTCTAATGCCTCGCCCAATGCTTTGTATAACGCGGACAAAGCTCTTTCCGGGTTCAAGAAGAACCAGATTAAAAATACGTGGAATATTAATACCCACAGCGGCCACACCATAAGTCGCCAAAATAATCTTGTCATCACTTGTTTTAATTTCATCGTATTCTTCCTTGCGGTCATCCAACTTCATACCGCCACTGACAAACACCGCCTGAGGTATTAGTGCGATTAATTTGTTACCAGTGTCGATTCTATTGATCAATACCAGAGTGTTACCAGTGGCGGATAGCGCAGCGATCTTACTGGCAATCCACTGCAATCTATTGTCGTCTGTGACAAGAAATGTGTATTCGTCGTGGAATGACGTAAACACCTGCACATCTGTGGTCTGTAACACATTGATATTCAACTGTGCCAGCACACCCTTTTCCTGTAAATCGTGCGCACTCACTTGATTTATCACAGGACCTATACTGGCCAATATGCCTTGAAATTCCCACTGTTCTTTAGGCACGGTTCCAGTGAGTCCCCAGCGGATGGGGCAGTTACGAAAGTTCTGTGTCAATAGCTTAGTCAATACTTCAGCCTTGGCCTGATGAACCTCGTCGACAATGATTGCACAGACTCCTTCACAGAATTCTGCCAGCGTCATAGTGTCATTGTCATAGCTTTTCTTGTCTAACACATTCAAACTCTGCCAAGTACATATGGTATGAGTCTTGTTTAATTCTTTTCTGTCACCAAAGTATACACCAACATCGAGTCCTAGATTACGATAGTCTTCTTCAGTCTGTACCACAAGACTCTTGTTGGGCACAATCACCATGGTGCGGCCATATGGTTCACATAAATGACTTAGTGTAGCTGTGGTAATTGTTTTACCAGCGCCAGTGGCTACTTCTTGTAATGCTTGAGGATTTTCTAAAAACTTGTTGATTACCTCGTACTGATAGTCTCTCAGCACAATCGGTTCGCCTGCTTGTTGATGCCCCTTGGGCCAAGTCTTGCCAAGGTCAGCCCAATAATTTTCATCAATAGCAGCAAATTTCAATTCCTGATGCGGCCTGAGATCTTCGACTTCAATATCATATCCCTCATCCTCGATCACTGCTAGAATCACATCAAGGTGTGCAAGATACCCACTGCCGCCGATATTGAAATAAGTTTTAGTTCCATCCCAACGACCTAGTTTATATGCAGGCATGTGTCGGGCATATGGTAAATCAAACTTTAGTTTGTTGACAATTTTTCTTCGTGTTTCAACTCGCAGTCCTTCTACCTTGATGTTTACTTCGTCTTTGATTGTTAACTTACAGTTCGACAATTTTTTGTCCTTTGGTTTCTGTTGGTCTAGTATCACCAAGATATATCACACAAGGATGACACATAAACCAATCTCGTGCCATGGTATTTGTTGGTGGGAAAATGTTGTTAGTAACTACTAGTGTAACATCATTGTCTGCCTTAAACAACCACTTGGCCGGCTTTGATTCAAAAATTAGTATCCTGCCAGTTTCGACTTTGCCGCCAACTCCTGCGATCTTGATCCAGTCATTCAGGCCAGTGGTAGATTCTCTGTTTTCTCTAAAACACACCTTGATTTCTTCACGGCTAACACCACTTTTCTCAGCATCGGCTACAAAACTCTGTAGCCATGGTAGCGTGGCGCTGCTTCGATCTAGTAACACACATATTTTTCCAGAAAAAGATTTAGCCAACTGAAAAAACTCTTGATTGGATTTGATCCAGAAACTGTTTTCTTGGCTAGCTGCGATTTTTTCTATGGTAGCATGGGGCTTTCCGGCATAGGGGTATCCCATGCTTTTTGCCAATAGTAAATCACTTTCATAACAGTCTGTTTTATTGTCGCGCCACCAGGTCTGTGTCTCTTCACTGGTGTTAAACAATGTCACCCAGTCAGCACACAAATCACACGACGGTAAAATATCATCCTGATTTTGCCAAATTTCTTCAACATCACCCAACGCAATCATAAACGAGTCGTCGATTTCAAAATTGTGTTTGCAGGCAAATTCGTAGAGTGCAATTAAATTATAATGATAAAAATCCAATCGTCTCACTTTGTGTTCTGAATCCCAAGCTCCATGCATGTGCAATGCATCTCGACTTGCTATCTCATCTTCAAACTCTTTTTTCAGCTGATAGGGAAATTTTAGACAAATTTCCAGTTTGTTTTCACGTAACTCTACATATATGCTTTTGCTGAGATCTAATACTCTAAACGGTCTATGCCATTTAAGGTCAGCGAGTTTAGAACTATAGTCAAGGCCTGCTATGGCTGATATGGTCTTGTATTTTTCCAATAATTTTATTAGGAAATTTGCCTGATTTTTGGTCAGCTCGCCGCTGTTGATGATTTTCTCATGGAAACTCGAGATGGGTGAGAAATCTTGACCTTGTATGGATATTTTTTGTTGGGAAACAAGATTATAAAATTCAACAAATATATCTTCGGCAAATTCTGATGGTAACATTATTCAAGTATACAGCCTTGATTACTGGTTGTCAACTGAATAATCTAGAAATTGGGGTGCCTTGGCGTATTTCGTCGATGGTCCACTCGGTGTGGCATAGTTTTAAAAACCATTCGGCTCTGTCTGGTACATAGGGGCTGTCTAATTCTGACCATTTGATACTGAGATCCGCAGCCAGACTGGATGAGTCACACAGCACAGGAACACCATTTATGGCTGCTTGAACAGCTGGTCCGCTGTTGTGGTTAATTACGCAGTGATAATTGTAAAAAATATCAAAACTGTCATAGGTGTTGGGTACGAGTATGGGTCTTTCGACCTCTACCCCAGACTGCTTGAATGGAAATGCTGATCGAGGGTGATATCTCACACGGATTCTTCTATGGGTGTGTTGTTTTATTTTTTCAATGGTGTCTGCTACCCAATCTTTCATAGTAGGCATGCCCTGCCATTGGAGACTTTCTTGATGTTGACAGGCAATAAGTATTTCACCACGTCTAAGATCTGAGATCGGTTGTAGTTTCACGCCCAGCTGTTGAGGACGTGAAACATCTATGTCTTTGTCGTTGCCAAATTTGCCAAGATTATTAATATGGTCAAGGCTGATCCGCCAAGTTTCTCCTCTACGAAGGTTTCCCACCTCGATAATCAGCACAGGCGTGCCTTCTTGTTGACAACGGGTGTAAATTGCCTTATTAGATCGCATTCGGCCAGCCCACAAAACTGACCAAATCACAGCAACCTCCTCATGATCATGCACCACGTCGTGACCAAGTTGTTTCAAGCCCTGTTCCACGGCGTCAAACACGGGAGGACTGTTCAAGGCACCATATTCTCGATATAATCTGAAGCGCATAATTTTAATAAATAATCTACGTAGTTAATGTTGCTATATATTTATAAATCATGAATAAGATAAAAAAAAGACTGAGTAAACTATCAAAAAATACAAACAATGCGTTGGTAATTGGAACTGCATTTGGTCAATTAGCACAGCTGTTAGACTTATATTCAACAATATTTGTTGTGAATGAAAATGCCACAGAATTAAAAGCAAAAAATCTCATTTATAGGCAAAGCATTGAAAGATTAGATAGCATTGTAAATGTTGGAGCAGTATTTTTTGACACCACACATATCTCTAAATTAGAAAGTCTGCAGACATTTTGGAAAAAAAATAACTCGTTGATATTCATCGAAGGCGGAGACGCCTTGCCTAGAGAGCTGTCAAAACCATTATACGATTCAGGATGGCGTTGTACAAGCCTCCAAGGAGTATTTCACGTATGGGAAAAACAAAAATGAAAATAGCAGTAGTAACAACCTTCCATGAAGAAGGTTTAAAAAAATATGCACAAAAAATGATTGATACTTTCTGTGTAAATTGGCCTCATGAAGTGATTTTACACATTTATCCAGAACAGTGTAATCCTGCCATACGTGACCATAGTCATGTTACACTGAAACGATTAGAAGAAATTCCAGAGTTAATGGCATTTAAAAATCAGTGGAAAGATGTGCCCAAGGCCAACGGCGATGTTTCATCTGACCCTGTGATATCTAAAAGAAAAGATTCAGGCAAAGGGTTCAAGTGGCATGCAGTGAGATTTGCACACAAAGTTTATGCAATATTTGACTGCGCTAAAGAAACAGATGCCGACATATTGATATGGATGGATGCAGATACTATTTGCCACAGTCCCATCACCATGAACGATCTATATAGAATGATTCCTTCGGATGGTGAATTATGTTACCTAGGGCGAAGAGGCAAGTATTCAGAATGCGGCCTATATGCCATGAATCTACGATCGCCTAACATTCAACTTTTCCTCAAAGAATTCCAAAGATTTTATGATCAGGCCGAACAAGGAATTTTTCGGTTAGATGAGTGGCACGACAGTTTTGTTTTTGATGCTGTTAGAATAAAATTTCCTCAAATGCGACAGCTAGATTGGGCCGCACATTTACATGATCTTCGACCAGCTCCTGGAATGAGTTCAGGAGAAGGCCATCCACTGATTAACAGTGAATGGGGTGCTTGGTTAGATCATCTCAAAGGTGGCCGAAAGAAACTGGGTCGTAGCAAGCCTGAAGATCTAAAAGTTCCAAGAACAGAATCGTACTGGCAATGATCGATTTTATTCGATCATTTATGCATTAGGTATATTCAAACACCAACTCAGAACCAGACCAATCTTTGAATTGTTCAGCAAACCATTCTGGACTTCTTCTTGCACTAAAATTTTCTGGTTTGCCGTGTGGTTTTTTTGTTTTTACGGCTCCATAGCTAGAATATGCTTCACCGATGAAACAAAACTTGGATGTTTGTTGCATAAGCATTTGTTTAAGCGCAGGCATGTCGTTGTCTGGAATAAATCCAATACATTGTATCAAGATAATTGCATCAAACTTTTTATCAACCGGAGGAGGTGTTTCAAATTCTTTCCAGCACGGATCAAATTTATAAACATCGTCAACACCGAGGTATTGATCCAATGTTGAAACAATCCCGGGCTCCCATTCACGTGTTTTGCTATATTGATAGCCTTTGCCGCAGCCATAATCCAATAAAGAGTTGATGTTGTGCTTGGTGGCCAATTTTTTAATGGAAGGCACATACGACGTCATATGTAGTCCTTGCCACACTTTGGTGTTATAATGAAATGTTTTTGATTCTTCAACTAAATCGTAGTATGCTTGACTAAACATTATTTAATTTCCACCGTATCGTTTTGCGTAAGGCCCGGGTCCTAGATACCTGCCAAACTGTTTGACGTCAGCAGGTGTGTTATGCCCAGACTTAGGAGCCCATAAAAATACTCGTTTGCTTTTGGTATAAATGGTTTCGTAGTTCAGATTCTGCATAAATTCACAACAGACATCTATGTCTTGATTTACTTCAAATATAACCCACGGCTGCTGTTGTTTGATAATTTGTTCAGCTCCTCGCAACACTTCTAATTCCCAGCCTTGAACATCGATCTTTATGAGATCGACATTGATTAACTGTTCGTCATCTAATCTAACCACCGGGACAGTATATGCAGCTTTAACTCCTTCTCTACATAGTTTTCCATCTCCGCAATTTTTTCCAGCCTGATGAAAATCAGCCTCACCTTGAAAATCAGCCACTGCCTTGGTCCTGATTTCAATCTTATCTTTTACATTGGCCTGTAAACACTCTATGTTCTGTTTAGATGGCTCATAGCCAATGATCTTTGAAAATTTTCCAATCATAGAAAAACTCCATATGCCCACATTTGCCCCTACATCAATAAAGGTTTGTCTATTAGGTAAATGTTCTAGAATCTGTTCTCGATACCTTCCCTCATACGACGGCAATGATTTGTCATTGTCGTTTTCCAGAACTCTGGTTATTTTTTGATCATCGTCAGGAACATACCACCCGTTGTGCATTAATTTCATATATACCTTTTAAAAAATTGCCAAGCTTCACCAGATTTCAATTCATCAAATTTCCAATGACACATTGATAATCGTTCTATCCATGATTGTCTATCAATCATCACTGGATCTTCTATTTTACTTATATCAGTATTAGATACCGCAAAACTTTGACTGTGTTGGGGTTGCGAATCTGTTAAGAATGCAGGAACCCCTTCTATGATACTAGCCACGCTGGGACTGCTGTTGTACACCACTGTGGCCCATGCATTAACTAAATCTTGTTTGAGTTCGGAGTTGACACTTAATGACGCTGATTTATGATTTACTTTCAAATATCTTTCAATTTTTTTATCGCCGGGGTGAGCTCTAACAATTATAGGTCTTCGACTGTGTTTTCTTATTTCTAAAATAGTTGTGTTCATCCATTCAACAACATCTAGTCCTCTCATGCTCCATCCACCGTTTCGTTGTAGACAGATTAGAATATGATTTCCATGTGTTCTCCAAGGCTGTAAACTTATACCTAAATCCTTGCTGATCTTTGTCCAACGAGAGGGATCAATGTCTTTATCAAAATAAAAACCTGTGGTAGGAAATACTCCGTCAAAACTATATCTCAAATAATGCAAGGGATTAGCTTTATCTGAATACAGAAACAGATTGCTATCTACGATTAACGATCTTTTGTTAGTTTTCTTTTGAAGATCCACTGCGATTTGTCTTAATTGTAGATGCGGTGCAGACTTGCCGTGTTCGTGAACAAATCCTTGTATCAGTGCCACATCGCAAGGAATCGCATTCATCCCGGTATGAGCTATTGCAGTATCACCAGACGCAATAACCCCTTGACAGAAATAATTTAATATCTGCGGCTTTTCCATATTATGATTATTGGGAGGTATCCCAGCATAATAGGCCACAGCAGTGATATTAGACACCGTGATGTTCCTTGATGATGCTAAGTGCGGTGCCATCCATGAGTTCGTCGTAGGTAAATTGACAATAGCTAAGCCATGCCAACCAGTCTCCCAACGGTCCGTAGTACAAATCATTGATCTGTGCAAGACTGTTTCTAGTTACAGTATTACTAACATGCTTTTCAAGGGTAATAGCAGGAATTCCAGCCCAAACAGATTCAACAGCACTATTAGAATTAATACTAATTGTACAGTAATAATCACCGTTAATCAGCGTTTGATAGAGACTGGTACGAACCTTTTTATTATTCTTTGATCGAATCTCTATAGGGTGATCTGTATGTTTTTTCAATTCGTCTACGATATTTTTAGTCCAAGATTTTGGCTCCACGTGCATGATACTGGCAGCGAATTCACCGGGTTCTACTACTAATATTTTTTTGCCAGTCTTACACCATGGTCTAGGAAATTTCGCAAAGTTTTTTAATCTATCTACGGGTGCAACAAATTGATTGTTAAAGTGCAGATGATTTCTTGTGAGCCTATGCCATTTTTTATTAGGTTCAATGAAATTTGTATACCCGCTGTCTATAAACCAAAACGGAAGGTTGTTGTCGATTTTATCTACAATAATATTTTCATTGCCCACTGTATTTCTCAACAAGCAATCTTCTTTACTGTCTACGAAATTTTTTCGCCTAATCATAGTTGCTTCGGGAGCTATCTGTTGCCCAACAGTTTTGATAAAATATTGTTGATCACTATTCATATAGGTGTTAATAACATGTTCGACACCCAATTTTTCTATTACATATTCTGCCCGTTTATGTATTTGACTAAAATAATTTTTTCTGTAGTTTACTAGAACTGTGTCGACTTTTCTGCGCCATTCTTCAACATCTGCAGAGACTCCTCTCAATAGTTTTTCTTTAAATTTATCACGGAATTTTTCAATATCAAATTTATGATGATCTCTTTTTTGAATGATAAACTGTATAGCTTCAGCAGTTCTTACTTCATTCAACTCTATGTGTGCGCAATGATCTTTTAGATCTATGAGACTTATAAGATAGTGTGCAAGTTCTTTGTCATTTACTAATAGTTTCATTTTTTTAATAATTTCCATGCTGTGCCATTGGCTATTTCTTCTCCGGTAAATTGTCCGTAGGCCAGCGACGCACAATGCTGTTGTACTAATGATTCATCCGGATAGAAGGGAGTGGATATTTGGCTAACATCAGTTAGTGCTAGAGGAGTAGCTGCACACGGTACTGCAACAAATGCAGGTATACCATACGCAATAGACTCCATTGCTGCAATACTGTTAAATGCCACAGTGGCGAATATTCCCGAGTCTAAAACATCATATATTGAGTTGCTGTGTCTCTGTGATCTTGATCCTTTGTGCCTTACGACTATGGGCATGTCTGTATGTTGTTTAATCGTTGCCACCGTGGTATCCCACCATTCCTGCATGTTATAACCAAAATAATCACAGGATTTGGGATTAGATAAAATCAACAATATTTTGTTTCCTTTGGTTTTCCATCTCGGCCATTTGAGTCTTGGATCGCTGCGGATTAGAGATTCCCAGCGATCTTTTGGTCTATCTTCTATCACTGATTTTTGTAATTCGTTTTTAACTACCCTATGATAAAGTTTTTTACCCCCAGGATTACCAACACTTTGAAAATTTCCGAAATAGCCTGTGTCCATATAATAGAAATCTTCACCTCTGTTGATACAATCGTGTATCTGTTTTCGTTTAATGACTCCTCGAAATACTTCCGGAGTAGGCCCCTTAATTGATTTCCGAAATATTTCCTCCAACACATCTTCACTCATTTGATAGCATCTCCATGGCTTTGCCGTTTCTTAGTTCTGAGTTATGAAATTGTCCATAGGACAAATGACAGGCCCATGCATATAATTTATCTTGGTCAGGGTAGTAAGGTTCGTTTATTTTAGATAGATCTTGCAGGCTAACCGGACTAGCTGCATTAGCTGGTGCTAGAGTAAACGCAGGTATTCCTTGGAACACAGCTTCTGTGGCTGCTACACTGTTGAATGTGACTAATGCAAATACATTGTCGTTCAAGGCCTGTTCTAGTGTATCGTTGACTGTTCTATCTAATCTGTTTGGTGCTCGTTCTCTAACTACTACGGGTCTATCTGTGTATTTTTTTATTTCGTTTACTGTATAATCTAACCAGATGTCTAGATCATATCCATAAAATCGCATAGGTTTTTCGTCTGGTTTCGCCACTAGTATTTTTCTTCCGTCTTTCTTCCAAGGCTGAAACTTTTTGTTAAAATGTTTGAATCTATCATCTTTTCTCGGAACTATTTCTCCATGTTGCAGATTGTTCTTTACTATGCGATGCCAATATTTCCAACCATTGGGATTTGATTCAGTTCTTTCGTTGCCAAAATATCCTGTGTCTATGTAGTAAAAAGTTCTAGCATCTTCCCAACATTGGTGCATCCACTTTTTCTTAAGAATGCCTCTTAATACAATCGAGTCAGTACTGTCGTTGTAATTAAAATCATCAGTCGACGTTATCTTAGTTTTGCATCCCTGTGCAAACATGTTGATATACGGGTCTTTTCCACCCTTGCTGAGAAATATCATTTCAGCATCTCACGTAGATTTTGTTTCCATACTTTGTGATATTCACAACGGCGATATTCTTTAAACCAAGGGCCGCCTTCGGTGTAGTGTATGGCTTTGGGATTACCGTCCCGTGGTTCTTGATACCAACCTGCTAACCAATTCCACTCTGGGGCTAAATCTCCAATTTCTGAATCATCCAGCCATTGAAATCTATGTAGATACTGACCTGTTTGAGAATTTACTACATCGGGTGTTATCTGTTTGTTAGATAGATGAGCACAATTCCATAAAATCGCCGAGCTCCAATTTTTTCTTGGATAGGGCAGTTGCTTGCATCCGTCCATCTTTAGACCTTCTTTAGGAGTGTAGTCATGCTTGACTACCATCACTGCATATTTGTCATCGGCCTGTTTAAACAGCTCAGCAACATCGTCGACAAAAACAAAATCACAGTCTACAAAAACCGCCCAGCCTTGATAATTTGTAAGATAAGGAACTAAAAATCTTGTAAAGGTAAATTCTGTAGAACTCAAAGGATCGATATCTCTGGTATAGATACCGCTCTTTCTAAGATCTTGCTGTTTCAACGCCATGACTTGTGCTTGAGGTTGGTGTTTATATATGCTGTGTTCGCAGACTTGAAATGCAATATCTTCTCTAATATCATATCCTACAAAAATTTTCATTTTCTTTCGATATCCTCTTCAATGCATTGTTCGCCAAATTGAATTTCAATAACTTTCAACGGTGTATCGCTTTTGTTAACCAATTGGTGCCATTCCTCTCTACCGATATATGTCTGCATGTTTTTCATCACAAAGTTTTTCATCACCGTGTTGTCATCTGCATCTAGGGTGTTAATTGTTGCAGTGCCCTCAGTTACAAACCAATGTTCGTGGCGATGTTGATGACGTTGCATTGATAAACTACATCCAGGATTCACTGTGAGTTCTTTTAATTTCATACCCGGTCCGTCTTGGTGTAGTACACGATAGTAACCCCACGGCCGTTCAGTTTTAGGTGCCTTCCATTCTTGGAGAATCCACGAACTAGAATTCATTTTATTTTCGCCGCCGACTCCAAACACAAATTCTAAGTTGGTGTCTTGAATATCCATTTCTGGAATATTCTTATCTGTTCTATCGCCACCGTTGGCAAAGATAATTTTATCTTCTGGAAAATCTTTTCTAACTTCTAATATAGCACCTTTTGATGATCCGTCAATATCGTCAAAGTCGTAAACAATTCCGTCTACACATTTAATATTGTCTACGATATATGCTCGTTCAGAAAGGGGCATGAACGCCTGTCCCTTTTTTCTGTTAAGCCATGCATCTGAATTGAGCCCCACAAGGAGTATGTCTCCTAGTTCTTTGGCTGCTTGGAAGTAGGCAATATGCCCGGAATGAAGAGGATCAAATCCTCCGGTAACTAAAACAATCTTTTTCATGCAGATATTTATCTGCGTATATTATACAGTATTTAAAGACTGGCGTCTTCTAATCCGGATACTCGTAGTTTAACAATGTTGCTGAGATGCCATTGTTTCTGATCAAGCGCTTTGATAATGCCCAACCATTTGTTGCGTAACAGGGCAAAGTCGTTGATGATCTTTTCAAAATCCACAACGTCAGCTTCACCTTCCACGAACTTTTCACAGTCCCTAGAAGACAAAGCTCGTTGATAGTTTTCTAAATACTTGCGAAAATGTTGACTACGAAGCCTACGAAGTTCAATGTTTAAGTACTCAAGGATACCTTCAATTTCTTGAAGTTGATTAAAGCGTTCTTCCACGATGCCCGGCATTTGCGAACTTGCCTTCTCGATGTTACCCGCTATGCGGACATCTTGTTTTGCTTCGATTAACTCAGCTTCATAATAAGCCGCAGCATCTGGAATATTGCTTATATCTTTACTAACCTTGTCGTACCAATTCATTTATTCCTCTTCGTTGTAGCTATCTACATCATCTTCAATCTCTTCACCGTCGATGGCATACGTGATAGCTACGTCGAGAAAGGGATCTACTCCCTGCAGACTGTCTAACACACTTTCTTTGATACCATAGTCCAGCAATGTGTTTACAAAATCAGTGGCCACATCCGGTCTTTGTTTTTCAGGAATATGTCCAATCACCACATTCCATAGGTCAGCAATTAAATCTTCTTTCATTGAGCTTCCTCCAAGTCTGGTTCAACTGTAGTAGTTATCTCAGATGTGGTAATTTCTCCGTGTTTAGAAATATCTGCCATGACAATGTCTAGACCGTCTTTCTCATTGCGTTCCCATGCCTTGCGGAACTGCTTGATGATCTCACCGTCTTTGGTAGTGTATACAAGGCTGTTACCTTCTTTCTTGAGCATACCTTTGGCTTCGAACAAGTCGACTAATCCACTATATGGACTCATACCTGTTTCATAAGGAATCTCAACCTGAACACTTTCAAACGGCTTGGCATAACGAGTTTTCATGATCTTACAAGCAGCACGGATACCTTGCACAGTTGTTGTCTTATTGCCGTCTGCATCAAGTTTCAATTTCAACTTACGCATGGCAACCACGATCGAACTTGCATAGATGAATCCTTGACCGCCTGAAATTTTATCATCTGGATCAAACATGTCTTGACTCGCATATGTGTGATTGGTACATACCATGCCAATGTTGTAGGCTCCAAACATGTTAACGCAGTTTCGAACCAGTGCTGTCAGTGCTTTAGGCTTACGACCCATGTCACCTTTCATGTCCCCTGCCTGGAACTGGTTAACATCCGTGGGGGTCAGTAACATTCCCAACGAATCTATGATAAACAAGATCTTAGGGCGATCTGCTTCATCCATTGTTTTATATTCTGCAATGAACTCTGTGATGGTCTTTGCCACGTCGTCAATCATGGCCATGTTAAGTTTCAACAACTTGTCTGGACTTGTATCGACTCCGAGAGCGTGTAACCATTTTTCATCTAGCGCATTTTCTGTATCGATCAAGATAGGATAAATGCCTTGTGCCTGTGCGTTCTTGACTAGATTGCCTGAACAGATAAAACTTTTACCTGCACCACTTTCGCCTGCAAACACAGTAACCTTGCCCAACGGAATGCCGCGATCAAAATATCCGCTGATAAGATAGTTTAATGCGTAGTTGTTTGTACTAACCCAATCAGTTGGGTCATTGAAGCCAATACTTAAACCGTCGATAGATTTAGTAATTGACTTTCTAAATTTAGAAATATCAAATGCTTTTGCCATTATTTTTTTGCCCTGTTGAGAAATAGAGTGTGAGTTGCCTCACACTCTATGTTTAGTCTTACTGCTTCTGACGATTGCGAATCATGGCAAGGATGTCTTGCGCACGACTGTTGTCACCTGCGGGTGCTGCGGCAGCCGGAGCAGCGGTTGCTGCTGGTGCTGGTGTATCGTCAATGTGTTCATCAACTGGAGCAGCGACTGTTCTCGCAGCTGGCTTGTTAGGATCACCAGTGGCTTGACTCATACCTGCTGGTTTGAAATACTGACCCCAACGATCCATGTCGTAGGCTTCACCATCTACAGAAGCTTCAAACATTTCTTTCATGACCTTGAGTTCTACATCAGTGGGTTTCTTTGGTAGGAATCCGCTGAGATCAAACAGACCATGTGATTGTACTGCTGCCGATTCAACATCAGTCAATGAACGCTCACGACGGCTCCACTTTGAAGTAGAGTAGTCAGCAAAGCCACCTTTTGATGTCTTAGCAATACGGAAGTCTAGACCTTTCAAGTAGTCTGTTGGCAACTCATCCAATTCTGGATCCATCAACGCTGAACGGATAATAGCGTAAATCTGAGGTCCGATGATAAATCTACGGATAGGATTGTCTGGAAGTTTGTCTTCCTTGAGTGGATCTTCAACCACAAAGCCTTGGAAAATGTATGAACGCTTTTTCCAATACTTACGACCCATTTCCTCTAGTGATTTATCTTTGAACCAACCACGCACTTCTGATAGGATGGGACATGCTGTACCGTCGTTGTACATTTCCACACATGGAACCTGTACCTGTACTGATCTGCTGTCTGTTTCGCCCTTGATGCCAGCGAATGGCAATTTGATCATTGCACGTTCTACCCAGAAGAATGTGTTGTTGGGATTGCCATCAGGTAAGAAACGTACAACAGCTTCTTTGCCTTCTTGCATGTTCCAGTGTGGGTAAATTGCATTGTCTCCACCGCCGGTGGATTGTCCTGTGGACTTTGATTGTGCTTCTTGAAGTTTCGCACGGATTTCTGATAATGTTGCCATTTTAAATGCCTCCTTGTGTTATGCCTAAAATGTTTATATGCCTTATGCACATGTTTTATTATGCGCTTTTTATTTATCAAGGTCAATGATTATCTGATAGTTTTTTGATTTTATTTTGCCAAAAGAAAAAGCGGGTCAAGCCCGCTTTTCCTTATACTTCGCCATTGCCATTTGTCTAGCTAGCCATAACCTAAACTTCACATAGTCTGATAGTTCTTCTTCAACTACTTTACCAAACTCTGCACTTCTTCGATTACGGCCATAAGTGACCTCATCGTCTATTATGAGGTCACTGTCTTCTAAATCAAATTTACTTTGCTGAAACAGCAGGCTTTGCGTCTGCTTTAGGTGCGTCCTTCTTTGCACCGTCACTTTTTGCAGGCTTTTTCTCTTCCTTCTTAACTTCCTTCTTAACTTCAGCTTTGGCTGGAGCACTTGCTGCGGCCGCCGGTGCTGTTGGCTTGGCTTCTTCTTTCTTAGCAGGTGCTTGTGCAAATGCTGATACTGCGAACACGGTAGCGAGGATTGCGATTGCTGATTTCATTTTAAAGTTTCCTTTAGTTAACATACTTAGACAGGAATGTCTGCGTATATATATATAACGCTTTAAAGACACAGTTCGTTGACAGGCAATTTAGCCAAAAGAAAGGGCACCGAAGTGCCCGATCTAACTGCGACGAAACTTGTTAGTAGCCTGCTAGTTCTCTCATACGAGCCAATTCTGCAATCTGTGGATCTTGTTGTTGTGGTGCCATTCTTTCTACCATTTTACGAGCAACATGTTCTGCCTGTTCGCCAAACTTTTTGCCTACCATAGTGCATACACCTTCTGGGCCTTTGGGAAACGTGCCTGAGTCTTTGTCATAGAAACTGTGTAGGAATTCTGCTAACTCTTCAGTGTTCAATCTTTCTTTTCTCTTTTCAAAATCACGTTTCGGCTTGTCATCCTTGTACTCTACATCTTTCATAGTCAGCGGTGGTTCGCCTGACTTCTTACGATCAATTGCTGGTCTTTCGTAGTCTCTTGGATTGTTGGTATCCACAGCTTCCTGCGGTACTGGCTCTTCTGCAGGTACGGCTGCTGGATCAACTGGTGCTGGTTCCGCTTCCGGGGCAGTTTGGTCACCTCCTTGGGCTGCTTCCGGGTCAATCACCATGTCGCCGAAATCCAACTGTTCTAGTGCTTCGGGAGCATTGAATTCCAACCAATCGCTGACCAATGGTCTCACATCTGCCTCGGGATCTTCTGTGGCCTGTTCTTTGATTCGTTTGTACAGTTCTGGATCTTCAATCAATCCTTTAAGACTTTCGATGGCATTGGTGCCATCTACGCCTGCTGTAAATGCTTGGCCTACTAGTTCTTGTAGTTCTTGTAATGCTGCCTGTTGTTGTTCGGGGTCTTCGCTGGTCACTGCACTGTCTTCGCCTAGGCCCATGACCCAATTTTCGAATTGAGCAAATGGGTCATTGTCTTCTGTTTCAACCGTAAGGTCTTCGTTGTTGATTTCTTCTTGTGTCATAGCGACTATGTCGTCATAGCCTATGGTGCTTCCTTCTTTCATCAGTCTGTATAAGACCGGAAACACAGTTGCGATATCTTCTTTGAATGATCTGACTGTGAATTTTTGTTTAAAATCTTCAACTACATCTTGAGGTATTTCTTCGTTGGGGTTTGCCTGGAATGATTCTCTATAGGCCTCGTAGTGACTTTGTTTGCTCAATGCCTTGATCTGTTCTCTTAGATGATTTAAAAACTCTGTGCTTCTTTCAACCACTGAGTTAGTATCTGAATTCATTAGATCATTACGTACCACGTAATTGCCAAAACTCTTGAGTTGAGCAATCTCTTCACTCATTTTAGTGATGCTTTCACCTAATTCATCATAGGGTAAACCGCCGTTGGCCACATGACGCTGCATGGCTCTGGCACCTGCAAGATGAATGAAGGGATATTTGAATCGTTCGCCGTCTTGGTTTTCAACAAACAGTCCAGAAATGTTTCTAGTTCTAGCACCTGGCTGTGTGTCATCCATCACTGCTTGGCTGTGTTTAATAATTAGACGTGTGTCCATTAATTTTTGATAGCTCACTGTTTTGCTACCGTACATCGAGCTTTCACTCATTATGTTTTCACTCATTAGGCTTTCTCCAACTGGTTTTTGCACCATATTTGTCTGTGGTTTAGGTTGTGCATTCTGACTAAGGAATTGATAATCTCGTTTGTCAAGATTGTCTTTGGCAATGTCTCTGGTGTCAAAACTCAATAATCTGCGTTTGGCAAATTGACGCAATTCTTTCAAGAATCCGTACCAATTTGTTTTCTGTCCATCATCCATGCCTTCGGTGATGCCATTAGAAAAATACACTTTTATGCTATTGGGTTCTGCAAGGCTGATGCTGACATGTCCTATAGGCGTTTGCCCTTCTGTGTAGTCAAAATCAAAGAATCTGGCTTGTTCTGGATTGATGGTGATCTCACCGGTTTCGGCTCCTAGTTTCAACCCAGCAAAGCGGCTGCGTACTTTATAGAATAGATCAGTGGCTATGTTGTTTGTTGCGTCCATAAGTATATTTATCAAAGACCCATGCTGACAAAGATCGGCATAGGCATGCTTTCATCGGTGATTTTTTCTGTCATTTTGTCATAGATCTGTGGATCCCAATCTGCCAACACTTCTGCCATGCGCATGATCAGCAGTGTTGAACTGACCAAATCATCGTGTTCTCCGCTCTTGGCTTTAAACCCCAACCCCGATGCCACATAGGTTTTTAGTTCAGATATCAACGGTTTGCTGTGGATGGTCATTTTATGATTTTCGATCATGTTTTTTAGCTGGCTACAAGCAGATATCTTTGATCTATGTGTGGTGTTAAATCCTTTGCGGAACTTGCGTATGTGTCCTTTGCGTATGGGCTCGCTGAGAAACAGTCCATGGAAGTTTTCTTCACCTATGTCGCTGATCACTATGAGAGCAGATTCGCCTATGGTGTTGTTTTCAACACTGTAGTACATGATAGGTGCACCGCCTCGTTCTTCACCACGCTCATGTATGTATTTTAGTATTTCTCTCAACACTCTGACCTGTTGCTGCACAGGAGTGGTGTTGTGATGCCACTCTGCTACCTGTACCATTTCAGGCATTTCATAAACCTGTATGGCGCCGTAGTCTCCACCTGTGCCCAAGCTGGGATCTAGAGCTATTAGATATGTGGCTCTGGGGTTTATTTCTCTGTACCAACGTGTCTGCCCCATGTTCATCATAGGGTCTGATCCTGCAAGTTCGACCAGCTTGACAGAGTTGATTAGAGTTTCATCATAGATCAAGAATTCACATTCAAACTCTCTGCGGAACCGTTCTTCGCCGATCTTGGCACGTTCTAATCTAGCCCACTCCTCGTCTCTGTCCGGATGTTCTTGCCATGGTGCGAAGAATGGAAAGAAGCCATTGACTCCTAATTTAGTTTCATTGCCAAAGTCGTCGAATCGCTTGTTGGCTTCTAACCAAATCATGGCAAATTGATCTTCGTCACTGTTAGGAGTCGATGTGATAATAGCTTTACCACCTGTGGCCAATGTTGGCGATAATGCTGTCCAGAACTCTTTGGCTTTCTCTGGTGGTTGCACAAATGCAAACTCATCACAGTAGATCAGCGAAAGAGATTTACCGCGGCCGGTGTTTTCTGTTGTTGTGGTTGCTTGTATACGTGATCCATTGTCAAATTCTATGGTGTTGCGGTTGTAAGAATACACCCCTGCTCTGATGAAGTCTGGTAAATTTTCATAGGCATATCTATACCGATCCATGATGTCTCGAGCACCTTCGTACTTGTGTGCAGCGATCAATACCTGAACGTCTGGCATA
>Ga0209355_1000431_pt1 | contig 25258 bp, 26 predicted proteins | sample LauGreSBDMM110SN_3_FD_187563 | JGI IMG/M metagenome (GOLD analysis project Ga0209355, IMG submission 187563) | Freshwater lake microbial communities from Lake Michigan, USA - Sp13.BD.MM110.SN (SPAdes) (version 2) | ecosystem: Environmental > Aquatic > Freshwater > Lake | place: Lake Michigan... | reverse complement strand
AGTAAAAATCACTTAGTCAGAAATTCAAGTACTTGACCTACAAAATCCGCAACCCTAAAAACTAGAGCTGTAGGACCCATTTCGGCAGTTTGCAAGTTCGTGGCTGAAATCTCACGGATTCGCCGCAGAACTGCAATCAGCAGCTGACTAGCCGCAAAACCCCCGCGCTAAAACGCGCTACAGCGCATCGATCTACCCGCCCAAATACTCTGGGCGCTGACAGCCCTGATCAGCGCTTGTAGGGCTTGCTATGCAATCTGCGTGGGTTATCCACAGAGGGCGTGAGTTATCCACAAAAAATCACGAGAAATGCTGCTTTTCAATGATTTCGCACTTTGAGCTTTGAAATTGCTGAGGATTTTTTCAGTGAAAAAGTTATCCACAACCAGTTCATTTCGCCCTGCCCTAGCTCGGTAACCCGCCAAAGTGAACGGGCTCAGGTTGCACAGATAAATATGTGAAAACACAATGCAATTAACGCAAACACATGATTTAGGAGAACCTGAATGGCACAAGCAAAGACACTCACAAAAGAAGAGATCACACGTGTACTGGACTACATCCGCACACGCCGCTTCGCACCGCGCAATAGAGCAATGATGCTGCTCACTCACCTAGCAGGCTTGAGAATCGGCGAAGTGGCTTGCCTGCGCTGGAGCGATGTGATCAACCAGGATGGAACAGTGAAGGAGGAAATCCGCTTGCTGCCCGACATGACCAAGGGCCGACACCCACGCACTATTTTCGTCAACATCCGACTGCGCGAGGAATTGGCAGCCTATGCAGCACAGGCCAGGTGCGTGGATCGCAGCTACCCTTTCTTTGCCAGCCAAAAGAGCATCAGGTCAGGATTTGGTGCAAACAGCTTGGCTCAGGCCTTTGCCCTGCTGTACGAGGGCGCTGGTGTTGAGGGTGCCAGCAGTCACAGCGGGCGCAGGTCGTTCTTAACAAACCTAGCCAACAAAGGCACTGCCATCCACATCCTAAAAACCTTAGCTGGGCACCGCTCAATCAGCACCACCGCTGCTTATCTTTACAGCAGCCCAAGCCAGTTGAAGGCTGCAGTGGAGTTGGTTTAAGTGAGATTTTGAATCCCTCTCAACCCAGCAAGTTGATACGTACCATCTCTTCGACTTGGACCATGTCGGCCTCCACGAAGCTGCTGCGCTGCAATGCGACGCCGGCGCAATGCACCAGAACGTCCAAGCGGCCGTGGCTTTCGGCTACCGCCTGCTGCAAGCGCTGCACGTCCGCCGCATCGGCAACATCGCAGCGGACGGCACTCATGCCACGCGCTTGCATCGCGTCGAGTTTGTTCTGGCGTCGGCCGCATACGACGACCTCGAAGCCGTCGCTTTGCAGGCCTAATGCGATCTCCGCGCCGAGGCCAGCGCTGCCGCCTGTCACCAAGGCTACTTTTTTCTGACCCATCTTTGTTCCTTGTTGCGCGACGCTCACGCCGCAAGCGGCTGGCCCGAGGCCAGCAGAGCCGCCGTTCGGACGGCCGACAGCATGCTAGCGTGCTGCGCCACACCGCGGCCAGCGATGTCGTAAGCCGTGCCGTGCGGAACATTGAGCATCACGAAAGGCAAGCCCAAATACACGGTGCAGGCACCTTCGAACCCCACGGTCTTGATGGCGATCTGACCCTGGTCGTGGAACATGGTGACCACCACATCCCACTGGCCCTGTATGCACTGGCGAAAAACCGCGTCAGGCACAAGTGGCCCGTGTGCGTCGATTCCGCAGGCACGTGCTTTCTCCACAGCCGGGGCCACACGCTCCTGATCCTGAGGGAACATGGCGTGCGGATTTATGCCGGCGACGGCGATTCTCGGCTTCTCAAAACCCCAAGCGCGCAAATTCGCGTTAGCCATCTCGATCACCTGCAAGATGCGCTCTGGCGTTGCCATGGTGATGGCATCACTCAAAGGCACGTGTTCCGTAAGCGGCACGACCCGTAGCTTGCCGCTCATTCGCAGCATGAAGGTGCCGGCCGGCTGCAGATCGTCGATATCCTTGATCTTTCCGGTGGCCATGAGCGAAGCGCTTTCTACCGGCCCCATCACCAAGCCTTGCAGGCGGCCGGAGCGGCCCAACTCCTCGCCGCGTGCGATCCATTGCAGGACAGCGTTCCCGGAGTTGGCCGAAGCCTTGCCGATTTCGCAGCGTTCTACATCAAAGCCGCCCGGGTCGACCACCCCAATCACGCCAGCAGGAAGCTGCTCGGAAGGATCAGTGACAGGCTCAAAACGCAGACTCAGGTCGCACACCACGGCGGCGCGACGTAACACGCCAAGGTCGCCGATCAGCACGGTCCTGCAGATACCAGCCAGATCAGGTGCGGCCGCCGCACGTACGCAGACCTCAGGGCCAACGCCCGCAGGATCGCCGATCATCATTCCAACCACGGGTAGTTGGCTCATGGCTGGCACTTGTTTGCTAAACCGTTCACGACGCGAAGAAGTCCATCACCAACGACAAAAACTGGTTTTTGCGCTCAATCTGGGTCCAATGACCGCACTCCCCAAAGACGTGCAGATCGGAGTGCTTAAGCAGCGAATGCAGCTTCAGACTGTTAGACAAAGGCACGATTTGATCGTCGCGCCCATGGATCACGAGCGCGCGCTGGGTGATCTTGCGAATGTCAGCTTCGGGGGTCGCCAAGGCCTTTGCGTGGCGCTGGCGCGGCGCGGCGAACATCTGTGAGTAGGTCTCGTGAAAGCCGGTGCGAATGCTGGCTTCGTAACGTGACTTGACCAAGTCATCGGTAATGATACTGGTGTCATAGGCAAAGGTCATGGCCATCTTGCGCATGTTCTCAACCGACGGTTCATAGCCCCAAACGGCTTCCAGCCCGGGGGTTACCTCGAAATCGACGCCGGCGGCACCCATCAATACGAAGCGGTCCACCCGTTCCGGATGGCGCGCCGTCAGAGCCAGCGTCAGCGCGCCGCCGAACGAGTTACCCACGAAGCGTGCCTTTTTCACGCCCACCGCATCCATCCACTCGATCAGGTGACGAACCCAGAAGTCAAGATCGTAGACGGTGTCGGATTTGCGCTCGGTATACCCGAAGCCAGCAATATCGGGTGCCAATACGCGGTATTTCTCGGCCAGCACCGGAATCGACAGGCGCCAATTGGCATAGGCCGTGACCCCGGGACCAGAGCCGTGAATCAAGATCACCGGCTCGCCTGACCCAGACTCTAAGTAATTGGTTTTAAGGCCGGCCGCGACGATGGCGTGACCGATTTCAGGATTGGTACTGGACATGTGGTTCTCGGTAAAGTGGATTAGATGATAAAAGTCAAGTTCGGCATCGGGATGTCGTGGTTGGCCAGGAAGACGTGCTTTTCACGCATGCGAAGCACGCCATTCTGACGCTCCAGCAAGTGCGTTTGACGTCCGGCGAAGGTCAGCTGGCGGCCTGCGCGTACCTCGGTCAGGTTAAAGCGCGATGTCACGCGGCCGCCGCGATCTGCATCCCACTCCTGGAGAACGACGTTGCCAATTACCCGACTCAGGCGCGACTTCGGGTTCTGGGCGTGAGCGAATTTGGTGCCAAGGCGAAATAGGCGCTCGTCGAGCTCAGGCCGGTTGTCGTTGATCAAGGCGATCTTGCGACCGACAGCCTCCTCGTCGCTGTTGCACGGCACCCAGTAAAGAAGCTGCTCGGTCCAAAGCGCGAACCATTCCTTGTACTGGTGTTCGTCTGCCAACTGGGCCTCGCGGAACAAGAACAGTTCCACTTCACGCAGGGCGGCCCACTGGGCTAGTTTTTGATTGTCCATAGGGGTGTCTCCAGAAATCAGGCCGCTTGCGTCATCAGCTGCAGCCAGTACTTCATCTGACCACGCTGCGGCACCTCGTCGGTAATACGACCCACCACACTGCCATCCGTGTCGACAAACTCGCGATGCATGCCGCGCGAAATTTCGATCCAGGGATTGACCTCGGCCGCCATGCCACGTTGGACGCGCTCAAAAATTTCGGCGTCGTCGGGCGAACCGGAACCTGCTGGTCCGTAGAACGACTCGTGCTGGCGCACTCTCATGGTGTTGATCTCATCACTGACACCGCCCAAGCGCACCATCGACATCGTCACTTGAGTTATGCCAGGGGCGATCGGGGTAATGATCCGCACTTGGTGACCGATCAGTTGGAGGTTGGGGAAGACGCCCAGGTGGGGATCCCCCGAGAGACTGATCAGCAACTCGGCGCGCTCCTTCCCGTAGGCCTTGTGCATGTCGTCAACGTACTGCGTACCGCCCGGCACCTTGGACAGAAATTCGGCATGCTTCTTGTAACTTTTCAGGCGCTGCGCCCGGAAGTCCAACATGGCGTGGCCGTTCCCGTAGTCGCGGGTGAGCGTCAACGCTTCATCACTAAAAGGATCTTCGCGGTGCATTGCGCCAATACCAGATTCGCTATTACGCGCCCAGCCTGCCACAACGGATGCGTGGACGAAGTTGGGGTGGTATCCGTCCATGCCGACCAGCTTCCAGTTCCCGTGGTACTCGGTCTTGTTTGCGCCAGCGTCAAGGAAAATCTCACCGGTGGGCGATGCGTCCACCAGCATGTCGAATTGTGCAGCGGCGCCGCCTAAAAAATCGGCCAGTGACTCGCCTTCCAGCTGGATGCTGGCGAACACGAAGCCGCGATGGGATGCTACGCGTGGCACTTCGACCAGCCCCATGTTTTCCATCTTGAAGTCGGGGCCGTAGCCACCCTTTTCGGTGACTTCTGCCAAGGCTCCGGTCAATTCATAGGTCCAGCCGTGGTACCAGCAGCGGAACATCCTGGTGTTGCCGGACTCAGCCTCAACCACTTGCGCGCCGCGGTGGCGGCAGCGGTTGACCAGCACCCGCACCTGCTTGTCCTTGCCGCGGACCAGAATGACGGGCGTACGACCCATTGGGCGGGCTTGGTAGTCGCCCGGCTTTGGCACCTCACTCTCGTGTCCGATATAGATCCAGGACCGATGAAAAATTCGGTCAATCTCCAAGTCGAAGATGGCCTGATTTGTGTAGGCCCGCGAATGGACTCTGCCGTCTTGGACGAGCGACTGCAGATACTCATTGGTTATGGCGTTGGCGCTGCTCGGATCTGCGACCTGTTGCATTTGGAGCTTTCAGGAAATAAAACGGTGAATTGGAAAAACTGGCGTCAGTCCGGCTGAATTCCGGCGGTACGGACCACCGACTCGTAGCGCGCGATATCGCGCTGAACGGTTTCGGCTAGAGCTGCAGGCCCCCCCAGTTTGGGAGGCTCAACGCCAGCAGCGTTGAGTTTGGCAACGATGTCCGGCATCGCCAGTACCTTCGCAATCGCGGCAGCCAGTCTGTCAATCACCGGTTTAGGGGTGCCGGAGGGCACGAATAGCGCGTTCTCTCCAGGGAAATGGAAGTCCTTCAGGCCGGCATCGCCCATTGGCGGAAACTGCGGCAGGATGGTCATGCGCTCCCGGGTGTTTCCCGCTAGAATTTTAATTCGGCCCTCCTTCGCGAACCCCACGATCGAGTTGTAGGCCGCAATAGCCATGTCCACCTGGCCACTCACCAAGGCTGGAACCGACTGACCGGTACCTTTGTACGGCACGTGCAGGATGTCGAGCCCGAGTCCGCTCTTGAAAGCTTCCATGCTGAGGTGGTGCAAGCTGCCAACGCCAGAAGAGCCATATGTGTATGCGCCTGGTTTGGCCTTGATGGCTGCTACCAACTCACTCAAGTTTGATGCGGGGAATTTCCCGAACACGGACAGATACAGCGCCGAGTACGAGGCAATCGATACCGGCGCCATGTCTTTCTGGAAATTGTGCGGTAGCTTGGCTTTGGTCACACGATTGACCGCCCAGTGAGCGGCATCGGCCATTAAAAGCGTATGACCGTCTGCGGCGCCGTTGCGCACGATCTCGATCGCAGCTATACCGCTGGAACCAGGGACATTCTCCACCACGACCGACTGTCCCAATTCAGAACCTAATTGCTGAGTCAGGATTCGGGCCACCGTATCTGGTGAGCCGCCAGCGGCGTAGGGAACGACGATACGCAGCGGCTTTGCTGGAAAATTTTGTGCGTGCACCGATGTGCCGGTGACGCTAAGCGCAGCTACCGCTAACTGTCCTAAAACTTGCCGTCGTTTCATCTTTTTCTCTCCGATGTTTAAAGGGTTAACGCTTAACTACTTCAATTGTTGCAATATTATTAGGATCAAAAGTTTTTCACAACAGCGGGTTTACCCCTTATTTCAAAGAGAAATTCGAAAAAAAGTCTTTGCCCTGGGCGTCTTTTTTACTCCATAATCAACACTATTAAGAAATTGAAATACTGTGAAGAAAATCAATCAACCGACACCCTTTGACAGATTGGAGGCTGCGACTTTTACCCCTGAGGATGCGCCGTTGCCGCACCTGAGCGATCAGGTCATGGTGGCTGCTGCCCTTGATAAGGCCTTGGACGGCACAGCCCTTTGGGTGCTGCTAGGTCTGTACCGTACCTATGCGGTACTTGACCGCGACCAGGCCGAGGAAGTCGCTGGTATCGGCCTGTCGCCTCTGCAGTTCAACATCCTCACCGTGCTGCAGCGCACAGGCCAACCTACCACCATGGGTGCCCTTGCGGGCATGCTGGTGGTGAAGCCGACAAACCTGTCGGGCAATATCAATACCTTGATCGAACGCGGCTTGGTCAAGCGCGAGCTCAACGCAGTGGACCAGCGCTGGCTGCTGGCCGTGCTGACGGCTGAGGGGAAGGAATTCCTTGCCAAACACTTACCTGATCACTGGCGGCGGTTGGAGCGGCTGATGTACGGGCTTTCGCGTGAGAAGCGAATCCAGTTGGTCAGTCTGCTCAGGGAATTGCTCGTCTCCATTGAAGACGAGCAGGCACGCGGTCGCGCCGCAGATAAAAGCGAGAAGAAATCCCGCGCGGCCTTACCTGGGCGCCGGCACAGTAATAACCAGTAACGCTTGGAAGCATCTATGGCAGAAATTCTCGGACTGGGCCTGTCCCACTATCCACCACTGTCCTCCCCAGACGCGGCGATGGCCAACATCTTGCGCATGACGCTGGCCGACCCCGGTATTCCGAGCGACGTGAAGTTGCCCGAAAACTGGCCGGTTGCCGCACAAGCCGAGTGGGGCAGCGACCAGGGCTTGGCAGCCGCTGCTACCCATCGCGCTGCCTTGGTGGAGCAGTTCCGCAAGGTGCGAAAGGCGCTTGATGACTTTAACCCCGATGTGGTGCTGATCTGGGGCGACGACCAGTACGAGAATTTCAAGGAAGACGTGATCCCGCCGTTCACTGTCTGCGCCTATGACGACATGGACCTTTATCCGTGGCGGCACGCTATGGGATCCTCCATGATGAGCGGCAAACCTAATGCGTGGGGAGAGGGTGCAGACAAGCACTACCGCCTTCGCGGTCGGCGCGATATTGCCAAGCACCTCGTCAGTGGTCTGATTGAAGCTAACTTTGACACTGCCTATGCCTACAAGCCGCTTCACCACGAGAGCCTGGCCCACGCTTTCACGAACGCCATTCTGTACTTGGACTATGACCGGGTGGGATGGGACTATCCCACCATTGCCGTTCCTATCAACTGCTACGGTCGTAAGGTGATCTCGGCGCGTGGTTTTATGACCGATTTCGGCAAACAGATCGAGCCAGACCCACCCGGGCCATCTCCGCAGCGATGCATGGACATGGGCGCTGCCACTGCGCGTATCCTGCGCGATTCGCCATGGCGCGTGGCCGTGATGGCGTCTTCCAGCTGGTCGCACGCCTTCCTTTGCGACCACACATGGCGCCTGCGCCCGGACACCCCGGCTGACCGCAACCTTTACCGCGCGCTGTTAGAAGGCGATTACGCCAGCTGGCGTAACTCCCGAACCGAAGACTTCGAGGCTGCAGGCCAGCAGGAACTATTGAACTGGTGCCCGATGCTGGGTGCGATGGAGGAGCTGGGAGCCAAGCTCGACTGGAGCAATTTTATTGAGACCAACGTCTTCAACTCCAACAAGGTGTTTGCTGTCTTTCATCAGACCACATGAGCAAGCTCCAGAGCGCAGAACGACAAAGTGTCGTCATCGTCGGAGCCGGATTGGCGGGCTTTAATGTGGCTAGCGCGCTCGCGCAGCAGGGTTATGCGGGCGAGGTCACGTTGGTGGGTGACGAACCCTGGCAGCCGTATGATCGGCCGCCACTGTCCAAGCAGCTCCAACTGGACGGCGATGAGTCGCAGATTTGGCTTTCGCCGGAATTGCCGCCCAAGGTGAAGCAGCTACGCCAGCGCAAAGCAATGGCCATCAATCCGTATCGCAAGGAGCTGCGCTTGGATGACGGAAGCACACTGCCTTGGAACCGGCTCGTACTGGCCACCGGCACCCGGCCGCTTCGGCTGGCTCAACTTGATGGTCTGCCGCGCGTGCTGACGCTGCGCACGCTAGACGATGCTCGTGCAATCCGAGAGGCCCTGACATCTGTTGCCAGCCTGCTGGTGATCGGCGGCGGTCCGATCGGGCTGGAGCTAGCGGCCAGCGCCGCCGCGCTCGGCCGGCAATCTACTGTGGTCGAGAAGTCCCCGCGGCTTATGAGCCGCAGCGCGCCGGCCGCCATGGCCGATGTCCTCCTTGAATACCACCGCAGCTGCGGCATAGCGATCCATCTCAGTCGCACAGTGGTCGCGCTCGACGAAGGCACCAAAGAGGCGGTGCTGGACGACGGCCAGCGAGTGCCGGCCGGCCTGGTGGTAGTCGGTATTGGCGTGCGGGCCAACGACGAGCTGGCGGCGAATGCCGGCATCGCCTGCGACGACGGCGTGTTCGTTGATGGCTGGTGCCGCACCACTGCACCCGACGTGTTCGCGGTTGGTGACGTGACGCGCCAGCGCAATCCTGTGACCGGTCGCTTCGAGCGCATCGAAACCTGGGCTAACGCCCAGGGCCAGGCGCGGGCACTGGCGGCGATCTGGTGCAATCCCGGTGAAGCCGGGGCGTACGACGCGGTGCAATGGTTCTGGTCTGACCAGGGCAGCGCCCGGCTGCATTGCGCTGGCGCGCTTACCGGCGAGCAGCAGGCCTGGCGTGTAGACTCCGCAGGAGGCCGCGTGCTGGTGCATTGGAGCGGTGGGCTCGTCACCGGCGTTGCCACGCTGAACGCGACTCGCGACTTTGGACCGCTAAAGAAACTGATCGTGCCGCGCGCCACCATCACCCCCGAACAATTTAGCGCGCCGGAGGCGAACATCCGCGCCTTAGTGCAGCAAGCTCTGGCCGCCTGAGGGCATTCATCATGACACGTAACAGCCATTTCATTCCCCTGTGCAGCCTAGATGCCGTGGCGAACGGCGACATTGGTATGGGCTACCTGCCGGACGGCCGCCGCGTGGCCGTGTACCTGGTGGCGGGCAACGTCTACGCCACCGATGACCGCTGTACCCACGGCAATTCATCACTGACCGAGGATGGTTGCCTGGAGGGCCACATCGTCGAATGCGGGATGCACTTAGGCACCTTCGATGTGCGAACTGGCGAGGCCGTCGGCCCGCCATGCACCAAAGCCCTGCGAACTTACCCAGTGGAGATCCGCGACGGCCAAGTGATGCTGTCGGACGCATCGCTGGTCGCCGAGTTAAAAGCATGACTGCCGCGTTCCAGAGCGCTGGCTGCGATTGCGGCTTGGTCGACGCCCACACCCACTGGGTTCCCCACCAGTTTCCGGCCTACGTGGGCCAACGCAAAAGCGTGGCTTGGCCCTCGATGGCGCCGGGTGATGCGGCTTGCGACCGCAGCGTGATGCTCGATGGCCGTATCTACCGCACCGTGCCCGACTCAAGCTGGGACGCTGGCCGAAGGCTGCAGGAAATGACGCCTACGGGCGTCACGCACCAAGTGGTATCGCCGATGCCGGAGCTGCTGTCGTACTGGCTGGCAGCCGACGACGCCCTGTCGCTTAATTCTTTTACGAATGAGGAACTGGCGGCAATGGTCAGTGCCGACCCGGCGCACTTCACCGGCTTGGGCGCAGTGCCGCTGCAGAATGTGGAACTGGCCATTGGCGAGCTGGAACGCTGCATGAAACTGGGGCTGGCGGGGGTAGAGCTCGGCAGCAATATCAATGGCAAACTGCTTGGTCACGCCGACCATGAGCCGTTCTTTGCTGTAGCCCAATCGCTGGGCGCTGCCATCTTCGTCCATGCCTTGCGCCCTGCGGGCATGGACCGGCTGGTTGGCCCGCCACTGCTTGAGCAGGTGCTGGCCTTTCCAGGCGAAGTCGGCCTGGCCGCCGCCTCGCTGCTCACGTCCGGGACACTGGCGCGGCTACCGAAGCTGCGCATTGCCTTTAGCCACGGGGGCGGCTCGCTGGCGATGCTGCTGCCGCGCTTGCAGCACGGTTGGCAACAATTGCCGCCGATTCGCAAGCTCATGGACCAGTCGCCGCGCGAGCTGGTTCGGCAACTGTTCGTCGACGACTTGGTGTATGACGCCGATACCATCCGCATCTTGCTGCAGGTCTTCGGCACAACTCAGGTGCTGGCCGGCACCGACTACCCGTTCACGATCATGGATCGCGAGCCGGCCCGCCGTATCGACCAACTGACCTTGGACGACGCGACCCGCCGTCTGCTGCGCCAGGACAATGCGCTGCGCTGGCTTGGCCGAGACAGCGCTTGATACCATTTCACGACCCAAGGAGAATCCCCATGCCCCATCAATCCGAAGCTATCCAGCAGGCAGCGCAGTCACTGGCGCTTGCAAGGGCAAACCGACTCAGCATCCCGCCGGTGTCCACCAGCCACGGCATAGCCAGCCTCGATGCGGCGTACGCAGTCGCCGAGCTAAACACGCGCGCCCGGTTGGAATCCGGCCGTCGAGTCGTCGGCTTGAAGGTGGGCCTGACCTCAAAGGCGGTGCAGCAGCAACTCGGCGTAGACCAGCCGGATTTTGGCGTGCTTTTCGACGACATGGAATTTCTCAACGGGCAAGACGTACCGACCACCAGGCTGCTGCAGCCTAAGGTGGAAGCCGAGATCGCCTTTGTTGTAGGTCGCGATGTCACTGGCAGCGCGCCGAGCTACTCCGAATTCCTGGCTTGCCTGAGCTATGCCCTGCCAGCAATCGAGATTGTTGACAGCGCCATTACTGATTGGAAAATCACATTGGTCGACACCGTGGCCGACAACGCCTCTTCGGGGCTTTATGTGCTGGGCGACCAGCCAGTGCCGATCGGCGCGCTGTCGCTCGGCGCAATCGGCATGCAGATGGACAAGAACGGTCAGACTGTCTCGACCGGCAGCGGCGCGGCCTGCCTAGGCCATCCGCTGCGGGCCGCCTTCTGGCTGGCCCGCACCATGGCAGCCCGTGGCCAGGGCTTGCGCCAGGGCCAGGTGATCCTGTCAGGCGCGCTCGGCCCGATGGTCCCTGTGGCCGCTGGCGACCTGATCCAGGCCTCGGTTGGCGCTCTGGGCAGCGTTTCCTGCCGATTTGTCTGAAACACGCGCACTTATCCTGTCGATGGCATCTCTGCCTTTACGTTCCCTCGTCACATAAATATGCAAACCTCCGCCCCCATCCCTTTCCCGGCTTCTTGGCACGACGACTTGCAGCTCGGTTATGCGCCGATGGACCATATTCACGAAGAGTTTGTGGTCTTGCTTGATGCGCTGCTTGCAGCCAACGACGAAGGCGTGGCTGAAGCGTTGACTGCTGTGCATGTACATTCGCGTGACCATTTCGCCAGCGAGGACCAGTGGATGCAGGATACAGACTTCCCCGCTCGCGATTGCCACGCCGACGAGCATGCCGCCGTGCTGAAAAGCATGGAAGCCGTGACCCGCCGAGTGGCCGATGGCGATTTCGAAGCTGGTCGCCACCTGGGACGCGCGCTGGCTGACTGGTTTCCCGGCCATGCCGTTTACTTGGATTCGGCTCTAGCGCACTGGATGTGCAGCAAGCGCTTGGGCGGCAAGCCAGTGGTGTTGCGCCGCTTCACTGCAGCGCGGGACGCATGATTCCCTGTCTTCAGATGTTCAGAGTCAAGAATGAACGCTGACCGTGTGGCGCAAAGCACTTTCCTGCTGGTTTACAAGGGGCTTTCACTCGTTGTCGACGGTATCGAAATCAGACCCGCTGTTCCAATGGTCCCTTCAAATAGTTCAAGGTGTCGTTCAGCGTCACCACATCCCCATACTTTGCATCCAGATCGAACAAGCTCTGGACATGCGCCGCCTCTGATCGGTCCCCCACCGCTTCGCGAACGATCATCGGCCGGAACCCTGTCTGACAGGCATCGACAGCCGTGGCTCGGACGCAACCGCTGGTCGTGCAGCCCGCTATGATCAGCGTGTCGATGTTGCGGGCGAGCAGGCGGGAGACCAGATCCGTGCCGAAAAAGCATGAAGCGTATTTTTTGACCAGCAGGGAGTCGTGAGGACCGAATTGCAGGCGTTCATCAATCTGTACGCCATGGCTCCCCGTGACCAACGTAGCCGCCCCCTTTTGTTTCAGCGCCCAGATGCCAGCGTCTTTTTGCCCCGGCTCGCTGTAGGACACCGTCGAAAACAAGACCGGTACACCTTTGTCATGTGCAACCTGAAGCATTTGCCGCGTTGCTTCAATTGGCCCGCCAAGATCGGCCCCCAGCATCATTGAAGGGTCTGTAAAGGCGTTGATCATGTCGATCACCAGCAGGGCAGGGCGCTTGCCGAACCCAATACGCAGGCCAAAGCCGCGTTGGCGAAAAAATTCATGTTCTTCTGATGGTGATGGCAAATGAGTCATTCGAGTCCTTATCAGTCAATCTTTCGTTCTACACGCCGCACGCCAACATCCGGATAAGTTGGGCGGTTGGGTTGCGACGCGCTCTTAGCAGCCACAACCTCTGGTTTTCCGCTAGAAAGGTCACAAAATCCGGGAACATCGCCCATGAGGAAAAACTGGCGGGTAGCGGTATCGGACTTTTCCGGAACTCTGTACTTGGGGCAATCTGCAGCATTTCCTTGCGCAACGTGAGGCCAGCAGCCGGATCGCGAGCGGCTGTAGTGCCGGCCGCAACATGGTCATGATTATTATGAGTCCACAAAAAAAGGCTTCATTTCGCCTCTCCTCAGCAGTTCGGATGCGTCTGAAAGTGCAAGTTAAACCGTAGTGTTTCGACATCCATCAAGTCACCCCCTAAGCTCGTGTTGTTGCCGTACTTTCGAGGTCGCACCACATAATTTATAGCCACCGTCCCGCGCGCCTTGTGATCTCCTTGAATGGCCTCAAAAGCAGGCCCATCAAATACCTGCAAACGCGGTAGCGGATTTTTTCTCGCTTGGTTGCTCAGCATCCAGTCCCTGCTCTGTTTGAATCGAATTCGTCATCTGGTTCAGCAGGGCGACCAGATGCAATTTCTCCGCCCTTGACAGGCCGCCCATCAAGCGTTCCAGCCGAAGCCAGTGAGCAGGCAGGTGCTCAGCCAGAAAGGCTTCGCCAACCGGCGTCAAAACAGCCAGCAACGAGCGCTGATCTGAGACGTTGATCTCGCGTTTCACAAATCCCTGATTGACCAACGAAGAAATGTTGCCCGATAGATTGTTGGGCTTGACCACCAACATGGCCGCCAAGGCGCCCATCGTTGTCGGCTGATGAACACGCTGAAGGGTGGTGAGGATGTTGAACTGTAGGGGCGTCAAACCCATGGCCCCCACCTCATCGGACTGGTCGCGGTCCAAGGTCGCAAAAGCCCTGTAGACGGCCAGCAGAACCCACAAGGCTGTTCCATCGAGATCCTTATGTCGCGCCGTGCTAACCGCGACTTGGTCTGATAAACGGAGCAAGGGGATGGCACTCCCGTCCTCGACATCAGCGGTTTTAGGTCGCTTGCTAGGGTTTGTTGGCGTATACATCGAAAAAAAAGTTATGTATAAAGACGATTCTATTTTGACACGATGTCCGATCACTCAGGGCCAATGGATCCATATAATTACTTCAAAAATACATATAATTATTGACTGAATATAGCAACTAATGACATAATTTGTTGAAGCGCGTGAACTGCGCACGGATTCCGAAATGAATGGCGGAGACAGATGCAAGACATTTCTTTGATCAAGTTTCAGCGGGCACTTGAACGTGTCAGGCTGAAATCAATTGAGCAGCCAACGCTTCGCCAGCATGAAATACGGAGCGTTTGATGGCGCGCGTGCTTAAAGGTATACGTGTCCTAGAGCTGGGCACCTTTATCACCGGTCCTTGCGCCGCTATGATGCTTGCCGACCTGGGCGCTGAAGTCATCAAGATTGAGCAGCCCGGAACGGGAGACCCGTTCCGGGGTTATCAGGGCTCTTTGTACAGCCCTCACTTCCAGGCTTACAACGCCCGCAAGCGCAGCCTGGCGCTGAACCTGAAATCGCCCGACGCGCCGCAAGTCCTCCGGCGCCTCATCGCTACCGCCGATGTTTTCATTGAGAACTACCGCCCCGGGGTGCTGGATAAGCTGGGTTTCGGATGGCCAGCGCTGCAGGCCATGAATCCTAGTCTGGTCTATTGTTCGGTCACGGGCTTTGGCGCCTCGGGCCCCTATGTCGACAGGCCCTGTTACGACACTGTGGCGCAGGGCTTGAGTGGTTACCTGAGCCAGACGCTGGACGCCAGACAGCCGCGCATCGTAGGGCCGGCAGTGGCCGATACGGTAAGTGCCATGTATGCCGCTTACGGCATTTTGGGTGCATTGGTCGAACGCGCTAGTACCGGCACCGGCCGCCGCGTGGAAATTGCGATGCTGGACAGCATGATCGCATTCGGCGGTGCTGCTTTCTCAGCCTACTTTGCCGACGGCAAGGTGCCCGGCCCCGATAGCCGCCCCCGTGGGTCGCAGTCGTATGCCCTGCGTTGCTCGGACGACAAGCTGGTCGCTCTTCATTTGGCTTCAGTCGATAAATTCTTCAAAGCTCTCACTGTAGCAATCGGCCGGCCGGAACTTGCGGATGATGCGCGTTTTTGCAGCGTCATGGCGCGCCAGGCCAACTACGAGGTGCTGACGGCCGAGCTGCAGTTTTCGTTTGGTACTCGGCCGCTGGCCGAGTGGTCAGCCTGCCTACTGGCAAACGACATCCCGCATGCGCCAGTCTCCTCCTTGGATGAAGTCTACGCAGACGAGCAGGTGCAGCACAACGGCATTTTTAAAAATCTTCACCACCCCACGCAAGGCGAAGTGATGAATACGCAGCGTCCTGTGCTGTATGACGGCGACCGAGATGCGGGCGCGCTCCCGCCGCCCACTTTGGGCGAGCACAGCGAGCAGGTGCTGGAAGAACTGGGGTTCGATGCTGCGGCTGTCGCATCGATGCTGCGCGACGGCGTCATCGGGTCCAGTACTTCAACCGAGGGGCGGGCATGAAACCCGAAGATCTTTCAACCCGCATTTCTACTTTTGATGCACAAGGTGCGACCATACGCGGCAAAAGCCTGGTGGACGACCTGATTGGCGAGGTGAATTTTTCCCAGATGATTTACCTTCACATTTTGGGACGACTGCCAACACCGCAGCAGACCCGGGTGTTGGACGCTGCTCTGGTCACGCTGGTGGACCACGGTGTTATGGCGTCGGTGGGCGCACGCATGGTCTACATGGCTTCGCCCGATGCGATTCAAAGCGCGATTGCTACCGGCATCTTGGGCATGGGCAGCCAGTTCGGCGGAGTCATGGAGGTCATTGGGCGCCATCTTGAACAGATCATCGAAGCTGCTGATGGAGACGAGGCAGCTGCCGACATCGTTGCGCAATACCGGTCCAAACGAGAACCTGTGCCAGGTTTTGGCCATCCCCATTTTCGGCCTGAAGACCCCCGGACGGCCAAGTTGATTCAGGTCGCAGAACGCGAAGGCCTTTCGGGGCGGTATGTGGCCGCCTTGCAAAGACTGTCGAAAGCCGTCGACGCCTCATTGGGCAAGCACATCACGATCAACGCCACATCAGCGATTGCCGCCTTGCTGGGCGAGATTGGCGTGCCCTGGACCATCATGCGCGGTTTTGCAGCAATCTCCCGGACGCCGGGCATCGTCGGTCACCTGTTCGAAGAACAGACCCAGCCTGCGGCCTATGCAATAGGCATGAAGGCGCAGGAGATGGTTCCTTATGTCGGCGAATTCCCGACAAAATCAATGAAAGGTTGATCCGATGAAACCTCTGCATTTCGTGGACACGACTTTAAGAGATGGCAATACCAGCCTGTGGGCGGGTGCACTCACCACTGAAATGATCATGCCATTGGTAGACCAACTGGACCGCGCTGGCTACCAGGCAATGGAAATACTGGACGTTGCCTTTTTCAAGAAAATGGTGCGCGACCTCAAGAACGACCCCTGGGATCGCGTGCGGCGGCTGGTCAAGGCGGCACCAGTCACCCCCCTGCGCGTGATCACGTCCCGACATCTGACGTTTGAATACTCGCCTCCTGAAATCGACCGGCTGTTCGTTGAGCGGCTGGCCGCCAACGGCGTGCGCCAGGTTCGGATCTCAGACCCATCAAATACGGCTGCGAACTGGAAGCGGCTGGTGGTCAATGCCCAGCAGGTTGGCCTGGACAGCATCATCAACCTGATCTATTCCATCGCGCCGATCTACACGGACGACTACTACCGCAACCTAGCGCGGGAGGCTGCCAAGCTCAGGCCAACGGCGATCTGTATCAAGGATCCTGGAGGACTGCTCAAGCCGGAGCGCACCCGAACGCTGGTGCCAGCTGTGCTGGCCGAGACCGGTGACATTCCGGTCGAGTTTCATACCCATTGCAACACTGGCCTGGGGCCGTTGTGCGTGCTGGAGGCGATCAATCTGGGTGTTTCCATCATCAACACGGCCACGCCGCCGCTGGCCAACGGATCGGGCAACCCGTCGGTATTCAATGTGCTGCAGAACGCCCGCGAGATGGGCTATGAGCCGTCGGTCAACCAAGATGCCATACAGATCATCTCTGACCACCTCACCGCAGAGGCGCGGCGTTATGGCTTGCCGACAGGCGCGCCGCTTGAATACACCGAAGCGCACTATGCACACCAAGTGCCAGGCGGCATGATCTCCAATTTCCGCCATCAGCTGGCGCAAGCCGGCATGCTCAACCGTCTGCCCGAGGTCATCGAAGAAGTCAAACAGGTGCGCAAAGACCTAGGCTATCCAATCATGGTCACGCCGTATTCGCAATTTGTCGGCGTTCAGGCGGTTTTCAATGTGATGCTGGGAGAACGCTACAAGGAAGTGAGCGATCAGATTCTGCAGTTTGCGTTGGGCTTCTGGGGTGCTGCAGAGCGCGATGCGATTGACCCCAATGTACGCGACCGGATTGTTTCCCGCCCAAGGGCCCGTGAAGTCTCGGCCTGGGTGCCGCCGCAGACGACGCTGAAGGAGTTTCGCGCTCAGTTCGGTGGCAGCGGTGCCGATGATGACGAAATGCTGCTGCGCTACTTCGCGGGCATCGACGAAACCCAGGTCATGCGCAATGCCCCCGGTGGTGGCACCGGTATCAACGCCAACACATCCCTGAACCGTTTGATCGAGAACCTAGGTAAAAAGAAGAACTTTGGTCATATCCGGATCGAAAAAAACGGCGAAGTTATCCAATTCGGCCGAATAACCACCACTTCTTAATTGGCATGCCAGCACAGGAGAATTTATGAATCAGTCCAACGAAGCGCTCACCGACCAGGAGGTCCACCGAATTTCTCAGCTCATTGAGAGCCTGGATCGCTCCACATTGGACTACTTACAGGTGGACACCGGTGGCGTAAAGGTCACCATCAGCAAAGGCGGGGCAGGGCTGCCATCGATGGCCAGCCCGGCAGTGGCCGCCGCGGCATCGGCACCAGCTGCGTCTTTTGCTGCTGCGCCTGCTGTTCATGCAGCAACGCCTGCCCCGGTGCCCACCCCGGCATCAAACATTGCTGCCCTCTCGGCGCACGATCGCGCGGCCGATACTTCCGGCACCGTGGTCATTCCAGCGCCCCTGATGGGCCGGTTTTATCCGCGCCCCGAGCCCGGTGCGCAGACTTATGTATCCGTTGGCAGCGACGTTGCGGAAGATACAGTGGTCGGGCTGATCGAGGTCATGAAACTGTTCAACACTGTTCAGGCTGGGGTGCGCGGGGTGATCACCGAGGTCTGCGCACCTGAAGGCGAATTCCTGGAATATGGATCGCCCTTGTTCCGAGTTCGTCTCGACGATGGATCGGCCAACGCTCACAAGGGGACCTGACCTTGCCAGTTACCCGCGTACTTGTCGCCAACCGAGGTGAGATCGCCTTGCGCGTGCTACGCGCCTGTCAGCAAATGGGTATCGAAACCGTCTTGGCGACATCAGAGGCCGACCGGGACAGCTTGCCAGCGCGAGAGGCCGATCGGTCGATTTGTATCGGCCCGGCGCTCTCCTCCCAAAGCTACCTCAACGTGAATCTCATTGTTCAGGCGGCGATCGGGTGCGGTGCCGATGCTGTGCACCCCGGCTATGGATTTCTGTCCGAATCGCCAGAACTTTCGCAAGCCTGCGCGGATGCAGGATTGATCTTTATAGGGCCGAAACCGGACCAGATCAGGAACATGGGTAACAAGATCGAGGCGCGCAAACAGGCCAAAGCGTTTGGCCTTCCCATGCTGCCCGGCTCTGAAAAAGTACATTCTTACCAAGAGGCCGCCGAAGTTGCCGCCCGCATCGGTTTTCCAGTCATGCTCAAGGCTGCCGCCGGCGGTGGCGGGCGCGGCATGAAAATCGTCAGTCAAGCCGATCAGCTGGAGAGACTGTTCCAGTCTGCCAGCGCCGAGGCCCAAGCCGCTTTTGGCGATGACAGCCTCTACCTGGAACGCTATATCGCCAATGCTCGCCATGTTGAGGTGCAGGTGTTAGGCGACCAGTTTGGCCATGTTATCCATCTGGGTGAGCGCGACTGCTCGCTGCAGCGGCGCCACCAGAAACTGGTGGAGGAGTCTCCGGCGCCCAATATTGCCGAGCCTTTGCGCGAAGCCATCCGACAGGCTGGCGTGACGCTTGCTCGCAGCATCAGCTATGAGAACGCGGGAACGGTCGAGTTCATTTACGACGAAGACGAAAAAAAATTCTATTTCTTGGAAATGAATACCCGCATACAGGTGGAGCATCCCGTCAGCGAGATGGTTACCGGCATTGACCTAGTGCAGGAGCAAATCCGCGTGGCCCGAGGGGAGCATTTGCGGTTTCGGCAGGAGGACATCGTTTTTCGAGGTCATGCGGTCGAATGCCGGATCAATGCAGAAGTGCCGCATGAAAACTTCAGGCCTAGCCCGGGGCGAATCACTCAATGGCTACCTCCGCAAGGACCCAACATTCGGGTCGACAGCCATTGCTATTCAGGCTATGCGGTGCCTCCACATTACGACTCCATGATTGGCAAGCTGATCGTATATGGCGCGGACCGAACCGAAGCCCTGGACCGCATGGGCCAGGCTTTGGCGCGGTTCAAGGTCGTTGGGATCGGTACCACGCTAGATTTTTTGGAGGGCGTGATGGCCCATCCCGAATTCCGTGCCGGCCGGGTGAGTACCAGCCTTGTCGGCCGAATGCTGGACGAGAGAAGTTCCAGTACCGCAGTGAGCAGCCCGTAAGCAAAGTCCGTCCGTAGACACATGATCATTTTTTATTTTTACAGGAAGACAACTATGCAAGTTACCAAATCCCGCCGTCTCGTTGCCATGCTTTTGGCCGGACTTTTGTCTGGCTTAGGCAGCGCAGCTGTCCAGGCTCAAGAAATTACGCTTCGGGCCATCAGCGCCTGGCCTGACAACAATTATTTTTCAATGAATTTTGAAAAGTTCGTCGCCAAGGTCAACGCCGAAGGCAAGGGCCTGGTGCAAATCAATTATCTGGGCGGGGGTGCAAAGGTCATGCCTCCTTTCGAAGTAGCCAACGCGGTGAAAAACGGCGTGGCTGACATGGGCAACGTGGCGGGTGGTTTCTACACCACATCCCTGTCCGAAAGCGATGCCTTGTCCCTGAACACCCGGACGGCGCAGGAACTGCGTAAGAACGGAGCGCATGAGTACATCAATAAAATATGGAACGAAAAACTCAATGTCCAGTACCTGGGCCGTTCAGTCGATGGCTTGCCCATCAACATTTTCCTGCGCAAGCCCATCACCAAACCGGACCTGACCGGCCTGCGCATGCGCGTTATTCCTTTGTACCGCCCGTTCCTGGAGTCGCTTAATGCCCAGTCGCTATTGCAGATCCCGCCTGGTGAGGTGTACACAGCGCTGGAGCGCGGCCTGCTTGATGGGTATGGCTGGCCGGTGATCGGCTTGTTTGACGTCGGGATTGAAAAACAGACCAAGTACCGCGTCGATCCCGGTTTTTATTCTGTCGAAGTCGGCGTGCTGGTCAACCTCAACACCTGGAAGAAGATGAGCGAACCCCAGCGCGCGTTCCTAGACAAGATGGCGGTCTGGATGGAGGACCTCAATCTGGCCAATCCAAAGCTGATCGAGGAAGAGAAAAAACGTCATGCCGCTGCTGGCATCGAGACCATCGCCTTTACTGGCAAAGAGGCGCAGGACTACGTGACCAAAGCAAATGAATCGGTATGGGCAGCCATTAACAAGCGCAGTCCTGAGACGGGTCCCAGGCTCCGTGCACTGCTGACCAAGTAAAACTCGGTCAATCTATTGATGCGTCAACTTAACCACTATTTTGGTCTGGCCCTGCAAGCGGTGGCGCTTATAGGGTGCTTCCTGCTTTTCGCCATGATGCTCATGATTTGCGCGGATGTCGTGCTGCGGTTAACAAGCTGGGGCTCCCTGCCATGGGCGAACGAAATTAGCGAGTACAGCCTGTATGTCGCCACTTTTCTGGCTGCGCCACAGTTGTTGCGCATGGGCAAACACGTACGGCTGGACTTGGTTCTCAGGGCGTTGCCACCTCGGCTGGGGTGGATGATGGAGTGGTTAGTTGACTTGGTTGGCCTTGGAGTCTGCGCTACGCTGACCCTAGCCAGCCTGCGGATACTGTTGGCTAGCCATGCCAGCGGAAGCATTGTGCTCAAAACCCTATCTTTCCCCGAGTGGTGGCTGCTGGCGCCCATTCCGATCACCTTCTTTTTGCTGGCCGTTGAGTTTGTTTTTCGCATGTACCGGTTGGCAATAGGGCCGATCGAGCTGCGAGATGAAGCTGTTTCTACAGCGTAAATATTAACTTTGACACAGCAGAACTAAGAACAACTAACAGGAAGACTTTATGAACTGGCTTGAATCGCTAGCTTTTCTCATGGGGGGGGTAACCGTATTACTGTTGCTGGGCATTCCCGTTGCCATTGCCTTTTTAGCCCTGAATATCTTCGGGGCTTTTTTGTTCATGGGCGGCACGGCTGGACTGGATCAAATTGCACGCAACACCATGCTTTCAGTCTCTTCGTTTTCACTCACGCCCATTCCGCTTTTTGTGCTAATGGGCGAGGTACTGTTCCGGTCGGGCCTGGCTTTCAAGGTAATCGAGGGCATTGAACGACTGATCTTACGCGTGCCGGGCCGGTTGGCAGTTGTTGCAGTGGTGTCTGGCACGGTGTTTTCCGCAATTTCGGGCTCTACGATCGCCACCACGGCCATGCTCGGAAGTGCAATGACACCGACCATGCTTGCGCGTCGTTACCACCCCAGCTTGGCCATGGGTCCCATTATTGCAATCGGCGGGGTCGACATGCTGATTCCACCGTCCGGCTTAGCCGTTCTGCTGGGTAGCCTAGCAGGTATATCTATCAGCGGGCTATTGATCGCCGGGATTATTCCTGGCATTTTGCTGGCCATTATCTTCGTTGGCTATATCGTGGTGAGAGTGCGAATGAATCCATCGCTGGCGCCTGCCGATGACGATGTTCCGCTGCGGGGCTGGGAGCGTTACCGCATGCTTTTCGTCTATGTCCTGCCGCTGATCTCTATCTTTGCAGTGGTGGTTGGCTCAATGTCTGGAGGTATTGCCACCCCAACTGAATCGGCCGCCCTAGGTGCGCTTGCGACTATCATCTTCGCACTGCTCTACCGGGCCTTGTCCTGGAAAATCCTGATTTCGTCTGTCCAGTCCACCCTGGCCGTCTCGGGCATGGTGCTGTTCATTATTGTGGGCGCAACTGGCTTTGCGCAGATGCTGGGGTTTTCGGGCGCAAGCGACGGACTGCTAAAAATCATCATTAACCAGGGGTTTAGTCCCTTAACAATCGTGATAGCCATGCTCGTCATTCTGCTGTTGCTGGGCAGTTTTGTAGACCAGGTCAGCATGATGCTGCTAACAATACCGTTTTTCATGCCTCTGGTGATAGGTATGAAGATCGATCCCATCTGGTTTGGCGTCCTGTTCCTGTTCACGATGCAGATTGGTTTAATGCACCCGCCATTCGGACTGCTGGCCATCACCATGAAATCGGTAGTCCCCCGGCACATCACGATGTGGCAGGTCTACATGGCCGCCATTCCTTACGTCATCATTGTGTTTCTCATGATGGTAGTCATTCTGTACTTCCCAGCCATCGTGACATGGCTGCCTAACCTGATCGAATAATATGCCGCTTACATCCGAAAAAGAGCAGATCAAGCGCCAGCCCGTTAACATTACCGTTATCGGCGCCGGCTTCATGGGTTGCGTCATTGCAACCATCTATGCGCGCCATGGCTTTGACGTTGTGCTACATGACGCCGTGCCAGGGATGCTGAGCAGTTTTGCCAAGCGCGCCATACCGATCGCGCACAGTCTGGGCACGCCCGAACTCTCGCCTGAGGACATAGTCGGCAGGGTTCGGCTTGTGGACACGCTTGAGGCGGCGGTTGCACAGGCCGAGTTGGTACATGAGGTGATTCAGGAAAATCTTGAACTGAAGCAGGACTTGTTTAAAAAGCTAGACCAGTTGTGCCCGCCCGGAGTGGTCCTTGCGTCCAACACCTCGTCCTTCCTGCTCTCCCATCTATGCCGCGATGTGGTTCGCAAAGAGCGGGTAGTGGGTATCCACTACATCACGCCAGCACACATCGTTCAGGCGGTGGAAATCATCGTGGCCGACTTCACGCCGCCAGAACTCATCTCGTGGGCACGTGCGTTTGTCGCCAAGATCGACCATGTGCCGGTCGTGTGCCGCGAAAAACCCGGCTTCCTCATCAACCGGATGCAGTTCGCGCTCATGGCCGAGATTCACCGCATCGTGGACGAGGGGCTTGCCAGCGCCGAGGACGTGGACAACGCCATACGGCTGAGCCTGGGGCCGCGCTGGGCGCTCTGGGGCGGGCTGGCCTGCGAGGATTTGGTGGCGAGCAAACAGACAGCTGTGGCAATGCTGGAGTACATGCATGCGCAGACTGGGCTGCCCCAGTATCAAACAACCGCCACCTTGCGTCGGCTGGTCAGCGAGAACAAGCTGGGCGCCGCGACGGGGCAGGGCTGGTTCGAATGGAGGCGGCCTAATGCGGAACTGGTGATGGAACGTGACCGCCAGCTGGCCGAAATGCTGGCTTGGCTGGCGCAGCGCAAACCTATGGCGCATCTGCAGGGGCAGTGATAGAAGCCACGCTCTTCACGATTTTGAAGCGAAAGGCAAGCCGATGAGTAAAAGGGTTTTTGTCACCGGCGGATGCGGTGTCAACGGTAGCTGGGTGGTGCGCGACCTGTTGCAGCGCGGCTTCGAAGTTATCTCCTTTGATCTCGTCACGGACCATTCCCTGATGCCAGACCTGAAAGGCCACTTCGAAAGCGTGGTGGGCGACATCCGCGACGGTGCTCTGGTCTCGCGTTTGGTCCATGCCAGTAGGCCGCAGTGCATTGTCCACCTAGCAGCCTTGGTGGGGTATCCGCAAGGCCGCCCCGACCCCAAGCTGGTTTACGACGTCAACCTGGGCGGCATGACCAATGTCCTGGAGGCTGCCGTTGTTGGCGATGTGCCGCGCGTGGTTTTCACCAGTTCCAAAAGCGCCTACGGCGTGGTGACGGGCCGACACGCGCGCCCCGTGTACGAGCCGGTCCGAGAAGACCATGTGGGGATACCTCCGCCGCCTTCTTTCTTGTCCCTATACGGCCATGCCAAGGTCGCAGGCGAAGGCCTGGGCTTTAATTACCAGAAGTCTTTCGGCATCGACTTTTTCGCACTGCGATTTGCCACCATCTGCGCACCAGGCAAACTCGCGCGCCATGGACCGATGTCGATCCACAGCCGGTTGATCGAAAATGCAATGCTTGGTCAGCCCACGGTGATCCCGCACGGCGGCGACGAGCGCGATGACATCGTTTACGTCCACGATGTAGCGCAAGCCATCGGTCTGGCCACCGTCTGCGGTCTGCACGGCGCGTCGGTTTTTAATATTGGCCAAGGCAAGCCTTTTGGTCTGCACGACATGGCCGCCGCAATCAAAACCCGCTATGCAGATGCCGTCATCGACATCGGACCAGGCTTTGACTTTATGAACGTCGGCTTTGGCGCCTACAACGTGCTTGACATTTCAAAAGCGCGTGAACATTTGGGCTATGAGCCCGCTTATGAATTGAACGACATGGTGAGGCACTATGCCGAAACACTGGAGCGATTTGGCATCGCGCCGATGCTGAGCCTTGGCGCAGCTCCCTCCTGACGGGCAATGGCGGCTGGCCATTTACTTGCGGTGCGCGATCTTGTGGTCTATCGAAAGGATGGCAGGAACTGTCCTCTAGGTCGCAAGGGAAATCCGGCGAGTCGCTGCTCCAGAGCCTGGAGCGATCCAGCCAGCCGTGCGTCCCATCCCCCAAATGGCGCTGGCGGCGCGCTCCGGCAACCCATTAGTAATGCTCAACACGACTAGGCCCACCGCAGACTAGGCCCACCTCAATATGGGGGGCGTGCCAAGTTGAGCCTCAACATCTACTTTGGGGCGAACGCTAGGCGCTGACTCGATTGACCGTAGTCCTTCCTGAAAGCATTTCTCTCGCAATGATGGTGCGCTGCATTTCTGAAGACCCTTCCGTGATGGTGCGGCTACGTGCATCGCGAAACATCAGCTCTAGCGGCAACTCGCGGGACAAACCAATACCGCCGTGAATCTGGATGGCACGGTCAACCACTCGCATGTACATGTCATCGGCATAGAGCTTGACCTGTGAAGCTTCCATATGAAAATTCATGCCTTGGTCAGCCCGCCACGCAGCGTGGTAGGTCATCAGGCGTGCGGCATTGAGCTCCACTGCAGAATCGGCAATCATCCACTGAATAGCCTGCCGGTTGGCCAGCGGTTCACCAAACGTGGTTCGCTGT
>Ga0209355_1000430_pt1 | contig 25310 bp, 22 predicted proteins | sample LauGreSBDMM110SN_3_FD_187563 | JGI IMG/M metagenome (GOLD analysis project Ga0209355, IMG submission 187563) | Freshwater lake microbial communities from Lake Michigan, USA - Sp13.BD.MM110.SN (SPAdes) (version 2) | ecosystem: Environmental > Aquatic > Freshwater > Lake | place: Lake Michigan... | reverse complement strand
AGCGCGACTTGGTAGCAGACTGCCGCAGTTTGGCGCGATTTGAGTTGCGTGGTATCCCGCCGATGGTCGCAGGTGCTGCGCGCATTCGCGTGACCTTCACGGTCGATGCAGATGGCTTGCTGAGCGTTGCGGCCTTAGAGCAGCACAGCGGTGTACAAGCCAATATCACTGTTAAGCCGAGTTATGGTTTGTCCGATGACCAAATCGCCACCATGTTGCAAGACAGCTTTAAAACTGCAGAGCAAGACATAAAAACCCGCGCTTTAGTAGAAGCGCGGGTAGACGCAGACCGGATGTGGCTGGCAACGCAGAGCGCATTGCAAGCAGATGGTGACTTACTCTCTGCCCAAGAGCGTATCCATATAGAAAGCTTGATGGCCACCACACTCAATTCTAAAAAATTAGAAGATGCTGCCGCAGTAGAGGCCGCAACCGAAGCCTTAGCCAAAGGTACAGAAGCCTTTGCCGCACAACGCATGAACCGAGGCATACAAAATGCCTTGTCGGGTCAACACATAGAGTCCATTTAATGCCAGTCATACAAATATTGCCCCACGCTGAACTTTGCCCGCAAGGCGCACAACTCGATGTGCCTGCTGGCACCACGATTTGCGAAGCGCTGTTAGAAAACCATATCAACATCGAGCACGCCTGCGACATGAGTTGTGCATGCACCACTTGCCACGTCATCGTACGCGAGGGTTTTAATTCACTCAACCCTTTGGATGAGACCGAAGAAGATTTGTTAGATCGCGCATGGGGGCTTGCACCCAACTCGCGATTAAGTTGCCAAGCCATCGTGGCGCAACAGGGGTTAGTGATTGAGATACCCAAGTACACCATCAACCACGCCAAAGAAAACCACTAAGCCATGCGCCAAATTTTCTTAGACACCGAAACTACAGGCTTGTCGCCAGAAAACGGCGATCGTATTGTCGAAATTGGTTGCGTTGAATTATTGAATCGCAAACTCACTGGTAAGAACTTGCACTTCTACCTTAACCCCGAACGTGATAGCCATGAAGATGCGTTGAAGGTGCATGGCATCAGCAATGAGTTTTTAAAAGACAAGCCTAAGTTTGGTGAGATTGCAGACGAGTTGTTGGAGTATTTGCAAGGCGCCGATGTATTGATACACAACGCGCCGTTCGATGTGGGCTTTATCAACAAAGAACTTGAATTACAAAAACGCCCGCCCATCAAAACCTATGTCAACAGCGTTGCCGACACCTTGGCTATGGCCAAAGATATGTTTCCAGGCAAGCGCAATTCTTTGGACGCTCTGTGCGACCGCTTAGGCGTTGATAACTCAGGCCGCACCTTGCACGGCGCTTTGTTGGATGCTGAGTTGTTGGCTGACGTCTACATCTACATGACACGCGGGCAAGATGCTTTGTTGATAGAAGTAGAAGACAGCAGTGATAGTAAAAAGCTTGCAGATGCGATCGACATACAATCGTTAAAACTCACGATGATTAGCGCTTCAGAGCAAGAGTTGGGGGCGCATGAAGAGGTGTTATTACAGATCGATAAAGCGAGTAACGGCCAGACTTTATGGCGCTCTGCGCAAGAGCGTGTGGCATAATTATCTTCTTGCCCGCACAGGGTTAGGGCGATTAGCTCAGGGGTAGAGCACTGCACTCACACTGCAGGGGTCGCAAGTTCGAAACTTGCATCGCCCACCACAAAAAACCCGATAAATTCAAGCACTTACAGCGATGTGAGTGCTTTTTTGTGTCTCAAAAGTAGTACGAGAATGCCGTACTACTTTTAGGGGTTCGTACTACCCCAAATCCTTTGTTTTTTTGTAGGAACTTTTCTCAAAGCCTCGTACTCATTGGAAGCAACATTTGGCTTCGTTTAAATGTCCACGTTCAATCGATTTCGACTTATATTTGCCGCGCCATCCAACAGGTAAGTTGTAAAAGAAATTGATGCGGGACAGGTATTGGATCTAGTAAATTAATCAAATTACAAATTTATAATTTCGTAATAGTCTCTTAAGTGCGAATCGTCTGCCGCACCGCACTCTCCCACTGCAACATCCGATGCTGCGCCTCATCACGAGAAATCTGCGCTTCAAACACACGATCCATCTTCCAGTGCTTTTCTAGTGCCTCTAAGTCACTGAACATCCCGCAGTGCAGTCCTGCTAAGTAAGCTGCACCTAAAGCGGTAGTTTCAATCACAGCAGGCCGAATGATGGGAATGCCCAATAAATCTGCCTGTATTTGCATGAGCAAGTTGTTCGCACAAGCACCTCCATCGACCCTTAATTCCCTAACAGGCGTACCACCGTGTTGAACAGCATCTTTGCTCATGGCCTGCAACAACGCAGTACTTTGAAATGCAATACTGTCCAATGCAGCCCGCGCGAAGTGCGCCATCGTCGTGCCGCGCGTGATGCCCACAACCGTACCCCGCGCATCTGCATTCCAGTAAGGCGCCCCTAAGCCAGTGAATGCTGGCACCATCACGACACCGTCAGCATCTGTCACCGTTTGCGCAAGCGCTTCAATGTCCGAGCTATTTTTGAAAGCATGCAAGCCGTCGCGTAACCATTGGACGACAGCGCCACCAATAAAAACGCTTCCTTCCAATGCAAATTCAGGCTTGTTACTGATTTGCGCCGCACTGGTGGTGATTAATCCGTTTTGACTTGTTTGGAATTGATGGCCCGTGTGCATCAACATAAAGCAGCCCGTGCCATATGTGTTTTTAGCCTGTCCCTCCCGCCAACATGCTTGTCCAAATAAAGCGCTTTGCTGGTCGCCTGCAACACCACCAATAGCTAATGGGTAACCCAGCCACTCAGAATCTATGACACCAAAGTCACTCGATGACGCTTGCACCGTAGGCATCAATTTGCTGTCGATATGCATCATAGACATGAGTTCGCTGTCCCATTGGTTTGTGTGCACGTTTAAAAGCATGGTGCGCGACGCGTTACTCACATCGGTGGCATGAACACGACCTTTGGTGAGGTTCCAAATCAACCACGTGTCGACTGTGCCAAATGCCAACTCACCCTTTGCAGCCATATCATGTGCTTGAGGCACGTTGTCCAATACCCATTGCAATTTGGTTCCAGAAAAATAGGCGTCAATCACCAAGCCCGTTTTAGATTGCACCAGTTTGTCGTGTCCCTCTTGGCGTAACTTGGCGCATACAGGTTCTGAGCGCCGGTCTTGCCAAACAATCGCGTTGTAAATGGGTTGACCGGTTTTGCGATTCCAGACCACGGTTGTTTCGCGTTGATTGGTAATGCCAATACAAGCAATGTCTTGTACGCGGATATTGGCATTCTTTAAAGCCGCGCGCATGGTGGCGAGTTGGCTAGACCAAATCTCAGTTGGATCATGCTCAACCCAACCTGGGTGAGGGTAAATTTGTCGAAACTCTTGTTGGGCCATACCCACGATATGACCATCTTGCGCAAACACAATGCTGCGCGAACTAGAAGTGCCTTGGTCAAGTGCAAGAAGATATTTCACAATGATTTTTAATTTACTTTATTTAAGGACAGTTTAGAGATTAATATACAGAATCCTCGTCGGTAGAAACCCAAATTAATCTCTCTGTTTTGGAGAATTACTACATAAATGATTGTCAATTAAGTCTTCATGCAGCGCTCAGCACTTTTTGATCAATTGCTCGCAACAGATGTTTACGATGTAGCCATCATTGGCGGTGGTGCGACCGGTCTTGGCGTCGCGTTAGATGCTGCGACGCGTGGGTACAAAGTAGTTTTATTTGAGTCTTATGATTTTGCAAAAGGCACATCATCACGTGCAACCAAGTTGGTCCATGGGGGTGTGCGTTATTTAGCGCAAGGCAATTTGTCATTGGTCAGAGAAGCTTTGTATGAACGTGCCGTGCTTTTACACAACGCACCACATATTGTGCAACCTTTAGCATTTGTAATGCCTTCTTACAAATGGTGGGAAACCACTTTTTACGGTATGGGCCTAATGCTCTACGACCTAATGGCAGGGAAGTCGGCGATTGGTTCGACCCAATTTTTGAATAAACAACAAGTTCTGGATCGACTTCCCCAAGTTCGATCGATTGGTTTGCGCGGAGGCGTGCAGTACTGGGATGGTCAGTTTGACGATGCACGTCTAGCACTAGAAATCGCGCGAACAGCGCAACAAAAAGGTGCTGTCGTATTGAATTATTGTTCTGTGGAATCGTTGGCGCATCAGAATCACAAACTAAGTGGTTTGATTGGCAAAGATGCTGAAACTGGAAGAGTATTCAATGTAAAAGCTAAATGTGTGATCAACGCTACTGGGGTCTGGGTAGATGGCATTCGCGCTATGGATGCCAATACTTCTCTTGGGAAAATTGAACCCATGGTCACACCAAGTCAAGGCGTGCACTTGGTGGTGGACCGTTCTTTTTTAAGTAAAGACTTCGCATTGTTGGTGCCTAGTACCCAAGACGGGCGTGTCTTGTTTGCAGTTCCTTGGCTTGGCAAAGTAATTCTGGGTACGACAGACACCCCACGCACTGATTTACCGATCGAACCCATGGCTTTTGCCGAAGAGGTGGATTTCATATTGAACGAGTCTGCTCGATATTTGTCAAAAGCACCTTCGCGCGCAGATGTGCGCAGCGTTTGGGTGGGTTTACGGCCGCTGGTTAAACCGCAAAAAACCACATCTGGCAATACCAAAGGTATCAGTCGCGAACACACTATCCTTATAAGTGAGAGTGGCTTGGTGACTGTGACAGGTGGCAAATGGACCACTTACCGCGCGATGGCTGAAGACGTTCTTCAACAATGTCTAGATTCTGGATTGATTACCAAATCAGACAAGCTACCGATGACAGCAGATTGCCCTTTGGTAGGCGCTCCAAGATTAGACGAAAGCTATTCAGGAATTCCTCTGACGCATCAGCAGGGACCCCATTCATACGGCACTGAGCAATCTTTGTTGTCAACCTTGCCTGGCTGTGAGTTATGGTTATGTGAAGGATTAAGCGAAGCCATGGTGCGTTTTGCTGTCCGCTATGAATATGCAAGAACTGTGGAGGATGTGTTGGCTAGGCGATCGCGCTTATTGTTTTTAGACGCGGCGTTAGCGTTGGAACTATCTGACAAAGTGGCTACTATTTTGATATCAGAAAAAATTCAAAATCCGCAATTAGAAGCATTTAAGACTTTGGCACAAAGTTATATGCTGCCCACTTTACGTTGACCCAGAAACTACTCCAACCTTAGCAATTCATCATCGACTGCACGTGTGAACTTGTACTGGTTTGAAAGTTTTTTTATAAGTACTTTTTTAGGACTTACTAAGAAATTGCAACTCTAAAACCTATGTTGCTCGTACTCGTCTCAGGGGTGTTGGACCCGCGAGCGGCAATACGATATCTATTGCAATAGGAATCGTGACATAGAAAAGATCCTCCTCGCATCGATCGCTTGCCAGTAAGACGGTCGTAAAAGGGGTCAACGCTATGCGTTTGTTGGTGATATTTTGGAGAAAACCAATCGGCACACCACTCCCATACATTACCTGATGTTTGGTAAATACCCCAAGCATTCGGCGAGTATGACTTAACTGGTACTGTGCTAGGCGTCCAACCTATGGCCGGATCATTGGGAAACTTACCTTGCCAAATATTACAAGGTAAGCGGCCATTAAGCATCAATTCGTCGCCCCAAGGAAGCCGATACGATCGTCCCGCCCCAGCAGCAAACTCCCACTCCGCTTCTGTCGGTAGCCGCATATTTGTCCAACTGCAGTAAGCAATTGCATCGTTCCAGCTTATGTGAACAACTGGATTGTCTAATAAATCATGAATGGTGCTACCTGGTCCGATAGGGCGTTGCCAACAGGCTCCATCGACTTGTAACCACCAAGGTAAATCTCTCGAGACGCGACGCTGATGCAGGCGTTGTGTTTCTGGAATTTGAAGATAAAACACAAAAGAAGATCCGACTTGCTCAGCCTCTGTTATGTAATGCGTTGCACGCACAAATTCACGAAAATCACGATTAGAGACAGTCGAAATAGCTATTGCGAATTTACTAATAGATACCTGACGCGCTGGGCCTTCGCCATCTTCCGCAAAACCTTCATGGGAATCTGTTCCCATGGTGAAAACTCCTCCCTGTAACTGCACCAACTCTGGTGTTGCATTGGAAAAAACAGTTAAGTTCTCCTTAGATTCCTCGCTGCGCGTGTTGGATAAAGAGTTAGTCGAAGGGAAGCAACAGCTTTTCACTCTTTTTCCCAGAACGCTCTAGTTACGCCTTGACTCCTCATTAGAGCGACAACTCCTTCACGAGGTAATACACCGCATCGTTGTGCCCAATCTTCATATTGCTGCGCCATCGTTGCAACTTTTTCTGGGTATTGCTGGGCAAGATCGTGTAGCTCGGTACGATCGTCAGTGAGGTTGTAGAGTTCCCATTGCTTTGGATATTCCCGCACTAATTTCCATACGCCTATTCTCACTGCTGCATTACCCTCATGCTCCCAGAACATAGCGGGCCGACTTTCTAAGTCTGCAGGGAAAGCCTGCTTCAGCGAATGACCCTCAATGGGCAGAATGTTATGTCCGTTGACCTCAGCAGGATAGGCTATACCCGTGACATCCAAAATGGTAGCCATGATGTCTGGTAAATAACCAGGTGTGTGCCTTATTTCTCCACGTTGCGCAATGCCATTTGGCCAATGCATGATGAGTGGTGTGGAAATACCACCTTCATGAATCCAATGTTTGTAGAGTCGAAAGGGTGTATTGGATAAATTAGCCCAAGCTGTACCGTAACTTTGGTACGTATTTTCTGGTCCTGGCATCAAGTCTGTATTGTTGCCAAAGTGAACCACTGCGCCATCACGCGTGTGTGAGCGTGCAATCATCAACTTATTGACTAGCTCATCAATGGTGACGTCCTCAGGAATGTCCTCTGCACAAGCGCCGTTATCTGCTAAAAAGATAACCAAGGTGTTTTCGAGTTGGTTATTTCTTTCTAGTTCATCTAAGATTTTGCCAATGCCTTGGTCCATCCGGTCTATTTGTGCGGCGTACACTTCCATGCACCGCGCCAACCATTCTTTATTTTCAGTGTCTTTCCAAGCGGGTTGACTTGGATCACGATCGGTCAACTTCCACTGCGAATCTAAGATGCCCCAGCGAACGAGTCGCTCTAAACGTTCTTCTCTTAATTGGTCCCAACCAGCATCAAAACGCCCTTTATATTTGGCAATATCTTCATCGTGTGCATGCAAAGGCCAGTGCGGTGCTGTGTAGGCGACATACTCAAAAAATGGTTGGCTACTGTGGTGTGCATGGTGAGAGGCTAAAAACTTCACAGCTTCATTGCTGATCGCATCCGTATAAAAAAATCCTGGTTGACGTGCTTCATGTTCTGCATTGTCATTGCCGCGGGTAAGTGTGTTGGGATCATAAAAACTACCTGCCCCAATAATGGTTCCGAAGAATTCGTCAAAACCGCGCTGTAATGGCCATGAGTCCGTGGGCTGTGTGAGACTACTAGATACGTGCCATTTACCACTGAGATAGGTGCGATAACCAGAGGACTTCAGCACTTCAGCTATCGTTGCGCAGCGGTGGTTCAGATTGCCCGCATATCCCTCAGGACCTGAGTCATAAGTCAAAATACCGATACCGGTTTGGTGTGGATGTAGTCCTGTTAAAAGAGATGCGCGAGAGGGGCTACACCTAGCGGTGTTGTAAAACTGAGTGAATCGAAGACCGCCTTGTGCTAGACGATCGAGGTTGGGTGTGTTCACTTCCCCGCCATAAGACCCTATATCTGAGTACCCCATGTCGTCATTGAGGATAAGCAATATATTAGGTTTCTGAGTCATTGAATTCTCCGCTTTACAAAAAAATTAATTTAAACGCTTGCCATTTTGTCGGTCAAATAAATGGGCAGACTTCGGGTCGAAGCTCAGATGTACTTCTTCGCCTTCACGCAAGTTCGTGAGCCCTTCCATTTTTAATTTCAACCGAAGCGTATTAGCCTCGAAATTGATGATGGTGTTATCTCCTAAATCTTCAATATGGAGGACTCGGGCTGATATACCGTGCAGTGTCAATCTGAAATCGTTGGGTCGAATGCCAACCGTGATATCTTTCGATTGACTGGAAAACATAGGGGCTTGGTGCGTACTACCTTGGATATCAATGGTGTTTTCCGTCCACTGTGCTGGTATCAAATTCATGGGTGGTGTACCAATAAAACCCGCTACTTCCATTGTGGAAGGCTCACCAAATATGTCCCTAGGTGTACCGACTTGTACGATTTCCCCCTCCATGAAGACGGCAATTCTGTCGGCCAAGGTCATCGCTTCTTCTTGGTCGTGGGTGACATACACAGTCGTTACGCCTAACTCACGTTGTAATTGGTGTAGTTCGAGCCGTGTTTCTAATCGTAACTTTGCGTCTAAATTGGAAAGCGGTTCGTCAAGAAGAAATATTCTTGGATGTCTAACGATTGCACGCGCTAGAGCGACACGTTGTTGTTGCCCCCCCGAAAGTTGACCCGGGCGACGGCTAAGCAAATGTGCAATACCAACGCGTTTTGCAGCTTCGTTCACTGCTTCTGCAATGGCTTGCTGAGATTGACCGACCATTTTTAGTGGAAAACCAATATTTTGAGCTACTGTCATGTGTGGATAAAGCGCATAACTTTGAAACACCATGGCTACATCGCGTGCACCTGGTTCGGTAAAAGTTACATCTTCACCATCAATCCACACTTGCCCGCCGCTGACAGGTTCTAATCCAGCCAGTATGCGTAAGGTAGTTGTTTTACCAGAACCTGAGGGTCCTAAGAGTACGAAAAATTCGCCGGCTTTGATTTCTAGATTGACGCTGTGAAGTACCGTGGTCTCTCCATGTCGCTTGGAGACTTTTTCCATTTTGACGCTTCCACGTGCACTCATCTTCTTCCTCCTCCTTTGACCGCTCCGACGGTGAGCCCTTTGACGATATGTCGTTGCGCGAGTAGGCCGAGCAAAATGACTGGGGCCATTGCGACCATAGACCCTGCGGCCACTTTTGCCCATTGCGTTTGTTCAACCGATATGAAATTAAACATGGCAACGGTGACAGGACGAACCCGATTCCCACCTAGCACCACAGCGAACATGAATTCATTCCAAGCGTTGAGGAAGACAAACACTGTAGTCACAGCAATACCACCGCCTACCTGAGGCAAGACAATGAACCACAACGCACGCCAACGACCAGCTCGGTCTAGCAGTGCCGCTTCTTCCATTTCGTAAGGAATATCCTCAAAGTAAGACACCAACAGCCAAATAGCAAATGGCAAAGAAAATGTCAGGTAGATGATTACTAAGCCGCTGTAGGTGTCTAGCCACCCAAAGCGCTGCAGCGTGAGGTAGTAGGGTATGACCAGACCCACTGGGGGCAGCATTTGCGTAGCCAGGATGTAGAACCCACTTGCGCGACGAAATGGATAGCGTAGTCGGGCTAATGCATAGGCAGCGGGTATAGCCAAGCACAGTGTAAAAAATGTAGCCGAGCACGTCACCACTAAGCTAGACCAAAGATTAGGCAGTATCGAAGAGGTGCCGAAAAGAACTTCTTTGTAATTACTCAGAGTGGGCGTGAAAAAAAACATCGGAGGATAGGCCAGAACATCACGTTCGGTTTTGAACGATGTTAAAAATGCCCACAAAACAGGAAAAGCCCACACGGAAACCAACAGTCCTGAGACGGCATATAAGGTCACTTGACGACCAAAGCGATTCATGTGGATCCTTTGCGGCGGTGACGAAACAATGTCCAAGAGACAAGCATTGTGATAGCTAATAAAACAATAGCAAGTGCAGAGCCATAACCAATATTGAGCTCAGTAAATGATGTGCGATAGGCGTAGAGGTTTAATATTTCTGTAGATGTACCCGGCCCGCCGCCTGTCGCGGCAAAAATAGCGGCAAATGCTGACAAAGCAGTCATCGTGCGTAGGATGATGACCATCACAATCGCTGGTCTTATGAGTGGCAATGTGATGTGCCAGAAACGTTGCCATGCATTGGCGCGATCCAATCGCGCAGCCTCAAAGACATCGGGAGGGAGCGTGGCTAAGGTAGCCAGTAAGACCAAGAAGGCAAAAGGTGTCCACTGCCACGTATGGATGGCAATGACTGAAATCAGGGCTAATTGAGGATCTCCTAGCCAGTTGTAATTGCCTAGGCCAAGCGCCCGTGTAACGAGGTCAACCAAACCAAAGTCTGGGGCTAAAACCAATGTGCGCCAAAAAAGACCTACTACCACGGGTGCTAGGACGATTGGCAAAATCGCCGCTATCCGCATGATCGCTTGACCCCGTGGAATTTGCAAAACCAATAAGGCCAATGAGAGGCCGATCAAAATTTGAAGAACTACTGTTGAGGAGGTGTAGAGGAAAGTCAGACCCAGCGAATTCCAAAAACGCGGGTCTTCACCCATCTTCACGTAGTTGCCAAATCCTGCAAAACCTGAAATCCATGGCATGCCTAAATCGAGTTTTTGCAGACTGTTCCAAGCCAGAAAAACTAAGGGTGCTGTTGTGATTAAAAGTAAAAGTAAGAAAGAAGGAAGAAACAAAATCAGCGCGAAACGCCTCTCTTGATCTTCCACATTGGATTTATTTAAACCCATTGCATTGTGGTTGTTCAATTCAATATCAGTGTCTATCAACCACGCATGATTTGAGAAATGCGCACCTGTGCTTCATCCAAGGCCTCTTTGGATTTCTTCTGGCCGACAAGCGCAGATTGGATAGCCGTGGCCATCGTCTCACCGATTGCGGGCCATTGTGGAACGCGGGGCCGCCAATCGACGTCTGTATCTTGGTCAAGCGATTCAAGAGCCGCTTGTATAAAGTTATCACCAGACCCACGCATAGTGTTTATAAATTCATTAGAGCGCCATATAGATGTTCGATTCACGCCTGATCGTTTAGCAGGGCCTTCAAACTTCCAAGATGTTCTTGCTTGGGTTTCTGCAGAGGTTGCCCAAGTGATGAAAAGCCAAGTTGCTTTTTTTGCCCGTTCGCTCAAGGCTGCGTTGATGGGGAATCCCCAGTTCCAAATAGAGGTTACCCGTTTTCCAGCAGGTCCACGGGGCCAACGGGCATAAGCAATTTTTCCAACAACTTTGGATTTTTCTGGGTTATTGATCACTGCAGCGGAAGAGTGCGCATCAAGATAACAAGCAACCGTACCTTGTGAGAAGGCGTCCGCAATATCAGGCCAGTTCCAATTACGAACTGCAGGCGGCGCAAATTGTGACAATGCACTTACGTACCAATCAAGTGCGCTGATCGCTTCTGCGCTATTTACAACTATATCTTTGCCGGAGAACCAATTTCCACCAAAACCACGAAACAGCGAAGGATAAATATACATATTTTGTCCAGCTCCTGAAAAGCCTCGCATAGCAAGACCATACAAGCGATTAGTAGGATCATTTAATGCTTTTGCATTTGCAAGTAATTGCTCATAGGTATCCGCAGGCTTGAGACCTTTTGCTGCGTAGAGGTCTTTGCGATACACCTGAACTGTTACTTCGCCGTCATAAGGAATCCCGTAGGGTTTACCGTCCACAGAATCTGCTTCACGCCAAGCTTTCAAAATGTCGTTGTAATTGAACCATCCAGGGTCTGTCAGGGTTGCGTCATTCAAATATTTATCGAGAGGCTCCACCCATTTATTGGCGACATATAAGGGGTAGTACATCGGGTCTGCAGCATGCGTAGCGTAGGTGCCCGTCTTGGAAGAGAGATCGAGCATTGCCTTTTGACGAATTTGTCCTGGGGGTACTTTTTCAGCATTGACTTTAATTCCCGTGAGCGCCTCAAACTGTGGGAGTAAACCCAGCAAGTTGTCAAAATAGCTTGCAGGTATTACCGCTAAGCTAATCGATTCACCTTGTACTTGTCGCCAATTAATTTTTGCACTGGTGTAGGCGGCCAATTCAGGAGTTTGAGCGAATACGGATGATAAGAATCCCGTCCCTCCCATTCCAGTCATACCAAGAGCAGTGGCTTTACCGATAAATTCCCTGCGTGGTTGGTTAGGGATATTTTCCGTCAAATTGTTTTTTTCCATGGTCGCACTCCAAAAAGGTTAAAGAGATTTTTACAGAGAAAAAGGGCTTGGCAAACTATTTCAATTTTTGCATCATATGACGCTACAAGAGAGTTCCGTCATCTAATAGGTTAGGGATTTCCCTTGATATATAACGTTACATGACATATACCATGGCCTGGGTGTTTATAGATAGGTATTGTTGCGATGAGGGGTGATGGAGTTCATTTTGTTTCCTTGAATAAAGTTATAAAGACGATGAATGAAACTGGTCGCGACATGCTGACTAAATATAAAGAAACTAGTCGCGGCGGTTTGGCTGTCAACGTTGTCGAGTGCTGATTTAATTAAGAATTTTTTTTAAAACTGGATCGTCCAACTTTCGCCAAACAACAACCTGAAAGAATATCAATATGCAGACCAACTGGATTGGCAATAAACGGGTGCCTGGTGGCGGTGGGGAAATTGCAGTTCTAAATCCGGCTACAGAAGAGTTAATAGATCTCATACCCAAAGGTACCAAAGATGATGCCGATGCTGCTGTCTTATCAGCGCGACGTGCATTTGGCTCTTGGGCGGCGCGTTCTCCCATGGAGCGGAGAAACGCAATCCGATCAGCGTCTGAAAAACTCGCCGGTATAAAAAGTGAAGCTGCTAAGTTGTTCACTTCTGAGATGGGTAAACCTTTGCAGCAAGCGGAGGCCGAAATCAATGCGTCTATAGAAATGATGCGATCATTTTCTGAATTGGTTGTACATCTTCGAAGTGGACAGCAAATGTCGCCTAACGGGGAGTTGAATTTTCAGCAGCGTTTCCCTCGCGGAGTTGCGGCTTGTGTGGTGCCATGGAACTTTCCAATTGCTGTTGGATTGGAAAATGTGGTGCCCAACTTATTAGTTGGAAATACCGTTGTTTGGAAGCCCTCAGAAAAAACTCCACTGACTTCGCGACTCATAGCAGAAAAGATTTTCGATCACCTGCCCGAAGGCGTTATGAATGTTTTATTAGGAGACGGGGAAGGTGTTGGTGACCCCTTGGTTCGTCATCCTGATGTGGATGTATTGGTTTTTGTTGGAAGTGAGCGAACAGGACGTCGACTTGGGGAAATTTGTGGAAAGGGCTTGAAGAAGGCCATACTCGAATTAGGCGGAAAAGATGCGCTGATAGTAGATGAGACAGTAGATGTTCAAGCGGCAGCGCGGTTAGCTGCTGAGGCCACCTATTTCAATGCGGGGCAAATATGTACTTCAACGGAGCGTTTGTTCATATCAAGAAAGATATTTGAACCTTTTGTCGAGGCGTTAGTAAAAGAGTCTTTGGCAATTAAGGTGGGAAACGGTTTAGTGGAAGGGGTACGTATGGGGCCTCTAATTGATCATTTGCAAATTGAGGTAGTTGCAGGTCAGGTGCGTGAAGCTGTGTCTAAGGGAGGTTCAGTTTTATGTGGCGGAAATCGATTAGATGGAAAAGGATTTTTTTATCCGCCTACTGTCATAACAGGAGTGTCTACAGATTCTGAGCTAATGATTGAGGAGACATTTGGACCAGTTGCTCCCTGTATTCCATTTGATGATTTTGACGAAGCAATTGCGCTTGCAAATAGCACGCGTTTTGGTCTGGCAGCTATTGTTTGTACAACTTCAGCACCAAGGGCGATGCAAGCAATTCACTCTATAAGGGCTGGGATGGTGAAAATAAATACTATGCGAGGTAAAGCACCTGGTGCAACTTCTGAGCCCTTTAATTCGAGCGGATTGGGGCATGGATATGGCGTAGAGTTTTTACATGAATTGACTCGTCAGAAGTCGATTCATTGGAAAGGACTTTTGTCATGAAGGATGAAAATATGAACTCAAAAAAAAGAATTGGTTTTATTGGTCTGGGCCTAATGGGAAGTGGCATGGCTATGAACATCATGAAAAAGCACGGACAACTCAATGTCTTTGATCTTGATAAGGTTGCTGTTGCCCAATTGGTTGCTAGTGGAGCTACACAAATGCAATCTGCAAAAGAATTAGGGGCTAATTCAGATATTGTAGTTTTGTCATTGCCTGAACCATCCATTTCATTGGCTGTTGTTTTAGGGAAAGAAGGTTTGATACAAGGCCTTGCACCAGGTGCGCAGGTTATCGAAATGTCCACAGATGGAATTGAAGCTGTTCGTGAATTAAACGAAGCTCTATCCAAGCATGGCGTGGGCTTCATAGATTGCCCCGTAGGTAAAGGGCCGGCCGCTGCTAAGACGGGGGATCTTCGAATTTTTGCTTCTGGCGACCCTGAAGTCTGTAGTTCATTAAATTGGGTTCTATCGATGATGGGAAGTAAGGTGGATCATTGCGGACCCATTGGGGCAGGTCAAGCGATTAAATTGGCTAATAATTTATTGTCTTGTGGTTATGGCGCTTTAATCTCTGAGGCCTATTCCATGGCGAAAAAAGCCGGTGCCAATCTCGACATATTCTGTGATGCATTGCCCCAGACAGCAGCCAATAGCTGGCCGCTCCAAAATGTTTTTGTAAACAAAGCTTTCCAAGGTGACTTCACACCTTATTTTCGTCTCTCTGCTGCATACAAAGACTATAAGTTGGTAGTTTCTATGGCTGAGTCACTTGGTTCGCCCATACGTGCTGGTAAAAGTGTGCTTGCTTATTATGCTGAGGCTGTAGAGGCTGGTCATAGCCATCGTGATTTTGGTGCACTGGCTTTAGTCAATAACCCGGAGTTGTTGCGTGAGTAAAAAAAACCAAAACGCTGTGTCTGATAGCGAATCCATTGGATTATTTAAAAAATCAGTTCGGCAAGCTGAGATATTTAAATTGCATCGTGATAGTCCGGTTGCGATGCATCGTCAACTAGCCCAAGAAATTCGAGATGCGATCAGTGATGGGGTTTACAAGCAGGGCGATCGCATCGTCACGGAGCATGAGTTAAGTCAGAAGCATGGTGTTTCTCGCATAACTGCTCGACAAGCAGTGATGCAATTGGTAGACGAAGGTTTGTTAGTCAGGCGACAAGGCAAAGGTACTTTCGTCACTGCGCTACCCGTTCAACATGAACTTCTTGAGCCGCATGGTTTTGTGGATGAATTGGTAGCACAGGGCATTAATCCGGAAATCGATCTTCTGGAGTTTTCTAAGGAAGTGCCATCTGCTCGCGTTGCTCAACGTCTCAAGTCAGGCAGTAAATCCATAACTTCTTGGAAGCGTTTGTATCGCCGCAAAGGTGAACCTTTTGCTGTAGCTTGGGTTTATCTAGGTGCGCAAATAACTGGAGTCACACGCGACCTTGCTGCATGTCAAACCTCCTATCAAATTATTGAAAAAATTTATAAATCAAAGATCGACCACGCAGATATTTCTATTCGAGCCCAGGCTTCAAATCTTCAAACGCGAAAACTCTTGCAAATGCCTCCTGGAACGCCGGTAATTGCGCTTGAAAGAGTTTCCTTTTTGGCGGATGGAACACCTGTCGAATATGCGCTTTATTGTGCGCATGCAGATGCATATGAATACACCTTCAGGGTTAGTAGCAAGGTAAATGCAGCCAGCGCTTTATCTAGACGTACCGGCTAAGAAGACCAATACCTACCCGTAAATTTTTGAACATTAATTTGAAAAATAAACATGCAGCATTCACAATATTTACGAGACCGGATGGGTGCCGCGACCGTAACGCCATCAGGCTCCTTCGTAGCCGGTAGCTTACAAACATTTACTTTGGTGTATACCGCCGGATTCTTTGGAATCGATGACACCGGCTCGATCAAAGTTGTGCATCGCTTTGCCAGCGATATGGGTCGACCACAATGGAGCGATCCCACCGCACCGAATTACACCACTGTGGTTGCCTCGAACGGGGCTATATTAGAAGTCCAATATGACGGCAAAAGAAATATTCGACCTTGGGATAAGACCTTATTCATTCGTGTAATACGCGGATTTCTCCGTGAAGGGGATCAAATTACGATTTGTTTTGGTGATCGATCCGCTGGGTCACCAGGTATACGTGTGCAAACCTTTGTTGAGCCAACTTTTGAGTTCCGTGTACTGGTCGATCCATTTGCCACCTATCACTACGCAGAATTAGTGCAACAGCCATACATTGCTGTGGTTGCTGGGCCACCCGTTGGTTGGAAAGTGATATTGCCTACATTGCGCCAATGTGGACAGTCCTTTAGTCTGGGCTTTAAGGGCGAAGATAAGTGGGGTAATCCAAGCGATCAGGTGGAAGGCGTCTTCAGTCTTCGACCAAACCATCCTATAAAAAATTTACCTGAAACTATCCAGGTTGTGAAGGGGCAGCATGCCTTAAAGCTGGAAGGATTAAGTGTTGCTTCTGCCTCAGATATTCAAATTAATGTGCACGACGCAGCTGGAAATTTATTATGTGTGAGTAATCCATTGCGCGTAATTTCCGAGGCACCTTTATTGCATTTTTGGGCTGATTTGCACGGACAATCCGAGGAAACTATTGGAACGAATTCTGCGCGTGAACTGATTGAATTTGCTCGCGATCGCGCTTTTTTAGACGCTATGAGCCATCAGGGAAACGACTTTCAAATCACCACACCATTTTGGGAGCAGTTAAACCATTTAACTGCCCAATACAACCAAGATGGCCAGTTTGTTATTTATCCAGGGTATGAATGGTCTGGCAATACAGGGCTTGGCGGTGATCGTAATGTCATGTTTATGCATGAAGGTTGTCAAATACGACGATCCTCGCATGCCTTGATTGATGATTTGTCAGATATTTCAACCGATGCAAACAGTGCAAATGACTTATTCAATGCATTAAAAACAGAAGATGCAGTGGTATTTGCACATATTGGTGGTAGATATGCAGACATAAAAATTGCTCACGATCTTCGTATCGAGCGCTCCGTTGAGGTGCATTCAGATTGGGGCACATTTGAGTGGTTGATTCATGATGCGCTTGAGCAGGGATATCGTATTGGTATTCTTGCTAACTCCGATGGTCATAAAGGACGTCATGGGGCTAGCCATCCTGGCGCTTCACTTTTTGGCGCATATGGCGGTTTGTCGTGTCTAATTGCCAATGATTTATCTAGACAAGCTTTGTTCGATGCCCTGCGCAAACGGCGCCACTACGCTACCACTGGTTGTCGTCTATTCCTAGATGTCGGTGTGAAATTTGACACACAAGCAGAACTATTCTCGGAAGATCCCAATATGGGTAATTCGCAGACGTCACTTGTTGAAACTGCAATGATGGGAGATATTGTTAGATCTAAAGATACCCATGTTAATTTCGACATTGAGGTACTAGGCTCTGCACCAATTGAGCGTATCGAAATTCGTAATCGATTAGAGGTACTAGAGACTTTTCGACCTTATGATTCAACTAATTTGGGTCGGCGTATTCGCGTAATTTGGGAAGGATCTGAGTACCGAGGTCGCGGACGACAAACGGTTTGGGATGGGGGGTGCAGTTTGTCTGGAAACACATTTGAAAAAATTGCATCTTTCAACATGTGGAATCTTGACAAGCAGGTTAAGCAAACTAGCCCTACCGACATCCAATGGTCTGCACTAACTACAGGTGGATTTTCTGGATTTGATGCTTGGTTAGAAGATCCGAAATCTGGCATATTAAAAATTGACACGCCTTTAGTTAAATGTGAGATTCCAATTGCTAATATTGGAATAGACGATCAAGTATTCTCAGCTGGCGGAATTCAACGAAACATACGTGTTTTCAGACTTCCTGATGAGAACCAGCATCAAACGATAAAAATTAACAGACGTATTCAATTAAATGATGACTTTGATAATGCGCTTTATATTTGCTTAACGCAGGAAAATGGTCATAGAGCCTGGTCGAGTCCTATTTATATTATTCGTTAACCTGTATATTTTTTCATGCAATGCAAGAATTTTTTAAATGCCTATCTCTTTTTAACCCTTCTTAAACTAAGCGAGTCACACTTATGAAATATTTTGATAAATCGAATTTTTTGGCCTTCCTTATCTTTGGTTTTATGGGCGCAATGATGCTTATTCAACCAGCGGCTGCTAAGGACTATCCTGATAAGCCGGTTCGCTTGATCGTGCCTTGGCCAGCAGGGGGGTTGGTTGATATCGCCGGCCGAGTTGTTTCTAAAACTCTGCAGACTTCACTTGGCCAGCCGTTTGTCATCGATAACAAACTGGGTGCTGGTGGAGTTCTTGGTGCTGATTCTGTAGCCAAGGCACCTGCGGATGGTTATTCATTGCTATTGACAACATCAGCATTGAATATCAACGCGGCCATACGACTGACCCAGCCCTACGATGTTTCTAATGATTTTGCTCCTATCGCCTTGATAGCTTGGGCTCCTTCCGTTCTTGTGGTAAATCCAGCATTAGGAGTATCGACGCTTCAAGATTTGATGGCGCTAGCAAAATCAAAACCTGGCAAGCTTACATACGCTTCTGCAGGAGTAGGCTCACCAGCCCATTTGTCTGGTGAGTTGTTCAAATCTATGGCTGGAATTGACATTTTGCATGTGCCCTATAAAGGTGCACCTCAAGCAATGACAGATCTTATTTCAGGGCAAGTCGATTTGTTATTTGCTAATTCATCGGTCGCGCTTTCGCAGATCAAGGCAGGCAAGGTGCGACCCATAGCAGTCACTAGCTTGCAACGTTATAAGGGCCTACCAGATGTGCCAACTATGAATGAGGCTGGCGTTCCTAAATTTGAAGCTGACCAGTGGTTGTGTATTTTTGCCCCCGCTGGAACGCCTCCAGCAGTGCAGGTGTTTTTGCGTAACGAATTCGAAAAATCACTCAATAATATTGAAGTACGTTCAACGCTTGAACAAAACGGAATGAGTGTTGCGGCTTCTTCTACTCAGACCGAATTAGCGGCGTTTCTCAAACAAGACAGAGAAAAGTGGGTGCGAGTTGTGAAAAGCGCAAATATCCCACGTGAATAATTTGAGTACTTAGCTAAAAACCAAGGATTTAAATAATGAGTACGAGTAATTCAGCCACTAAAACTTGGCCTACTTTTAGCGGCCATATTGCTAAGACTCTTGCTGAATCAAAACCGCACTGGAATGCGCCTAAACGCGCAAACATTGGTAGTCCAAATGTAATTGTTATCTTGATGGACGATATGGGGTATTCTGATCTTGGTTGCTTTGGGGGAGAAATAGACACACCGAATATTGATGCACTAGCAGCGCAAGGGTTACGCTTTACCAATTACACAACGGTACCGATGTGCACGCCCGCGCGGGCTGCCTTGTTAACAGGTAAAAATCCGCATAGCGTTGGATGTGGGTGGTTGTCTCATAACGACCCCGGCTTTCCAGGATACAAAGGTGAGATATCTCCGGATGCCCCGACGATTGCTGAAGTTTTACGACAACAGCATTACGCAACGATGGCTGCTGGCAAATGGCACAACACGTATGACCGCAATAATTTTCCAGGGGCCGACAACGCCTCATGGCCAGTTCAGCGTGGTTTTGACCAGTTCTATGGATTCATGGCGCCAGAGACAAGCTATTTTCAGCCTGACAACATAATGGAAGGTAACCAATTAGCCAGTGTGTTGCGTTATCCCGAAGGGTACTTCGCCCCAGATGACTACACATCGCGTGCTATTGACTGGATGTCGCAACATAAGAGTTGTTCCCCAGAAAAACCGTTCTTTCTTTATTTGGCATTTCAAACTCCGCACGGCCCTCTTCAAGCTAAGCCCGAAGATCTTGCAAGATACAAAGGTCGATATGACCAAGGTTGGGATGTATTGCGTCGCATCCGCTTTGACAGGCAGCGTGCCGAGCAATTGATTGAAACTAATGCAGGTTTTGCACCGCGCAATCCGGGTGTCCCTGCTTGGGATGACATGCCAAGCGATGAAAAGGCGTTGTTCTCTCGCTATATGGAAATTTACGGGGCACTGGTTGACAACGCCGATCAAAACGTCGGTCGTTTAGTGAAATTCCTGCGCGAGTCGGGCCAACTTGACAACACGATCATTATGATCACATCAGACAATGGCGCGAATTCAGTAGCGGGGCCCAAGGGTGTTATGAACCTGATTGGCCGTAGAGTGGGGGCGCAAGAAAATATGGCGCTGAACCAGCAGTTACTCCAGCAAGGTAAGGTGGGAAGTCAAGACACTTATATTTGTTATCCCACCGGATGGACGCAGGTCAGTAATACGCCTTATCGTTTCTTTAAACGAACGCCCATGGCTGGAGGAATTCGTGTTCCATTAGTGGTTCACTGGCCGGCCGGCATTACCGATCGAGGTGCTTTGCGTCGCCAATGGGTTCATGTCACAGATATTTTGCCCACGGTGATGGCGCTGACTGGGGCGTCTGTGCCAGAGGTATTTAATGGTTTTGAGACGCGTGCGCTAGATGGGATCAGTTTTGCCGATGCACTCAAGAATTCCAATGCGCCGCAGAAGCGTGACTATCAATACTATGAGTTGCAAGGCAATCGGGCATTCATATCAGGCAAGTGGAAAATTGTCTCCCTACAAACGCCTGAAAAAGCAATCGATTTAAATAATTGGATGTTGTTTGATTTAGAAAATGATCCAGTAGAAATTCATGATCTAGCTGCATTACATCCCGAAATAGTTGCGCAACTTGTTGTCGAATTTGACTTGCAAGCTGGTACTAATTATGTTTATCCAATCGATAATCGGAATGAAAGTCGCAACACAACTTTTCCTCCATACGAACTTGATCGACTGCTTGTTCCTAGAGATTTTTTTAGAACGTCGCAATCTATTCCAGGCCTCGTTATAACGCCGATGGTTGGAGATCGTAGCTATATTATTCGTGCAGATTTTGATTGGAAATCTGAAAACACGGGTGTGATATTCGCCCTTGGTGATAGATTCTGCGGACTGACTTTGTTTGTAAGAAGTGGCGCCTTGTATTTTGTGTATCAATGGTGGCACAGTCCGAAGTCGTTAGCCCCAATCAAATTGGTCGAAGGCCCTCAAATATTCGAGTTCAGATATCAAGCAATTGGAGAAAGAAAAGGAATTGCCAACGTGACGCTAAATGGCGTTATTTGTTTTGTAGATTTGGATTTGTCCCCAACTCTTTTACGTATTCCAAATAGCGGGTTGAGTGTAGGTGTTTCTCGAAGAACTGCCGTGAGCGAACAATATGAAGATATGGGATCTTTCGAGTACTCGGGTCATATAGACCGTATTCGAATTGAGCCAGGAGATCTTGCTCCTAAGAGCCCGGAAGAAATTAGCGAAGAAACTTATCAATCCAAGCTTAGAGATTCATTGGATAAATTAGAGCGGTAAAAAAATCTTTAACGATTTCAACGCTCAATCACCGCAACCACGAAAAAGTAGTGTTTTCATAAATTTCCGCGCTACTCTCGTACTCATTGAGTGCCCAGCAAGTGCGCGCCTCAAATCAGCACTAAAAGCGCTGGCGTGTCTGAAACAAAACTGTAGTCATTCAATCTATGCAAGCAGGAGATTACCTACTCAGGTTTCCCTTTAGATTCCATCACGCTTTACGCCTGCTGGGATCAGCAGAGCTGGGTGATCATGCTACCCAGTGAATATTAATAGGTTACTTATTGCGCAATATTTAAAAATAAACTACAGTGTAGTTATGAGTAATATCCGATTTGAATGGGATCCCAGAAAAGCTTCAGCAAATGAAAAGAAACATGGCATTTCTTTTGAGGAAGCGCGAACTGTATTTTTTGATGAAAACGCTAAATTGATTGACGACCCTGACCATTCATCAGATGAGGAAAGATTTGTCCTTTTGGGTCTAAGTAGCTCACTCAAAGTTGTGTTGGTCTGCCATTGCTATCGTGAGCAAGGAAATGTGATTCGGATCATTTCTGCTCGTAAGGCGTCCACACACGAATCTAAACAATACCGATAAAAGGTGCACCATGAGAAAAGAATACGATTTCACAAATGCTCGCAAGAATCCTTATGCTGCCCAGTTGAAGAAGCAGATCACCATTCGTTTGGATGAGGATTCAATTAGCTACTTCAAAGGCATCTCGGAGCAGGTTGGCATTCCATACCAAAGTCTTATTAACCTTTACTTGCGCGATTGCGCAGCGCATCACCGCAAGTTAGATCTGCGTTGGAAGTGATTCGGTAAAAAATATATGTCACTGACCCACCATATTTTTCAAAGACTTAGCCACCTTCGGGTGGCTTTTTTGTTTACTGGTGTCCTAAAAATGTCCTAAAGCGGTATTCTTTTGATCGTTTCGGTGATTAATATGCAGAACTCTTAATCGGTATTTGACACACAGGGGTATCATGTCTTGCCCACTATGACAAGCCTTAATTAACTTTGTTTATAAATAAACTGGGGAGACTTCTTATGGAAAACGTATCCATTGCTAACAACAAACTTTGTGGCGTGTGGATAGATATCCTCAATCCCCTCCAGCCAGACTTAAATATTGACGAAAAACGGTTATTGGCTCATCTCAGAAATCTGAGCGCTAAAGGTTTTGAAAGATTTGTTCTATTTGGATATGCAGGTGAAGGGGCTTCTTTCACTAACGATGAAAAATTGTCAGCACTTAAGCGCGTGATTTCTGAAGGCGTTGAACCTAGCAATATTTGCTTAGGTATAAATACTTCAGCCATTGTTGATGCGGTAACACTAATAAACAGAGCATATGAAAAAGGCGTCAAGCGCTTTCTAGTTACTCCACCTATCTACTATCAACCTTTGGTTAACGAGTCTATTACCGACTACTTTGAAAATCTTTTAAAAAGAGTGGGCTTGGCAGATTGGCAGCTTTACATTCACCAACTAGGAGGCGCAGCTGATGCTCCGGAGGCTTCATTGTCAGAGCTGTATAGAAGTCACTCTGAAATTTTCTGCGGTATTGTTGACCAAGATACGCACGTTAACCATACTATGGATTTGGTTAAATCATTTGCTGGACAAGTACTTGTCATTCCGACTCATGAGGCAAACATACAAATCCTTAGACCCAATACTACGATTTCTGTAATGGCTAACTTGATACCAAATGTGTTAAAGCATGTTTTAGAAAATCAAGGCGTATCGCAAGCAATAAAAATTGCAGGCATGAAAATTCGACAACCTGATGAACGAATTAGTGAGTTACAAAAAATAATGACAAACTACCCCTCTACTGCCGCTATGAAACTATTACTATCCCAACACTATCGGCAATCTGAATGGGGGCTTGTCAGACCGCCTCAGGGTAAATTAGGTAACGATGCTAAAGAGTCTCTTATAAAAGCTTTCAAATCTTTCAATCTCACCGCAGACGAGTAAAAATGGAAGGAACAAGGGAATGAACTTTGAAAATACATGGTATTTGATTGAATGGCACGGCAGAACAAAGGTGGTTTCCTATGAAGAATTTTCTAAATTAGGAAAAAACGAATTCGTTTTAATAGAAAACTTTGCAACCCATCATGAAGCTCTAATGGAGTATCAAAGGTTGATTAAATTAGAAATTGCAGACGCCAAAGAAAAATTAAACCCTTTGAAGTCGGGCAAAATAACCTAACCTAATTTATTTCCCTAACCTTGGATTTTCAAATTCAGCCATAAACGCAAATAGTTAAGGCCTTGCGAAAGGAATCCATTTAGTAATCAGATGGGCTTGGCGCCTTTAAGCGTAATCCGGTGCATTACTCTTCGAAATCCGTCATAGTCATTGACTGGGTTGTGCTGGGTGCAACGGTTATCCCAAAATGCTAAGCAATTTGGCTCCCATGTCCACCGGCAAGTGAATTCAGGCTTGACTTGATGTTCAAACAAGAATGACAACAGTGAAGCGCTTTCTGCGTTTGTCAGACCTTCAATACCAGCGGTGTGCGCCACGTTCACATAAAGAGCTTTGCGACCTGTTTCTGGATGTGTTCTAACAACTGGATGGGTACAGCTAAAACTTTTGGGTGCTAAATCATTACCGTCGGATTTGATTCGATCTTCCCGTGTTTTAGACACATCTGCTTTCGCAGAGGAGCTTATGCCCTGCAAGCCATTTAGCATGCGTTGCATGGTGTCTGACAGCGCTTCGTAGGCAGCGTATTGACAAGCAAACAATGTGTCACCGCCATAGGGTGGAGTTTCTTTGGATAGCAACATAGAGCCCATGGGGGGGCACTCAAGGTAGGTCGTATCGGAGTGCCACACGCCACCGAAGTTAACTTTTTCATGCTCTAGTTTTTTAACTTCTATGATTTCAGGGAAATCTTCAAATCCTTTGACAAATGGATACTCTACCGGTGTACCCATTGATTTAGCAAAATTCATAAATTGCTGCGATGTCAGTGGCTGGTTTTTTAAAAAAATCACATTGTGATTTAAGAAAATACCTCGAATATCTTTTGCCAAATCAGCTGACAGGTCTTGCGTCAAGTCGATGCCTGTAATTTCTGCACCCAGCGCACCCGAAATTCTTCTAAATTTCATAGCTCTAGTTTTGATTAATCTGCCGTAGCACCCGAGCTCTTTACAACTGCCGCCCAAGTTTTGATGTCGGCGTGAAGCATGGCTTGAAACTCTTGAGGAGTTGATTCAAAGGGCTCAGCCCCTAAAGCTGAAAATTTTTCCAAAATATCTTTGTCTTCTAAGACTTTTTTTACATCTGCGTTTATTTGCCTCACTACGCTGGCGGGGGTTCCTTTAGAGGCGAACAAGCCAAACCAAGGGTTGATCACAAATCCCGGAAAACCCGAATCAGAAATTGTCGGAATATCTTTAAAAGCTGCCGCTCTTTTTGAGCCAGTGACCCCCAAGCCCTTCACCGTTCCAGAGCGAATATGCTGCGCTACGGACGGTAAGCTGGTAAAAACCACTTGTATTTGACCTGATATCAAATCCGTCAAAGCTGGTGCAGCACCTTTGTAAGGTATGTGTTGCATCTTGGAGCCACTAGCGGTATTAAACATTTCACCTAATAAATGGTTTACAGATCCGTTGCCTGCAGATCCAAATGAAACAGGTTTTTGTGAAGCGTAAGCAACCAATCCTTTCATGTTGGTTACAGGAACTGATGCATTGATAGCAGCTACAAAAGGCACGTTTGCCAAGGTGGCTACTGCTACGAAATCAGCTTCGGGGTCAAAAGGTAATTTGCTGTAGATGCTCGGGTTAATGGCGTGCGAGCCTACATAAGACATGAGTAAGGTATGGCCGTCACCAGGTGCTTTTGCTACTGCGTCCATTCCAATATTGCCACCAGCGCCGGAACGATTTTCGAT
>Ga0209355_1000424_pt1 | contig 25469 bp, 20 predicted proteins | sample LauGreSBDMM110SN_3_FD_187563 | JGI IMG/M metagenome (GOLD analysis project Ga0209355, IMG submission 187563) | Freshwater lake microbial communities from Lake Michigan, USA - Sp13.BD.MM110.SN (SPAdes) (version 2) | ecosystem: Environmental > Aquatic > Freshwater > Lake | place: Lake Michigan... | reverse complement strand
CGCAAAGACGTTTGGCGGCAATGGAGGCATCGCCCACAATGAACATGCGGCTTGTGTCACCGTGCCAACCGTCTTTGATGACGGTGATGTCAATGTTGACGATATCGCCTTTTTTGAGCACCTTGTCATTGGGAATGCCGTGGCAAACTTGATGGTTGATGGAGGTGCAAATGGACTTAGGATAGGGCGAGTAACCAGGCGGTTGGTAATTGAGGGGGGCTGGAATGGTGCCTTGAACTTGGACCATGTAATCGTGGGCCAGTTTGTCCAGTTCGTTGGTTGTGACGCCTGGTTTTACAAAGGGCGTCAAATAGTCGAGTACTTCAGATGCTAGGCGTCCGGCAACGCGCATGCCGGTGGCGCCATCAGTGTCTTTAAGGGTGATTGTCATGGGCAAGATTATCCCATCCTCCGTCCAATTTTGCAGAAATGAGCACTGTCAGCGGTTAAAATAATGCTTCGTTCAATGCCCCAGTCAGCGGTATTTGAGACACTGTTCCCTCTTGCCCTCAAGGCCACCCCGTGACCCTGCAAACTCTTATCTTAGAAGGCGGCAACGCCCTCAGCGATTTTCGCATCCAGCAATTGCTACCCCGGTTGCAAGTTCATTGCCCTGAAATTAGGACGCTGACAGGCCAGTATTTGCATTTGGTCGCGAGTGCATCACCCTTTGACGATCAGAAAAAATCGGTTTTGTCTGAACTCCTTACGTATGGTGAACCACTCCACGCAGCGGCAGTCATCCCTTCGACAGCCATTCAAATTTTTGTATCTCCAAGGCTTGGCACGGTTTCGCCTTGGGCTTCGAAAGCTACGGACATCGCCCACAACTGTGGGTTGATGGTTCGCCGAATTGAACGCTTGCTTGTGTATTCATTGCATTTTAAAAGTGCTTCAACGGCCAAAGCCACTTCAGCTGAAACGCGCTTGAAGTTGTCAGACTTGCTACACGACAAAATGACCGAATCTATTCTTGCTAAACGAGAAGATGCCTTGGCCCTTTTTACGGAGTTGCAGGCTCAATCACTTTTGCACGTTGATGTGCTGGTGGGTGGCCGCGAAGCCTTGGTCAAAGCCAACCAAGAATTTGGCCTGGCATTGGCAGAAGACGAAATTGATTATCTTCTGAGTTCATTCAAACAATTGGGCCGAAATCCCAGTGACGTTGAACTGATGATGTTTGCGCAAGCCAACAGCGAGCATTGCAGACACAAAATTTTCAATGCGCAATTCACCATTGATGGACAAGACCAAGCGCACAGCTTGTTTGGCATGATTCGTCATACCCATCAACAAAATCCGCAGCACACGGTTGTGGCTTATTCCGACAACGCGTCTGTCATGGCAGGTCATGAAGTCGAGCGTTTTGTGGCGAAACAGGGCGGCGTCTATCAAAAAGAAAAAGCGCTTCACCATGTGTTGATGAAGGTCGAAACTCACAACCACCCAACCGCTATTTCCCCCTTCCCGGGCGCCTCCACCGGCGCTGGGGGCGAAATTCGGGATGAAGGCGCAACGGGACGTGGCTCCAAACCCAAGGCGGGATTAACAGGCTTCACAGTCTCTAAATTGTGGGACAGCCCCAATGGGAAACCAGCACACATTGCAAGCGCCTTGCAAATCATGACAGAAGGCCCTTTGGGCGGTGCAGCGTTCAACAACGAATTTGGTCGGCCCAATTTGTTGGGCTATTTTCGCGAATACGAGCAACTCGTCGACGGCGTGGTTCGGGGCTACCACAAGCCCATCATGATTGCGGGTGGCTTGGGGGTCATTGACGATGTTCAAACGCAAAAAATTCTATTTCCTGCTGGCACGCTTTTGATTCAATTGGGGGGTCCTGGCATGCTCATCGGCATGGGCGGCAGTGCAGCCAGTTCAATGGCCTCTGGCGCCAATGCTGCCAACTTAGACTTTGACTCCGTGCAACGCGGCAATCCTGAAATTGAAAGAAGGGCACAGGAAGTCATTAACCATTGTTGGGTCATGGGCCATGACAATCCTATTTTGGCTATTCACGATGTGGGCGCGGGTGGTTTGTCCAATGCGTTTCCAGAATTAACAAACGATGCAGGTCGAGGCGCACGTTTTGATTTGCGTGCTGTGCCCTTAGAGGCGTCGGGACTTTCACCCAAAGAGATCTGGTCGAATGAAAGTCAAGAGCGGTATGTATTGGCCATTGCGCCTGAATCGTTAGATTTGTTCAAGTCGTTTTGTGATCGCGAGCGCTGTCCGTTTGCTGTGGTGGGTGTTGCCACAGACGATCGCCAGCTGATTTTGTCGGATGAAAACGCCGTAGATGAGACCGCCAAAAATCCCGTGAACATGCCGATGAATGTGTTGCTGGGTAAGCCCCCTAAGATGCATCGTGATGTCACTTCAGTGCAGCGAAATACCACAACCATCGATCTGACCGGTGTGAGTTTGCAAGAGTCCATCTTGAGTGTACTCAGTCATCCTACGGTTTCTTCAAAACGATTTCTCATCACAATTGGTGATCGCACTGTGGGCGGTTTAACTCACCGAGATCAAATGGTGGGACCTTGGCAAGTGCCGGTTGCCGATTGTGCAGTCACCCTGGCTGACTATCATGGCTTTCAAGGGGAAGCTATGAGCATGGGCGAACGTACTCCCCTGGCCAGCGTGAATCCAGCGGCATCGGGACGAATGGCGGTGGCTGAGGCCATTACCAATTTGTTGGCAGCTCCCATCGAACTTGATCGCGTCAAACTCAGTGCCAACTGGATGGCTGCGTGTGGTGAGCCTGGCGAAGATGCGGCACTTTATGAAACTGTGAAGGCTGTCGGTCTCGAATTGTGTCCAGCCCTGGGCATTTCTATTCCTGTGGGCAAAGACAGTTTGTCGATGAAAACACAATGGTCACACGCGGGTGTAGCGCACAAGGTCACTTCGCCTGTGAGTTTGATCGTGAGTGCCTTTGCCAGCTTGCAAGATGTGCGCGGTACCTTGACGCCGCAATTGAATGCCAGCATCACAGACACTTCCTTGATTTTGATTGACCTCGGCCAAGGACAAAGCCGCATGGGCGGTAGTATTTTGAGCCAAGTTCTGAATCAATCAGGTGATCGGGTACCCGATCTGGACGTACCTGAAAATTTGGTCAATTTGGTCACGGCCATTAACCTGCTCCGCTCAAAAGGCAAAATCTTGGCTTACCACGATCGCAGTGATGGTGGTTTGTTGAGCACCGTGGCAGAGATGTGTTTCGCAGGTCAAGTGGGCGTTGCCCTCAATCTGGACATGTTGGTCACAGAAGGCGATGGTATTTCAGACAGTCGGGCTGAGTACGGCGATGCCAAAAATTGGGCGCAGCAAGTCAGTGCCCGAAGAGAAGAATTGACCCTTAAGGCTTTGTTCAACGAAGAATTGGGTGTTGTGATTCAAATTGCAACCCAAGACCGAACAGAAGTTATGCAGGCCTTGCGGGAGCACAAACTTTCTAAACACAGCCATGTTGTTGGCAAAACGCGTCCAGCCCATTCAGACATCGATAAAGGCGTGGGTGCCTTAAGTATTTGGCGTGATGCCAAAGAAGTTTTCACTGCCAAGTTAGAGGACTTGCACCAAGTGTGGGACAGCGTCAGCTGGAAAATTTGCCAGCAACGCGATAACGCGACCTGCGCCGACATGGAGCATGCAGGTGTTGGCAAATTGAACAACCCAGGCTTGCATGTTTCACGCAGCTTCAAGCCACAAGACAATGTGGCAGCACCTTGGCTCAATTTGGCTAAACCTAGCGTTGCGATTTTGCGGGAGCAAGGGGTTAACTCGCATGTTGAAATGGCCTACGCTTTTACCCAAGCAGGATTCGAATCGCATGACGTTCACATGACAGATTTGCAAACTGGCCGTGTGAGTTTGAAAGATTTTCAAGGGCTTGTGGCTTGCGGAGGCTTCAGTTATGGCGACACTTTGGGTGCTGGCATTGGTTGGGCACGCAGCATCACTTTCAATCCCTTGTTGTCCGATGAATTCAAAGCTTACTTTTCGCGCGCAGACACTTTCGCTTTAGGCGTCTGCAACGGTTGTCAGATGTTTGCTGAATTGGCCGACATCATTCCGGGAGCACAAAATTGGCCTCGATTTACGACCAATCAAAGTGAGCGTTTTGAAGCTCGACTTTCAATGGTTGAAGTTTTGCCATCGCCCAGTCTTTTCTTCCAAGACATGGCTGGAAGTCGCATGCCCATTGCTGTAGCGCATGGCGAAGGTTTTGCTAACTTCAATTTCCGTGGCAATGCGCAACAAGCCATTGCTGCCATGCGCTTTGTCGACAACACAGGCGCTGTGACTCAAAACTATCCTGCTAACCCCAACGGCAGTCCTGCGGGACTCACAGCTGTGACCACCCCTGATGGGCGGTTTACAGCCATGATGCCGCACCCAGAGCGGGTGTTCCGCAATGTCCAGATGAGCTATACGCCCGAGGATGTTTCGGAATTCAGCCCGTGGCTCAGAATGTGGCAAAACGCAAGGCGTTGGGTCCAATAAAAAAGCACTTGGACTTGAGGTCTAAGTACTTTGGGTACCCCAGAAAAACCAGGGCTAATTGAAGGCGGAATGACTTATTTAACTTTGGCCTTTGCGCGCAAATCTTCTTGGAATTTGCCTAATTTTGATTGCGTCAGCTGTTGCGTGATTTGAGGTTTGACCTCGTCCAATTTAGGCAACTGTGCTTCGCGTACATCATCGACACGAATGATGTGAAAGCCAAATTGACTTTTAACCGGTGTCTCAGTGAGTTGGCCTTTTTCAAGCTTGACCATGGCATTGGAAAACTCGGGGACGTAACTGGCTGCATTGGCCCAATCCAAATCGCCACCATTGGCGCCTGAACCTGGATCTTTAGAAGCTTTCTTGGCCAAATCTTCAAACTTGCCACCTTTTTTCAGATCGGCAATGAGAACCTTGGCTTCATCTTCTTTTTCAACCAAAATATGACGTGCACGGTATTCTTTGCCACCGTTGGCTGCAACAAATTTGTCATATTCAGCTTGGATTTCGGTGTCAGTCACTGGATTTTTCTTTTGGAAGTTGGCAAACAATTCTCGAATCAAAAGGCTCTGACGGGCTAATTCAAGTTGAGTTTTGTAGTCTTCGCTGGCTTCTAGGCCGCGTTTGCGAGCTTCTTGCATGAAGATTTCACGGGCGATGAGCTCTTCTTTGATTTGGGCCAAGATTTCGGGTGTGACGGGCTTGCCAGAGCGCTCAACTTGCTGTTTCAGTGCCTCAACGCGAGAACTGGGCACAGGTTTGCCGTTGACCACTGCCAAATTCTGCGCCATAGCAGAGAAGCTCAAAGCAGCGACCAAGCTCAAGGCCAATTTCGAAAGTTTCATCAGATTCCTCAGATTGCAAATAAATTTAGTTGGATCGAAATTCTATGGCCAAGGCATGGAGTCCGTTGTCCAAGAATTCTTGGAGCGAATCATACACAAGGCGGTGACGTTGGACACGGTTGAGCTTTTCAAAATGAGCAGAAGCAATCAAAACCCTGAAATGGCTGTTGAGTCCCGACTCAGTGGCGCCGGAATGGCCCGCATGCTGTGCACTTTCATCAATCACCTCTAAAAAGCTGGGTTCAAAGCTGTTTTTCAAGGCGGCCACCATAAGGGGTTGCCATGAGGTATTTGTTGGGAGACTTGTTTTGAGATTCATGCTTCAGCTTTACTTGGCCGCTTCATCATCAGCGGTATGTTCTGAGGGAGCCACGTGTTTAGCGATGTAAATGCCGGTTCCAACAATGAAGGTCAAAGGGAATATATAGCCCCAAATTTTGAAATTCACCCATTCATCAGTGCTGAATTCATAAGCCACGTACGCGTTGATCGTCGCCATGAAAATACAGTACCCGATCCAAGACACACTCAAAGTTTGCCAATTGGCGTCGGGTAGATTGACCTGACTGCCCAGCATTGTTTTTAAGAAGTTTTTCTTGAGAACAAATTGTGAAAAAAGCAAGCCTAGCGCCATGCAGCCGTATAGAAGCGTTGGCTTGTATTTAATAAACCGGTCGTCTTGCAAGATGAGGGTCAAGCCGCCAAACACCACAATGAGAACCAGTGTCACCTTTTGCATCGTTGCCAATTTGCCATCTAGTCGGTACATCAAGAGGCTTTGCACCACAGTGGCCGCCATCAACACAGCGGTGGCTTCATAAATTGAGGCGAATTTGTAGGCTGCGAAAAAAAGCAGGATTGGAAAAAGGTCCAGCGCTATTTTCATCTTAGCTTTTCTGAAAATTCAAAGAAGCTGAATTCATACAATAACGAAGTCCAGTCGGCTCAGGGCCATCTTCGAATACATGTCCTAAATGCGCTCCGCATTTGGCACAAAGGCTTTCGACTCGAACCATGCCGAGGCTGCGGTCTACATTTTGCGCAACTGCACTGGGCTCTGCCGATTGGTAGAAAGAAGGCCAGCCGCATCCAGCATCAAATTTAGTCGATGAATCAAAAAGCTTGGCATCGCAGCAAATGCAGTTGTATTGACCAGGTTCCCAATGTGTTTCGTATTTACCAGTAAAAGGTCGCTCAGTGGCTGCACGGCGAGTGACTTCAAAAGCCAAAGGCTCCGCATTCTTGGCAACGAGCCAAGCTCGCCATTCGGCATCTGTTTGTGGTAATTTACTTTGAGACATGGTGAAAGTCTACCTGTTGAAATGTGGTGATTGACGTTGCTGATGCAATTTTGTCTTAGGACGAGCAACTGATCTCTATGTTGGCAGCCCAATCGGGGGGTAAATTGGCGTAGTTTTCAAATTGCGAATGTTCTTCAAAGGGGGACTGTAGCAATTTGAAAAGAGTATCGACCTCTGAATGGTCGCCCTTTTTCGACTTTTGAATAGCGGCTTCTGCCAAATGATTCCGAAGAACATATTTGGGGTTGACTTGAAACATCTGCCGTAAGGCCAAGGCGGATGGTCTTTTTTGCAAACGAGACAAATACCGATCGCGCCATTCGCCCCAAGCCGACTGATCGATGAATACATCGGCCACAGATTGCCATTCTGAACTTGCGGCTTGTGTGGTGGGTGCGGCGTGGCTGAGTCTGCGCCAAAAAATAGTGAAATCAACGTGCTCGTTGGCAAGCAATTGAAGCAAATCGTTGAGCAGTGTTTTGTCGTCACTGGCAAGAGCAGGATCCTGTTGTTTTTCGATGCCCAATTTATTTAAAAAGCCAATTTCCCAACTTTCGGCAAAGGCAGATTTGTAAGGTTCCAAAGCTTTCATGGCCAGATCCTGTTCCTCGATGAGCGGCATCAAAGCTTGGGCCAAACAAAATAAATTCCAGTAAGCCACTTGTGGTTGACGATCATAGGCATAGCGCCCCATAGAGTCTGAGTGGTTGCAAATGTGTTGAGGGTTAAAGCCATCTAAGAACTGGAAAGGGCCGTAATCGAGTGTCAGCCCCAAAATGCTCATGTTGTCGGTATTCATGACGCCATGACAGAACCCAACAGCTTGCCATTTAGCCATCAAACTAGCCGTGCTCACACTCACCTTTTCCAAGAGCGTGGCATAGGGGTTGGCAGATGAGAAGTCTTCTGTTTGAAAGTGATTGGAGATGACGAAATCTGCCAATTGCTTGAGGTATTCAATTCCTATGGGTGAGGCATGGTTTGCAAAATGTTCGAAGTGCCCAAATCGAATGAAGCTGGGGGCCGTTCTGGTCACAATGGCCGCTGTTTCCAGCTCTTCACGCAGAACGGGAAGAGGGGAGCCCGTTAAACAAAGTGCTCGCGTGGTGGGAATGCCCAATCCTGCCATGGCCTCACTGCAAAGGTATTCCCGAATACTTGATCGCAAAACGGCGCGCCCATCGCCCATTCTGGAAAAGGGCGTCTTGCCGGCGCCTTTAAGTTGTATTTCTAGGGCGCCTTTGGGGCTGGCATATTCCCCTAAGCTCAATGCGCGGCCATCGCCCAATTGACCTGCCCATTGTCCAAATTGGTGGCCACTGTAGACACTGGCTCTGGCTTGCATACCCTCCCATAAACCATTGCCACTGAAAACGGCCAGCCCTTCAGTGCCATTCAGCCACTCATCAGGCAGCCCCAAGTCTTGCCCTAATTTGAAATTTTGGGCAACCCAGCTAGGCTCTGGTACAGGCGTGGGCATCACTTCTGTTGAGAAGCTAGGCCCAAGTGAATTCATTCGATTGATCCAAGTCATAGTCTCTATTGTCTTCGCCTTTGGATGTACTTATGGCGCCACTGGTTTTCAGAACCCATGTGACAGTCGTGCTAAAAAGCGGTTTGTCGCAATTATTTGAGGTGTTTATGTTTGGACTTATGCAACAGCAATCTTTGCTGATTTCTTCCTTGATTGAATTTGCCAACCGGCACCATGCTGACGGTGAGGTGGTGTCCAGAAGGGTAGAGGGTGACATTCACCGCTATACCTGGACCGATGTGGCCAACCGCTCTCGACAATTGGCCAACTTCCTAGACGGGTTGAAGCTAGCACAGGGCACACGAATAGCAACCTTGGCCTGGAATGGTTATCGACACTTGGAACTCTACTTTGGCGTCAGTGGTTCAGGCCGTGTGTTGCACACTTTGAACCCCAGGTTGCATCCAGATCAAGTGGTTTGGATTGCCAATCATGCAGAAGACGAGGTCCTTTGTTTTGACATGACCTTTTTGCCACTGGTTCAAGCCGTTCATGCCAAATGCATGACGGTGAAACATTGGGTCGCACTTTGCGACAAAGACAAACTGCCTGCTGACTCAGGCATTCCCAACCTTCTAAGTTATGAGGATCTCATAGTCAGCCAATCGACCCAGTACAACTGGCCCGATTTGGATGAAAACACCGCCTCAAGCATGTGTTACACCAGCGGCACCACAGGCAACCCCAAAGCGGCTTTGTACAGCCACCGATCCACCATGCTGCACGCCTACGCCGCTGCTTTGCCCGATGTGATGTGCATTTCGGCCCGTGATGCCGTCTTGCCAGTGGTGCCCATGTTTCATGTGAATGCTTGGGGCATTCCTTACAGCGCAGCCATGACCGGGGCAAAGTTGGTCTTCCCAGGCCCTGCCTTGGATGGTAAATCCGTGTATGAATTGATTGAGGCAGAGAAGGTGAGTTTTGCGGCGGGTGTGCCAACCGTTTGGCAAATGCTTTTAAGCCACATGAAGCCCGCTAAGCTTCGATTTTCTAGTTTGAAACGCACCGTGATTGGCGGCTCTGCATGCCCACCCGCGATGATTGATGCATTCCGAGAAGACTACGGCGTGGATGTCTTGCACGCTTGGGGGATGACAGAAATGAGCCCTCTCGGTACGCTGTGCACTTTGAAGAATAAACACCTAGATTTGCCAGATGAAGCGCAAATGAAATTGCGCTTGAAACAAGGCCGCGCCATCTTTGGTGTTGACATGAAAATTGTCAATGAAGTCGGCGCTGAATTGCCGCATGATGGCAAAACCTACGGTGATTTATTGGTCAAAGGCCCTTGGATTATTCGCGAATATTACAAGCAAGAAGGGCCTTCGCCGCTGCTAGACGGGTGGTTTCCCACAGGTGATGTGGCCACCATCGATGAAGATGGTTTTATGCAAATTACAGATCGCAGCAAAGACGTGATCAAGTCGGGCGGAGAGTGGATCAGCTCGATCGACATTGAAAACATCGCGATGGCACACCCCGACGTGGCCATGGCCGCTTGCATCGGGATGCCTCACCCGAAATGGGACGAACGCCCCGTGGTGTGTGTGGTCAAGAAGCCTGGAAGCAGTGTGACAGCGGCTGATTTGCTGAAGTTTTATGAAGGTAAAACGGCCAAGTGGCAAATTCCTGACGATGCCATTTTTGTAGATTCAATTCCATTAGGTGCTACGGGCAAAATGCTGAAAACCAAATTGCGGGAACAATTGACTGGCTACAAATTGCCCACGCTATGACCTTTACCCAATAGGGCTATTGCGAAACTGACTAGGGCTAACCCTGACGCATCAACTGCGTCAAAACAGTTAGATTAATCAACTTAAAAGTTCATTCATTAAAGTTGGAGTTAAATATGAAATTTGCAGTCCGTTCAATCGCAATTGCATCCTTGGTCATGTGTGTGTTCTCTGCACAAGCTCAAAAGGGAGAAACCGTCAAGATTGCTTACATTGATCCCTTAACAGGACTGCTAGGACCTGTTGGAAATAATGGTCTTAGAGGCTTCCAATTTTTTGCCGAGAAATTCAACAAAACCAATCCGGCGGGGGTGAAGTTTGAAGTTGTTGCTTTCGACAACAAACTGAGTCCTGCAGAAAGTTTGAATGCTTTGAAAGCAGCTACCGATCAAGGTATTCGTTACATCACACAAGGCAATGGTTCTGGTGTGGCTGGTGCGATTATTGAAGCTGTGAACAAACACAATGAACGCAACCCAGGTAAAGAAATTATTTTCTTGAATTACGCTGCTGTTGACCCAGATTTTACAAACAGCAAATGCAGTTACTGGCACTTCCGTTATGACGCAGACACTTCCATGAAAATGGAAGGGCTGACCACATTCATGAAGGACAGACCAGAAACCAAGAAAGTGTTTTTGTTAAATCAAAATTACTCTCATGGTCATCAAGTTGCAAAATTCTTTAAAGAGGGCATCAGCCGCAAGCGCCCAGACATTCAAATTGTGGGTGAAGATTTACACCCATTAGGTCAGGTTCGTGACTTTGCCCCGTACATTGCAAAAATTAAAGCATCAGGTGCAGATTCTATTGTCACAGGCAACTGGGGCTCAGACTTGCAGCTTTTTGTCAAAGCTGCCAATGAGGGTGGTTTCACAGGTAACTTCTACACTTACTACACAAGTGTCACTGGTACCCCCACTGCATTGGGCAAAACCGGTGAAGGCCGTGTTTTTCAAATTGGAAATGGGCACGCCCGAATGGGCGGCGAAATGGACAAATGGCAAGATGAATACAAAGCCAAGTTAAACGATGACTTTTACACTGGCCAGATTATCAATATCTACACAACCTTAAGCGAAGCAATGGCCAAATCGAAATCAACCGATCCGGTCAAAGTTGCTGCTGTACTTTCTGGTATGAAGACCAAGAGCGTTTTTAACGGAGAAATTGAAGTCCGAAAAGCAGACCATCAATTGCAGCAAGCTTTGTTCATTACCGTCTGGGGTAAAGTCGATAAAAAATACAGCTACAGCATGGAAAATACTGGCATGACAATGATTCCCGTCAAGCAGTATCCAAACTACATCTCAAGTACGCCCACAAGTTGCCAGATGAAGCGTCCAGCCTGATTTCATAATTCCATATAAGAGTCAGTCATAATTAGGATGTGATTATTTTTTGTATGGATGATTTGTTTCCAGCAGCAGTGCTTGTGCTGGAACTTTGAGTTTTTTAGAAGGGCCCGCCCAGCGTTGGTGCGGGCCCTTTATTTTTTAAAATTTGCCTAGGATGGCGGAAGGTTAAGTTATGGAGTTTTTCATCATCTCATTGCTCAATGGTGTGAGCTATGGGTTGTTGCTTTTCATGCTCAGCTCAGGACTGACATTGATTTTTAGCATGATGGGCGTTTTGAATTTTGCGCATGCTTCGTTCTATATGATTGGCGCGTATTTTGGTTACACACTTTCTAATTTGATTGGTTTTTGGCCTGCATTGTTTGTGGCCCCGATATTGGTTGGCGCATGCGGCGTTATTTTTGAACGCCTGACTCTTCGCAAGGTCCACAAATTTGGCCATGTGCCTGAATTGCTCATTACCTTTGGTCTTTCATATATCGTGTATGAACTGGTCCAACTCATTTGGGGTCGAATAGCGGTAGTTTTCCCGCCACCCGAAATACTTCAAGGCGCTGCGTTCACCATCGTCAATCATTCTGTCAATGGGCTTGAATTCTTCTGGGGCGGTGTGCCTACTAATTTATGTCAAACCACCGATGCAACGATTCGGTTGGTTTGTTCTCCTTTTCCTGCAACCCGTGGATTCATGATGTTGGTTGCACTCTTGATGTTATTTTCACTTTGGCTTTTGTTGACAAAAACCCGTGTTGGTTTGGTAATACAAGCAGCTTTAACACATCCGGAAACTGTTGAAGCTCTGGGTCACAACGTTCCTCGAGTCTTTATGTTGGTTTTTGGAGCTGGTACGGGTTTGGCTGGTTTAGCGGGTGTCATTGGTGGCACTACTTTTGTGACAGAGCCGACAATGGCCGCCACTGTTGGATCTGTCATTTTTGTAGTGGTAGTCGTTGGTGGCATGGGGTCTCTATCTGGCGCATTCTTGGCCTCCATCTTGATTGGTGTCATCCAGACTTTTGCCATTGCCTTTGATTACTCATTCATCAGTGTGGCAAAGAGCTTAGGCTTTAGTTTGTCGGATGCACTGGCTAACAACTCGTTGCTCAAACTGACTGTTTCACAAGTTGCCCCCATCCTGCCTTATTTGTTCTTGGTTCTAATTTTGATTTTTCGCCCTAAGGGGCTATTAGGTACCCGAGAAGGATGATGTGATGAGTACCTACAAATTTAAACCTTACAACGTGGGTCGATGGGTCATTTGGAGCATGTTTGCAATTGTCTTAATTTGCGCCCCCTTGGTCTTCACCAGCAATTTGTCCGGCACCATATTGGCTCAAATGGGCATTGCCATCATTGCTTGCTTGTCCTACAACATATTGCTCGGTCAGGGTGGCATGCTCAGTTTTGGTCATGCTGTTTACACGGGACTTGGCTCTTTCGTCGCCATTCATGCCTTGAACACAATCAGTGCAGGCCAATTAAACATTCCTGTCAGCCTAATCCCTTTGGTGGGTGGCTTTGCTGGTATTGGCTTCGCAGTTTTACTTGGCTATGTCACCACTAAAAAAGCGGGCACACCTTTTGCCATGATCACGTTGGGTGTTGCAGAACTTGTATTTGCCATGTCTCTCATGTTTTCTGAATTCTTTGGTGGTGAAGCGGGTATTTCAGGCAATCGTGTCGCTGGACAAGCTTTTTGGGGCATTACGTTTGGGCCGCAAACACAAGTCTATTATTTAATTGCCATTTACACCTTTATATGTGTGGCAATCATGTATGCCTTTACGCAAACGCCACTGGGCCGAATTTTGAATGCTGTTCGCGACAACCCTGAACGCGTTGAATTCATTGGCTACAACACACAACGTGTTCGATATTTTGCATTCATTATTGCTGGCTTCTTTGCCGGCATCTCGGGTGGATTGGGAGCGCTTAATTTTGAAATCGTGACAGCAGAAGTGGTGGGAGCGGGTCGCTCGGGTGGCTATTTGTTATTTACATTTTTGGGGGGTGCCACTTTCTTCTTCGGCCCCATCATTGGCGGCATCTTGATGGTCCTGGCCTTCGTTTTGTTGTCGGAGCTAACCAAAGCATGGCTGCTTTATTTGGGCCTGCTATTTTTATTCATGGTCATGTATGCACCAGGCGGCATTGCCAGCCTCATCATGATGAATTTGCGAGTGGCTTCTTTTGGCAAGTTAAAGCAAATTTGGGTCAGTTATTTGGGTCTGTTTGTCACGTCCTTTATCGCTCTTATTGGCGCAGGTGCCATGATTGAAATGGTTTATCACCTGCAACTCAACGCTACTTTGGGCGACACCTTGAAGTTCATGGGTGCCACCTTGAATGTAAAGAGCGTTGACAGTTGGTTTGGTTCCACCTTTGTCATGCTCACCGGACTTGGCCTGTTTGAAGTTTTACGTCGTCAATTTTTGATCGAGTGGAGCGACATTCAAATTGAAATTGAAAAAGAAATTAAACGTCGGGAGACAGCGTGATGTCATATGCGCTAGAACTGAAAGATCTTCGTAAAAATTTCGGCAAGACTGAAATTATTCGTGGCGCAAATTTAGCAGTCAATGCTGGTGAACGCGTGGCCATCATTGGCCCCAATGGCGCTGGCAAGTCCACCTTGTTTAATTTAATCAGTGGACGATTTGGACCTAGCAGTGGGGAAATTTTGTTGAATGGTCAAAACATCGAACACAAAACACCTTTCGAGATTAATCGGATGGGTTTGTCTCGAAGTTTTCAAATTACCAACATCTTTCCTAAGCTCAGTGTGTTTGAAAATTTGCGCTGTGCGGTCCTTTGGAGCTTGGGCTACAAATATACTTTTTTGAAATTTTTATCAGGTTTGAAAGATGCCAATGACTTGACAGAGAAGTACATGGAGATGATTCGATTAGACAAAAAGCGAGATCTTCTGGCTATGAACCTCACGTATGCAGAGCAACGGGCCTTGGAAATTGGTATCACCATTGCCGGCGGGTCCAATGTGATTTTGCTTGATGAACCAACTTCAGGCATGAGCAAAAGCGAAACCAGTCGATTCATTAATTTAATCAAAGAAGTCACCGTTGGCAAAACTTTGTTAACCGTTGAGCACGACATGGGTGTTGTTTTTGGACTGGCTGACAAAATTGCCGTGGTAGTTTATGGTGAGGTCATTGCCTTTGATACGCCTGAGGCTGTTAGATCAAATGTCAAAGTGCAAGAAGCCTATCTTGGCTCCCATGTGGCTGACGCGCAAGTGGGGGGACACTGAAATGTTGACCATCGATAACCTTCATGCGTTTTATGGCAAAAGCCATGTGCTGCATGGCGTGAGTTTCAAGGTTCAGCCCGGTGAAATTGTTGCGCTCTTGGGGCGTAATGGCTCAGGCAGGTCAACCACCGCCAAAGCCATCATGGGCTTGGTCGATTGCCAAGGTCAAATTGATTGGAATGGTAAAGCGATCGTCGGGAAAAAGGCCTTTGAAATTGCCCACCTGGGCTTAGGCTACGTGCCTGAAAATCGTGATATTTTTCCTAAACTCACGGTTCATCAAAATTTGATGCTGGGTCAAAAAGGAAAAGGCAAAGACTGTCGGTGGACTTTTGACGACATGTATCAAATGTTTCCCAGACTGCTAGAACGCCAACACACCGAGGCTGGGGTTTTGTCTGGCGGCGAACAACAAATGCTCACCTTGTGCCGAACCCTTATGGGTGACCCTGACCTCATCATCATTGACGAACCTACTGAGGGTCTTGCTCCTAAAATTGTTGAATTGGTGGCTGAGTACCTTCAAATACTCAAAAATCGTGGCATTTCGGTCCTTCTGATTGAACAAAAATTAACCATCGCTATGAAAATTTCAGATCGAGCGCTGGTCATGGGTCATGGCAGCATTGTTTTTGAAGGCACGCCGGCCGAGCTTAACGATAATGCGTATATTCGTCGGGAATGGCTTGAGGTTTAAAAGATTTGCTGTGCCTATCTCATACAGGGTCCCTTGAGCGACATTGACATAAGCCATTGATTCCTAAAAACCATAGAATTAAGGAAAAATAGAACGCCCGTTCTATTTTTTTGACAGACAACACCTTTAGAGGAAAACAGCATGACAGCTGAATACAAAGTCATTGGCGATGTGGCCGTGATCACCATGAGCAACCCCCCTGTGAATGGGCTGGGTCTTTCTACCCGGATTGGCATCACAGACGGCTTAAGCAAAGCCAATTCAGATGCTGCAGTTAAATCCATCGTCATCACTGGTGCTGGCAAAGCTTTTTCGGGCGGCGCTGACATCCGTGAATTTGGATCTTCCAAGGCCATTCAAGAGCCTAACTTATTGAGTGTCATCCGAGCCTGTGAAAACTCAGTCAAACCTGTATTGGCTGCTGTGCATACTGTTGCCATGGGCGGCGGCGTAGAGTTGGCTTTGGGTTGCCACTATCGGATGGCTGCGCCAGGCTGTAAGGTGGCATTGCCTGAGGTTAAGCTGGGCCTCATCCCTGGTGCTGGTGCAACGCAAAGATTGCCCCGAGTGTTGGGCGTAGAGGCGGCCCTCAACATGATTGTCAGTGGCGAGGCTATCAACAGCGAAATGTTGGCCATGTTGCCTGGTCAGAAATTGTTTGATCGCATGGCCACTTCGGCCGAGACCTTGGCTGCAGAAGCATTGGCCTATGCCAAGGAATTGGCTGCCCAACATGCCGATGGTTCACCTTTCCCGTTGGTTCGCAATTTGCCTTGCAAACACCCACAAGGCGATGCGTATTTCCAATTTGCACGAAACATGGTCAAAGGCATGGCCAAAAACTTTCCTGCGCCGCCCAAGTGTGTCGATGCAGTTGAGGCTGCAACTAAGAAGAAGTTCGAAGACGGCATGACCTTGGAGCGTGAAATTTTCACCAACCTCATGATGACGCCTGAATCGCGTGCGCTACGCCACATCTTCATGGCCGACAGGGCAGCTTCCAAAATTGCCGATGTGCCAGAAGACACGCCTAAGCGCAACATTGCTTCCGTTGCTGTCATTGGTGCCGGCACCATGGGCGGCGGTATTTCCATGAACTTCTTGAATGCTGGCATTCCCGTCAAGATGCTCGAAATGAAACAAGAAGCCCTAGACCGCGGCATTGCCACCATTCGCAAGAATTACGAATCGCAAGTTAAAAAAGGCAAACTCAAGCAAGACAAGTATGAGCAGCGCATGGCTTTGCTCAGCACCACTTTGAGCTATGACGATATTGGCAGCGCCGACTTGGTCATTGAAGCGGTGTTTGAAGAGATGGGCGTCAAAGAAGCTGTCTTCAAGAAACTCGACGAAGTCATGAAGCCTGGTGCTATCTTGGCTTCCAATACGTCTACTTTAGATGTCAACAAAATTGCGGCCTTTACCAAGCGCCCTGAAGACGTGGTGGGCATGCACTTTTTCAGTCCTGCCAACGTCATGAAGTTGTTGGAAGTCATTCGCGGTGCAAAAACCAGCAAAGATGTTTTGGCCACGGTCATGGCATTAGGCAAGAAGATTAAGAAAACTTCTGTGGTTTCTGGCGTGTGCGATGGCTTCATTGGTAACCGCATGATTGAGCAGTACAGCCGACAAGCAGGCTTCCTCATTGAAGAAGGTTGCACACCTGTTCAAGTTGACAAGGCCGTTGAGAAGTTTGGTTTCGCCATGGGTCCATTCCGCATGGGTGATTTAGCGGGCAACGACATAGGTTGGGCCATTCGCAAACGCCGCAATGTAGAGCGCCCTGGCATGAAGTACAGCAAAACCGCCGACCTCTTGTGCGAAATGAGCCGCTACGGTCAAAAGACGGGTGCAGGCTGGTACGACTACCAGGCCGGTAAGCGCGACGCCATTCCAAGCGCATTGGTGGTTGAAATGATTGAAAAACATCGCGCTGCAGAAGGTATTACCACACGCAAGATTTCTGACGAAGAAATTGTGCAGCGCTTGGTGTTCGCTTTGGTGAACGAAGCAGCGCACATTTTGGAAGAGGGTATTGCTGGCAAGGCCAGCGACATCGACATGGTTTACCTCACGGGTTATGGCTTCCCCATTTTCCGCGGTGGTCCCATGTTATATGCAGACCAAGTGGGCCTGTTCAATGTGGCCGAAGCCATGAAGCGCTTTGCCAAAAACCCACACGACGATGCCGCTTTCTGGCAACCCGCTCCGCTGCTAGCCCGCTTGGTGGCTGACGGCAAAACATTCAACTGATCAGAGGTAATCAAAATGTCCAACGCCGTCATTGTTTCGACCGCTCGCACGCCTCTTGCCAAAAGCTGGAAGGGCGCATTCAACATGACCCATGGTGCCACTTTGGGTGGCCATGCGGTACAGCACGCTGTTCAACGCGCAGGCATCGACGCCGCAGAAGTTGAAGACGTCATCATGGGTTGCGCCACACCTGAAGGTGCCACTGGCGCCAACATTGCGCGTCAAATTGCTTTGAAAGCAGGCATGCCAATTTCTGTGTCTGGCATGACCGTTAACCGTTTCTGCTCATCCGGTTTGCAGACCATCGCTTTGGCTGCGCAGCGCATCATTGCGGGTGAAGGCCAGGTGTATGTGGCTGGTGGTGTAGAAAGCATTTCTTGTGTTCAACAAGAAGCCAATCAGCACATGTTGCAAGATTCGGCGCTGGCCAAAATGAAGCCCGAAATTTACTGGAACATGTTGCAAACCGCCGAGCAAGTTGCCAAGCGTTACAAAATTTCCCGTGATCGGATGGACGAATACGGTGCTGGCAGCCAGCAAAAAGCATGCGCTGCCCAAGCTGCTGGTTTGTTCAATGACGAAATTGCCCCCATCACAGTCTCGGCTGGTGTCATCGATAAAGTCATGGGCCTCATGACCAAGCAAGTCAGCGTAAGCGTCGACGAAGGTTTGCGTGAAGGCACCACCATCGAAGCTATTTCTGGCTTGCGTTCTGCACTGCCAGGTGGTTTGATCTCTGCGGGCAATGCCAGTCAGTTTTCTGACGGCGCAGGTGCTTGCGTCTTGATGGATGAAAAGTTGGCAGAGCAGCGTGGCTTAAAACCCATTGGCCGTTTCTTAGGCTTTGCGGTTGCAGGTTGCGAACCCGATGAAATGGGCATTGGCCCAGTGTATGCAGTGCCAAAAGCATTGGCTCGCTTGGGACTGAAGGTTTCCGACATTGACTTGTGGGAGCTGAACGAAGCTTTCGCTGTCCAAGTTTTGTATTGCCGTGACACCTTGGGCATTCCACCCGATCGCCTTAACGTCAATGGCGGCGCCATTGCGGTGGGGCACCCCTATGGCGTCAGCGGCCAGCGTTTAACCGGGCATGCATTGATTGAAGGCAAGCGCCGTGGCGCCAAGCGTGTTGCTGTCACCATGTGCATTGGCGGCGGCATGGGTGCTTGCGGCATTTTCGAAGTACTCTGAACTTCAACTTCATTGACAACGGGCGTCCCGCTAATCATGCAGGTCGCCCGTTTTAATTGGGACATTCACTGACATGAGCCTTCGGTCAACTTTAGATTTTTTGCTGTACGAATGGTTGGACGTATCAAACCTGCAGCAACGCGAACGATTCTCCGATCACAGTCGAGAAACTTTTGATGCCGTTCTTGACACCTGCGAGCGTATCGCCAAAGAAAAATACGCGCCCTTCAATCGTTTGGTAGACACCGAAGAGCCGCGCTTCGATGGTGAGAAAGTCATTCTTCCTCAAGCCACGCACGATGCTCAAAAAGCCTATGCAGAGTCGGGCATGCTCAGTGCATCTCAAGATTACGACATTGGCGGCATGCAGTTGCCTTATACGGTAGAGGCTGCAGCCAATTCATTTTTTGGCATGGCCTCGGTCAGTATGGGCTCTGGCCTGTTAACGGTTGGCAATGCCAATTTGCTCATGGCGCATGGGTCTGAACTGCAGCGCCAAGTGTTTGCATTGAATGAGTTTTCTGGCAGGTGGTCTGGCACCATGTGCTTGTCTGAACCTCAAGCGGGTTCGTCACTCAGTGATGTCATGACCCGAGCTACACCAGACGGTAATGCCTTCGCTTCTGATCCCTTGGGTGCACGCTATCGGCTCAAGGGAAACAAAATGTGGATCTCTGCCGGAGACCACGAGCTGACTGAAAACATCATTCATTTGGTTTTGGCCAAGATCCCTGATGCCGATGGCAAATTAATTCCTGGCGTTCGCGGCATTTCTCTTTTCATTGTGCCGAAAAAATTAGTCAACGAAAAAGCAGAACTGACAGGCGTTCGAAACGATGTTGCATTGGCTGGCTTGAATCACAAGTGTGGATGGCGCGGCACGACCAACACCTTGCTCAATTTTGGTGAAGGTAAGTTCAAAGTTCAAACTGACAACACAGCCAGTGATGGCAGTGGGGCCGTGGGCTATTTGGTGGGTGAGCCAGGACGCGGTTTGAGTTACATGTTCCACATGATGAACGAAGCACGCATTGGCGTTGGCATGGCCGCCACCATGTTGGGCATGGCCGGCTACGAAGCCAGTTTGGAATATGCCAAAAATCGACCCCAAGGCCGTCCTGTCGCGGGGGGGTCACAAAAAGTTGTCAAAGATGCCGCACAGGCTCAGGTTCGAATCATTGAGCATGCTGATATCAAGCGCATGTTGTTGGCTCAAAAGTCCTACAGCGAAGGTGCCTTAGCGCTTGAGTTGTATTGCGCTAAATTGGTAGACGAACAACACACCGGAGATCCCATTGCAGCCGACGAAGCAAGGCTGTTGTTGGAAGTGTTAACACCCATCGCCAAGAGTTGGCCCAGTGAATGGTGTCTTGAAGCCAATAGCTTGGCCATTCAAATTCATGGTGGCTATGGCTACACCCGCGACTTTCCCGTTGAGCAGTATTGGCGTGACAACCGATTGAACATGATTCATGAAGGCACACACGGCATTCAGGGCATGGACTTGCTGGGACGCAAAGTTTTAATGGAAGAGGGCAGAGGCGTGCATCTGCTTGGAGCTCGCATGCGAGAGACAGCCGACAAGGCCATGGCATTTGCAGATTTGGCAGCAGATGCAAAGGCACTGAATACAGCTTTGCAAAAAGTCATTGCTGCCACTCAAATGGCCTGGTCTTCAGGACAACCCCAGGAAGCACTGGCCAATGCTGTGCCCTACTTACAAGCGTTTGGACATCTTGTGTTGGCTTGGATTTGGCTAGATGTCAGTGCTTCTTGCAGAGGCGCACAGACGCCTGCTCAAACGGGACGTCAGGCTGCTGCCAAGTTTTTCTACCATTACGAATTGCCCAAAATTGATGCATGGTTGCAAGTCGTCAGCAACCGCGACATGACCTGTGCCAATTTGGCAGAGGATGCTTTCTAATTTTCGAATTGACTTTTTACAAAGGACAGAACATGACACGCACCGTCAAACAACTATTCGACTTAACAGGTCAAACTGCACTGGTCACGGGTGGATCACGGGGTCTTGGGCTTCAGATGGCTCATGCCCTCGGTGAAGCCGGCGCAAGATTGATGTTGAGTTCGCGCAAGGCCTCTGACTTAGAAGAGGCCGTGGCCGAACTCAAAGCTGCAGGCATTGAGGCTGATTACATTGCCGCCGATTGTGGACAAGAAGATGACATTCGCCGCTTGGCCCATGAAACAGTTCAAAAATTAGGCCGCATTGACATTTTGCTGAACAACGCCGGCGCTTCTTGGGGTGCCGCAGCCGAAGTTCACCCGGTATCAGCTTGGGACAAAGTCATGAATTTGAATGTCCGTGGTTATTTCATACTGGCCCAAGAGGTTGCCAACCTGTCCATGATTCCCAACCGTCATGGCCGAATTTTGAACGTCGCGTCCATTGCCGGCTTGGCAGGCAACCCGCCCGAAATGCAAACCATTGCCTACAACACGTCCAAAGGTGCCGTGGTGAATTTTACCAAGGCCTTGGCCGGCGAGTGGGGTCAATACGGCATCACGGTCAACGCCATTTGCCCAGGCTTTTTTCCCAGCAAAATGACTTACGGCTTGCTCGAAAAATTGGGTGCAGAGAACATGGCCAGCCATGCGCCTCTTTTGCGCTTGGGTGACGATGAAGACCTGAAGGGCCTCACGCTTTTGTATGCCAGCGCTGCCGGCAAACACATTACCGGCCAGTGGTTGGCCGTTGACGGTGGCGTGAGCGCCATCATTGGCGGCTAAGGCACTGAATGAGCATTCCATTTGGCGTCCACATCCCATTTGTGGCCAACCTCGGCTTCACACTTGAGAAGTTTGAGAACGGCACGTCTGAGTTGCACTACAGCCCTCGTGCAGAGCATCTCAACTCATTTGACATTACCCATGGCGGCGCGGTCATGACACTGCTTGATGTTGTGATGGCCACCGCCGCACGCAGTGTTGAGCAAGACATGGGTGTGGTCACCATTGAAATGAAAACGAGCTTCATGCGACCCGCCAAAGCCAACGAAGGCGAGCACTTGGTGGCCAAAGGCTTGCTGCTGCACAGAACCAAAACCATGGCTTTTACCGATGGCAAAGTTTACGACGCAGCCGGACAACTGTGCGCGCATGCCACAGGCACTTTCAAATATGTGAAGCGAACGCCTTCAATGTCATCCCCCATTTCAACCGATTAGAAAGAAACCAACATGCCTACCAATCACGCCATCGTTTTAGACAACCGCCCTGAAGCCGAAGTCTCAACTTCCAACTTCAAAATGATCACAGCAGAAACACCTGACTTGCAAGAAGGTCAAGTGTTGGTTAAAAACCATTACCTCAGCCTGGACCCTTATATGCGCGGCCGTATGAATGCAGGCAAAAATTATGCGCAACCTCAGCCTCTGGGTGAACCCATGATTGGCGGCACAGTGGGCGAAGTTGCTGAAAGTAAAAATGCAAAGTTCAAGGTGGGTCAAACAGTTCAGTGCATGGGCGGTTGGCAAGCTTACAGCCTGATCAATGCAGATATGCCTGGTGCACTCAAGCATGTCAATGCTGAAAAAATCTCGATGAGCCATTACCTTGGCGCAGTGGGCATGCCCGGTGTCACAGCTTGGTATGGCCTGAACAAAATCATTCAAGCTAAGCCAGGTGCAACTGTGACTGTCAGTGCTGCCAGCGGTGCGGTGGGCAGTGCCTATGGTGCATTGGCCAAAGCGCGAGGTTTTCGAGTGGTGGGCATTGCCGGTGGCAAAGCCAAATGCGATTATGTTGTCAACGAATTGGGCTTTGATGCCTGCGTTGATTACAAAGCGCACACGGATTACATCTCCTTGTCCAAGGCTTTGCGCGATGCATGTCCCAATGGCATCAACGGTCATTTTGAAAATGTCGGCGGCATGGTGTTAGATGCCGTCATGTTGCGTGCCAATGATTTTTCGCGCATTGCTGTGTGCGGCATGATTGCTGGCTACAACGGTGAGCCCCTGGCCATGACCAACCCCACCTTGATTTTGAAGAGCCGCATGACCATTGAGGGCTTCATTGTGAGTGAGCACATGGAAGTTTGGCCTGAAGCATTGGCCGAATTGGCTGAGCTCATTGCAAGCGGTAAGTTCAATCCGCGGCAAACTATTGCTCAAGGTTTAGCATCTGCTCCAGAAGCTTTCATCGGCTTGCTCAAAGGCCATAACTTTGGCAAGCAAGTGGTCAAGCTGATTTAACTTTGCGAGCCTTTTAATTAGGAATTGCCATGAGCCAACTGATTCTTCACCATTACCCGACGTCACCTTTTGCAGAAAAAATTCGTTTGATTTTTGGCTACAAGAAGTTGGCTTGGCAAAGTGTGATCATTCCAAGAATCATGCCTAAACCAGATCTCACGGCACTGACAGGCGGCTATCGCCGTACACCCGTGATGCAAATTGGCGCAGACATATATTGCGATACTGCTTTGATTGCCGATGTGCTTGAAAAGATAGCACCCGCACCCAGTCTGTATCCATCGCCGGTCAATGGCGCATCTAGAATTGTGGCGCAATGGGCAGACAGCCAAGTTTTCGCTGCTGCCATGGCCTACAACTTTCAGCCAGCTGGCATTGCGGATGTGTTTGCGGGTGTGCCTGAAGAAGGCATTCAAGCCTTTGTGGCAGACCGCGCTGCTATGCGGGGGGGTGCTCCGCGCATGGCCATTGGAGAAGGCACAAGCACATACAAGAGTCAGTTACGCCGACTGTCTGACATGCTCACTGAGCATGCTTATTTGATGGGCAATGTGCCCAGCATTGCCGATTTTTCTGCTTACCACCCGATGTGGTTTACCTTGGAGCGTGCGCCAAGTTTGTCTGGTATTTTGGATGCCACGCCTTTGCTGAAAGATTGGATGACCCGCATGAAAGCCATCGGTCATGGCGTTCATGAAAAGATGACATCTGAGCAAGCCTTAGAAGTGGCAAATCAAGCGACACCCCTTGATGTCACTCAAATGCCTTTTGTGAATGAGCATGGGATTGAACTTGGATCCGAAGTCAGCATCACAGCGGACAGTTTTGGACTGGAACCTACACAAGGCGTTTTGGTAGCAGCCACCAAAACCAGACTCATTTTGCAACGCAAAGACAATCGCACTGGCACCGTCCATGTTCATTTCCCTCGCAATGGATTTATTTTGAAGAAGGTCAAATCATGATTCGCAATTTTGAAAATAAAACGGCTGTTTTAACTGGCGGCGGTTCTGGTTTTGGTTTGGAATGTGCACGCATTGCGGCCAGACTCAAAATGAATGTGGTCTTGGTCGATGTGCAACAAGACGCGCTCGACAAAGCCGAAGCCGAAATCAAAGCCTTGGGTGTCAAAGTGTTTGCCAAACGCGTTGACGTTTCCAATGCTGAGCAGATGGAAGCTTTGGCCAAAGACGTTGTTGCGCATTTTGGTGTGCCGCACTTTGTGTTCAACAATGCAGGTGTAGGCTCTGGCGGTTTGGTTTGGGAAAACACTGTGGCCGATTGGCAGTGGGTTTTGGGTGTCAATGTTTGGGGTGTGGTGCATGGCGTTCGCTTGTTCACGCCCATGATGTTGGAGGCAGCCAAAAAAGACCCGCATTACGAAGGTCATATCGTCAATACAGCCAGCATGGCCGGCTTGCTGACTGCGCCCAACATGGGCGTCTACAACGTCAGCAAACATGCCGTGGTGGCTTTGACTGAAACCTTGTACCAAGATTTGAAATTGGTCTCTGATCAGGTCAGTGCCAGCGTTTTGTGCCCTTACTTTGTGCCCACTGGCATCAGCCAGAGCCATCGCAACCGTCCTGCCGATTTACCCCATCAAAAGGCCACCAAGAGCCAATTGATTGGCCAAGCCATGAGCAACAAAGCTGTCAGCAGTGGCAAGGTTTCTGCAGCTCAAATGGCGGAAATGGTCTTTGAGGCCGTTGCCAACGATCAGTTCTACATTTACAGCCATCCACAGGCTTTGGGTAACGTCCAAACCCGCATGGAAGCCATTGTTCAGCAGCAAAATCCACCCAATCCATTTGCGGCCCGCCCCGATATTGGTGAAAAACTCAAGGCCGAACTGCGCGGTTAAAAAACCACCACCTGAGTGTGGCAAACTCGTTGGCTTCAATTTAGAAATCAATAGAAATAGCCATCTAGATGCAGAAAATATTGGGCCAGCTGGCCACTGAGATCAAAATTCGGCCTGAGCAGGTTCAGGCGGCTGTGAGTTTGCTCGATGGCGGTGCCACTGTGCCTTTCATTGCCCGTTACCGCAAAGAAGCCACTGGCGGCTTAGACGATATTCAGTTGCGTGAACTTGAATACCGCTTGGGCTATTTGCGCGAAATGCAAGAGCGACGGGCAAGCATTCTCAAAAGCATTGCCGAGCAAGGAAAGCTCACTCCCGATTTGCAATTGGCCATCGATCAAGCGGCTACCAAGCAAGACTTGGAAGATCTGTATTTGCCCTACAAGCCCAAGCGCAGAACCAAGGGCATGATTGCCAAAGAGGCTGGCATCGAACCACTGGCTGACGCTTTGTGGGCCAATCCTTCACTCAATCCGCAAGACGAAGCGCAAGCTTTTTTGAAACCTGCGGATGCCATCGAAGGCGCAGACTTTTCGACAGTGGGTGCGGTGCTGGATGGCGTGCGCGATATTTTGTCGGAGCGCTGGGCAGAAGACGCATCCCTCATTCAAGCCTTGCGAGAGTGGCTTTGGAAGGAGGGCTTGTTCACCAGCCATCTAACCTCAGGCAAAGATGAAAACCAAGCTGAAGTGG
>Ga0209355_1000419_pt1 | contig 25796 bp, 16 predicted proteins | sample LauGreSBDMM110SN_3_FD_187563 | JGI IMG/M metagenome (GOLD analysis project Ga0209355, IMG submission 187563) | Freshwater lake microbial communities from Lake Michigan, USA - Sp13.BD.MM110.SN (SPAdes) (version 2) | ecosystem: Environmental > Aquatic > Freshwater > Lake | place: Lake Michigan... | reverse complement strand
GGCCGCCTTCACCGACTTGTCGGGCATCATCAAGTAAGACTTCACCTGCGCCCCCGGACACAGCGTTTGCAATGCACTGCGCAGCACATGCGCCTGAAAGGCCACGTCTTCAATGTACGGACGCATGCCACTTTTCAAATCGCCATTGGCACCCAAAATTTGTGGATCAGACGAGTTGTAAGACTTGGCCTTCACCTCAATTAGTTGAAAGTGATTGCCGTCCTTCACCAGAATGTCTGCCCGCACAAAGAGGTTTTCAAAACGAATGGCCGGCTCAAACAACACCGCCTTGTCTTGTTTGAGCCACTCTAAGGTTTGCGCCTCGGCTTCTGCGTTGTTGGGGGAAGAGATTTCAACGCCAGTGGGATAGAAACACTTGGCCAACTCGCCCACCTGGTAGCCCCCATCGGCCAGCATGGCCAGGAAGCTATCTTCTTGCTTGAGGTTTCGGTAAAGCTGCGGCTTGCCGGTGAAGAAGAGCTTGGTGGGGCACTCTGCGGCTAGTTTGAAGCGGGATTTGGTTAGGTAGCGTACAAAGCTCATATTGATTTAAATCTACAAATAAATTGCATTTTGCATCGCAAAATTACAAAATTAGAGAACAGGAAAATCTCTCATTGATGAGCTATAAAACCTTTTAAAGGATGTAATCATATGCTTCTAAAAAAATTGCCCGATCCACTAAATGATTCAATAGGCGAACTGCTAAAGAAATTTATTGAAATTAAAACTTGGACTCAAGAAAAACATAAATTAAGTGCTGAGTTATCAAGCTTAGTTGAAACTGGAAGTTACCTAAAATTTGTTGCTGATGGAAACGTAATTGGCTTAAGCACAGTTGGCACTAGTTGCCTATTCGATATTCCTGCAATGCAGAGAGGAAATCTGGCTATTTTTAAAGGTCAAAGAATAAGGGTGATATGCATGTCACACCACAAATATTCAAAGTTTAACTATGCTGGCATAGCAATTAACCAAGAAAATCAGCACTGATACTATTTTAAAGAAACATTAGTTTTCTAAAAGACTCATTTCAAGAATTCAATTAACCGATCGGGCGACCAAATTAAATTTGCCATTTGTTGAGTAAGCAAAGTTCCTTCGGTAATCCTCCCCCCTTTTGCAAAAGGGGAGGATTACCCAGGTAGCCAATACAACCAAGAAAGCCAGAACAACCCTAATGGCAGCGGGTTGACCATCATTGGGTGTTATTGCTTCGGATATTTTGGTTTCACTTAAATTGGGTTCGGATCGAAATGCACACTATTGGGCGTGCAATGAATTGACCTTACTTATTGCGTCAGTAACTTTACCAGTGTCTGTAACTGGCGTTGTCACATTGAACCGATGCGGGTGAAGTAAGCGATCAAGTGCATGCACTTTATTGGCTCCAAGCGAGACACCGAGTAGAAATGCAAGAAGTTGAGCCGAACTCTGGTCATCAGGTCGTCTAATTGAATTCACAGCAGCAATGATTTCATCGGGTTTGACTGAACTATATTTAATCAAATGACAGTAGCGGACATAAAGTGCAATCAATGCAGGTGACCAAGGTCGTGGAAACATGTCAGGAAACTTTGCTTCCAATGCGGTCGAGAATATTGAGATATCTTCAGAACCAGAAAGCAATGGGTCAAATTCAACACTCCAATATTTTTCATGCAGTCCTTGGGCTTGTTCGGCAAAATCGAGATCTTGCTCAAGGATGTTGGTATTGGAGCGAAGATTGATCCATTCGATCGGTCCAGAGACAAAAATCGAGCCTTTCACCGAATCTTCTCTCACCAAGTCAAAGAGACTCTCTGTACTTTTAAGAAGAATCACCTGGGCATCCTCAAATTCAAGCCCACTTGGAGATGGATAAATAGATCGCAACGCTAATCCACGCCATTGAAAGAGCTCGCTTTCGTCCATAGATGTTGCGTTGCCCAAACCAAGGCTACGGCATAAAGCCAACCCATTCATACATGACTGGTTAACTGTTTGATTTCTCGACCATTCTGACCATTGGGTTTCGAACATTGGTGGACTGATCACAACATGTGCTTTGTCTGCTTCACCTTCAAAGGTCCATGAATCATCCGCCTTGATTGGAGAAAATCGAATAACCTGATCAAGCATCAGCCACAAGACACCTCGCTCAAAACCTGGGGGCTGATGACCATCAATTTGTTGCTGCAGTTGTATGAATTCAACGACCAAGAAGTCCGAAGTGTCTCCCAGAACAAATCTGTCTGGCGCTAAGGCAAATAGTGCATCAAAGAAATCGGCATCCAATTGACCTGATGCGGCTCTTGATTCGTGAAAGCGAATTCTGCCCATTGAGCACAGGTTTCGCCATTCGCTGGCAGTAAGGCATGTATACATGGTCATACTTTAGACAGGACGTCGAAATGTTAAACGCGGCGCAACAAAATCTTCAAGGCATTCATCCGGCAGGAGATCCAGCAAGTGGTGCTTGTTTCCGTGATAAGAAATGTAGAGGTTTTCTTTGCTGCGAGTGATCGCCACGAAAAAGTGACGACGTTCGTTGTCGGCATTGCTGAAGCGGTGATTTTTAGCATCAAGCTTTACGTCAACTGTGAGGTCAGGCAAGAAAACGTTGTTGAAATCTAGCCCTTTTGCGCTGTGATAGGTCATGAGATAGACCAGTCGGGCAGAGTCACTCTCGGGCAATGATCCATTGTTGCTACCAAGGAATCTCAATGGTGATCCTTTACGAGCAAAGAAATCGTTAAATGCTTCGTAACTCGTTACACGTCCATTTTTCTCACGTTCAGGTGGGCTACTCCAACCATTGGATGCAGCAATCATGGAGGCGAATTCGTGAATTTGCTCGTGAAAAGGGAAAAGAATGGCACTAGGTTGCTCAACAGATGAGACTCGAAAAGCCTCAGCGTAAACCTTTGCGAATTCATCACGTTTACTGGTACCTTTGATTACTCGGGCATTATTGCCATCGCCCCTGACCTCAGCACCTCTTACGATTTCAGCCTCTGGCAATATAGCGGTCGCCAATTGATAGTTTTTCAATGTGAGCCGCTGAATATGCTTCAACGTATGTTTGCGTGCTCCTCCCAGGAGTCGGCGTAAGTTGGCAGGATCTACTCTCCCGAGGTAAATGGATTGATCGGGATCACCAGCTGCCACTACATGTTTTGCACGCGCAAAAATCTTCCCAATTACATCTTCTTTAATATCTTGAATTTCATCCACAAGGATGTAATCGAAATTTTCTCGATTCGTCAAAAAAGTATCGATTGTTTGGATCGTCACTCGAGCAAGCGCTCTTTGACTGAGCCCTGAATGAACTAGATCTTTGAGGGCATGTGTGTATGTCAGAAAACAAATATAAGGACTTCGAGTTCTGGCAATCATTCGCTCTATGAGATGTGTGATGACAACCGTCTTACCAGTTCCCGCATAACCCGCAATCCAATGTGTACGGCTGTCATCCTTAGACACATCATCTAAAATACGTGCCTGTTGAGCACCCAGTTGATTGATCGAAACCATCCATTGCATACAAAACTCCAGACAAATTAAATTGACTATCAACCAAGTTTCAAATGTCAATTTGCTAGCAATTAAATCAATTCGCTTAGCTTGGTAACATCCTTAAATACCAATCCGTCCGCCAAGCCAAAGTGCTTTCGCCCGCAAGCAATCTGCAGGTTTTCAGCAGGCCTGCGGTTAGCACGTACCGTGGTGGACTTGGTCTCGGCCACAAAGTAAACGCGGGAATCATCTTCCAGAACCACTGCCCAATCAGGGTTGTAAGTGCCTAAAGGCGTCGGTATCTTGAAACGGCTTGGCAGCTTGAAGAAGAATTTCACTCGCTCGTCAACGCTGCAGTCGTGTGCAAACTGACTTTCAGTATCGCTGTCACTCAAGACACAAGAAAACGGGTTCCCGACCGGAGCTTTTTGCTCATCTAGCCTCTGGGCCTGGAGCAAAGTCTTGCCTACCGGCGTTGTTATGTCATCGTCTGCTGGTGGGTAAACACTGCTGAGATAAGTCTCAACCTCTTCGTCGAACAGACTCATTTCGTAGCGTCTGCCGTTAATGGTGTGATATTCAATACCCTCAACCATGAGAGTTTGAAGGCAGGTTTTGATAGCCGAAATAGCAGTGTCTAAAAAGGCTTGTGAATTTACCAGCAGCTCATCCATACGACCCGATCCATCAAGGATCGAAAAAATAGTAGAACGAGAAAGGTGTACTCGATTCTGAATGTAACTGTAAACATCTGGAACACTGGAACCATATTCGCGAGCAGGAGTATCGTTGATGGCAGTCTGGATTACCTCAACACCTTCTCGGCGCATAACTATCGTGCCCTTTTCAGCCCGGATTTTTGGAGGCCGCACCTTGGGATATTGGGTTGTGTCACCCAGTGCATCCACACAAGTCTTGATCAGGCTGGGAGTATCCAACTTCACGATATAGCGGGTCTGGTAGCTGATCTTGTTCCATATGGACTTGAACAACGCCTCTTCTTCAGAAGTGATTGCCTTGCGCTGTATCCTGACCTTGGCTCGTGCGTTCTTGATACGCTTTTCGAAACTCACACCAGTTTCGTCCTCGATCTCCTGCTGCAGCGCTTTGGCAAAAGCTTCGTAGCTCTCGTTAGGGATTACGGTCAAGACATTGACTCGCTTGTCCTGAACACGCTCACCATTCTTATTCACGCACAAGCGCAAACCGCGACCGATTTCCTGGCGCTTTTTCATGGCGCTCTTAGTCTCGTTAAGGGTACAAATCTGGAACACGTTTGGGTTGTCCCAGCCTTCACGTAAAGCAGAGTGGCTGAAGATAAATTGAAGTGGCACATCAGCGCTGAGCAAACGCTCTTTGTCTTTCATGATAAGCGAATAGGTACTGTCATCTTTGGCTACCGCACCGGATGTATCGATCCACACCGTTTTTGCCTTAGCGCCCTTCCCCTTTTTGTCCCCAGAAAAATAACCGTCGTGCACTTCGCCGGCCCCGTGGGGAATCAAACCTCGGTACTGCGTTTTGTTAGCGTATTTATTGAATGCCTCCTCAAACCACTGAGCGAATTTGCCTGGGACAGCGTTGCCTTCATCGTCAAAGCCACGATAGTTGGCCACCTTGTCAATGAAGAAAAGACTGAGTACCTTCACGCCTATTGGCTGAACGTTTTTCAGCTTGACGAAGTGCGCTGCCACCGTGCGTTCGATTTGAAAGCGCATCACATCATCAGTAAGCCCGCCTTGGGCTTCGTTCACCCGCAGCACGCGACCGCCTGAAAATTCGATCTCGCCATCGTCGGCGCGGATCTCATTCAAGATGTACCCGTCCAGGTACAAATCCCGCATGCTGGATTTCGCGTACAAGTCATCGCCCAGTTTAAGGGTCAGCTCCTTGCGGTTGGGGCCGCTTTTATCGTTGACGTCAATCCTCACCTTAGCAGTAATACCTTTGGCTTTGGCATCAATGCTCACCAACTCCACAAAGGCCTGGTTCTGGTCATCATCGGCCAAGACACCATCCACCTCGATCTGCTTGACCAGTCCCAGGTCATAGGCCTGCACCGGATTCAACGAATAAAGCAGGTTGTATGGGTTTTTGTGGGTGGCCGAATAGCGCAGCGTACAAAGAGGATTCAACTCCATCAAAGCGCTGCGCCGCACATCAGTCTCGAAGTTCTGAGGCTCGTCGACGATCACAATCGGTTTCACAGCTTTTATGTATTCGATGGGTGCAAAAGCCCGCTCGCCCTTCTGTTTGATCTTGTTGTTGTCCTTGGTGAAGCTGTCGATGTTGATCACCAACACGCTGAGCGCGTCGCTCTGGGCAAAGTGGCGAAGCTCAGTCAGTTTGTCACCGTTGTACAAAATCGGCACACACGGCACATTGGCATAGTCGGCCGCAAAGTGGCTGCGTGTGATCTGCAGGTTCTTCATCGTGCCTTCGCGAATCGCCACACTGGGCACCACTACGACGAATTTTTTAAAGCCATAGACCTTGTTCAACTCGAACATGGTCTTGATGAAGGTGTAGGTTTTACCTGTGCCCGTCTCCATCTCGATAGTGAAATTCAACGGGCAGAACACCTGCTTGCGGTTGTCAGAAGTAGATGGCACCAACGCACTAGATAGCGCAATACTGTTGGCATTCTGCACCGCCTGTAAGTTGGTCAGCAATTGCTCATCCGACAACTTCAACGCGTTGCCAATGCCGCCGTCACCTGCATAGGACACACTGGCGTTTTGCCCCGTCAGCGCGAACTCGCTTTTAGCAAGCGGCTGGCCGTCGAAAATCTTGACAACGGCATCGACCGCCCTAGCTTGGTATTCCTGGTGGCTGAACTGGAGTTTCATGGTCTGTGACATACCCTCTTACCTCAGATCACTGTCAGACCGATATCCAGCCCAGTCAACTCAAGCTGCAAATTGGCCAGGTGTTCGTCGGCTTTGGCACCCACAAAACAGGTGTTGAGCATGACCACCTGGGCGGGCATTGCTTTGACGATTTCGCCTTTGAGCGCTTCCGTGTATGTCTCAAAGCAAAGCCACATGGTTTTGTCATCGGCCATGAGCACACGATGGATGGTGACTCCAGCAACCTGTCGAGGCTTAGCGATAGCGTGGACACCCAATGCGCCCAATCCGTGTTTGAGCAGCAACTCTGAGAGCATGGCGGTATGTGTATCCGCTTGTTTGCTTTGCCCACCTTTTTCAGCACTCTGGAAAATGGACAGTTGCTCGCGCAATGCCTCAGCGCTGTTCACATCACCTTGCCAAACTTTGAAGTTGGACGGCGCCAGAGTAAAGTGGGCGCAGGCCAGGTCGGCGGTTTTTTCAGTGTGCTCAATTTTGAACTTGGCAATCACCTTTTCTATACGGGCTCGGGTGATATCGGCGATGGTACGGTAACCAGCTTTGTAGGCGGCGCTATCGGCGTCAATCAGCTCTGGCATCTGAACACTGATACATGCTCTAGTGCCGTTATCAGCAATGTTCTGAGCCATCACTGCATGGCAGGTAGTTCCGCTGCCTGCAAAAAAATCAATTACAAGATCATCATTACTTGTACCCTGTTGAATAAAAATTTGAATTAATGATGATGGCTTAGGAAAGTCAAAATATTTTTCATCAAACAAATCTAAGAATTCAGCCGTACCAGTTCGTGTGTAGATTTTTTCCTCAAGAACTGTCGAAAAGCCAGCCAAATCGTCAGATAACTCATTTAAAAAAACTTTACGACGAGGACGGCCATCAGCTTCCTTTGGCCATATAACTCTACCTTCGCTAATGAGACGGGTCATAGTCTTGTTGTCATAGCGCCATCCCAGCTTTGGGCGTCCGTAGTTAATCCCTGTTCCAGGATTGATCAAGTCATAGTGACAGTTCGGACGTTGCTCCTTCGGCAATAGGCCAACCATATTTCCACTCACCCAAGGTCCACGAGGATCATCATCTGGGTTTGAATATTGATCAACCTTACGCTCCGAACCACGGAGGGCACGGATACTACCCTTTGAATAACAAAAAATATACTCGTGATCATTGGAAGCGCCGGACTCATTTCGGTTGTCTTTATTTTGTCGGCTTTTCCAAACGACAGGCGCAACAAAGTTTTCGGAACCAAACACTTCATCGCAAAGCAACTTCAAATTTGCTGCTTCGTTGTCATCAATACTGATGAAAATCACCCCGTCATCGCGCAACAGATTCCGCGCCAAATACAAACGCGGATACATCATGGACAGCCAAGCGCTGTGGTACTGTCCACTTTCCTTGCTGTTCTTTTTCCATAAGCTTTGCTTGTTCAAATAGCCTGCTTCGTTTTTCTCGCCCGTACGCCGCTGATATTCGTCCAGCGTTTCAGAATAGTTGTCGGGGTACACGAAGCTGTCGTTGCCGGTGTTGTAAGGCGGGTCGATGTAAATCATCTTGACCTTGCCGTAATAGCTTTTTTGCAGCACGCGCAGCACTTCCAGGTTTTCGCCTTCAATCAGCATGTGCTGGGCCTGCGCCGGGTTGTTGGCGTCGGGTCGCAGGGTGTGGCTGCTAGTTTTCTGGATCTCGCGGCGGGCGGCGGCTTTGCCAGCCCATGAGAGTTCGTAATGCTCGTCCGCAGCCAGACGCTCTTCGCCCAGTATTTCTTGCAGCTTGGTGACATTCAGCTGTTGGTCGCTGATGAGTTCGGGCGCAGCCTGGGCCAGCAGGGCCATCAATTCGGCTTTGCGTTGAGCCAGGACGTCCGGGCTTTGGCCAAGTTCTTGGATAATTGAGTTCGAAGCGTTATTTTTATTCATGATTCCCTTGGGCGAAGGTTTGAGTTTGTCAATGGGTTGTACTGACGATTCGTGATGAAAAGAAACGTCAATTCACAGACCATGCAATGGTGAAAAGATTTTCGCTGTTGACCCTCTGGGTCATACGGCGAGTGAGTTCGTCAATAAGGGCTTCGCGCTTGTCCTGGATTTCGTCGGACACGTCAAAAATCTCTTGTTGTTGGCGGCGCTTTTGGCGCTCTAACTTGGCAATGCGTTCTTGCAGTGTTTGCTGCTCTGCTAGCGTCGTGGCTTGGCGAGCTTCACGCTGGACCACTTTGATTTGTTCTTTGGTATTTTTAAGCGCTTGCTCTGCAACCAATTCCATGTCTTCGGCCCAGCGGTCAAGCTTGTCGCGTGCCTCTGTGAAATGCTGGTTATTGGTTTCCAGCGCATGGGCAATGGTGGCATCAGCATGGCGCTTAGCCTCAGCTTGGAGCCGCTGCACCATGGCGGGGAGAAACTGTACAGCGTCCGGAACGGTTGCAGCCACGGTGTCCATGAGCTTTTCGCAGGTTTCCTGATCAAGACTTTTACCTTGATCATTCATGGCAGAAAACAACAAATATTCCTGCTTTTCAAAGCTGTCCACTGTGAGTTTTTGCAAGGTAAGAACGCCCGATTGGCCGCGCAGTTGATCAACCACGGTGATGCGGGCTTCGTTCATTTGTGTGTCGAACACAAGCCTTTGCAACGGAGTGTCGGACTGTTTGGCCGTGTGCACCACCCATTCACCCAAAGGGTGTGACAAGCGGTAGGTATGGCCATCTAGACTCGGATCATTGACTGCCAGTGAGTTCGGATCATTAGGTTGGTTGCGCGAAATCAGGTGATAACGGCCTGTCGGCACGTCAGCAGGCATGTCCGCTGGGCGAGGCGGCTTGATGTCGAAATGCAAGCGCTCATTGTCAAACCAGACTTTGTCCTGAAGAATATGACGTGACAAGTTCCAAAAACGACGGCTGAAGCGGTCCAGATGCGTCCGTGTGTCTTGCAACTGAATGCGCAATCGGTCGTGCACATCGGCGTCGAAGTTTTCCATCAACTGACGTCGTGTATCTTGCATGCGAGCCTGAATGGAAGCATCCATTTCAGCCCTCAAGGCATTAAAGGCTGCGTCAATTTGCTCTGGTGTGCGGCAGGTTTGATAAATCTCCAGAATCCGCCGTTCAAAGTCCACCCCCGACTCGATGGTGCCCAGCACTTCGTCTGAAGCACCAAACACACCGTTGAAAAGGTTGAACTTATCGGCCAACAACTCCAGCACGCGTTGGTCGGCATGGTTTCGTTCATTGAAGAAGTTGATAACGACGACATCGTGCTTTTGGCCATAGCGGTGACAGCGGCCAATACGTTGCTCTACCCGCTGGGGGTTCCAAGGCAAGTCGTAATTGATGACCAGCGAGCAGAACTGAATGTTCACACCCTCGGCTGCCGCCTCGGTGGCGATCAAGATGTCGGCTTCGTCGCGGAAGTGCTCGATCAGTGCGGTGCGAATGTCAATGTCGCGGGAGCCGGTGAGGCGACCCGTGCCTTGATTGGCGGTGACCCATCGCTCGTAGATGCTGCTGGCTTCTGGGCTGTTGTTGGTGCCGCTGAACAGCACCACTTTGCCCGCATGACCGTTTTTTTCCAGAAAGCGCTTGAGGTATTCCTGCGTCCGCTTGGATTCGGTGAAGATCAGCGCCTTGCGATTCGCATTCGTCTGAGCCATGGCGTTGAAACCAACTTCTAGTGCCTGCAGCAGAGCGGTCGTCTTGGTGTCGGTGCCTATGCCTTGCGCCCAGGCAATCAGGCGGTCAAGTTCGTCGATTTCGTTATTCAGGCGTTTGCGGTCGAGCTTGGCTGGATCAATGGGTTCGGCTTGTTCTTCTTCGCCTTCATTCAAGATTTCGTCGAGCAGGTCTTCCTCAATCTCTTCGTTCTCTATCAAAATCTCGACCCAGTCGTCTTGTGCCTGGATTTTTTCTTCGCGCAGGGCCTCTAAACGAAGCTTCATCACTGACAAGGTGCCCGCGATGGCTAAAGAGCTGGACGCCAGCAACTTGCGCAAAATCAGCTCGGTCAAATGCCTTTGGCGACGCGGAATGGCATAGCTGTCGTCACGCATCAAGTAGGCGGTCACCGCCTCATACAGTCTGTGCTCGTCGTCGGTAGACCGGAATTTCTGTGTATGTGGCTTGCGCTCGGTGTAATTGATGTACTCGGTCACGTCCCTTCGGAGTGTGCGTTTGCAAAAACTGGCCAATCTGTTGCGCAGACCTTGCAAGTCGCCACCCGCACCAGTGAACTGACTTCGAAAGGCATTCACATCCCCAAAGATGTTTTCATCGATCAAAGTTGACAATCCGTAGAGCTCAAGGATTGAATTTTGTAGCGGCGTTGCCGTCAGCAACAACTTGCGGCTGTCACCCGTGGCCCAGCGGATTGCTTGGCCAATCTTGTTACTTTCGCGGTAGGCGTTGCGCAATTTGTGGGCTTCGTCGATTACTACCAAGTTCCAATCCATTGATCGAATGTCTTCTTTAATCCTTGTGGCATAGGCATAAGAAATGATGACTACGGCTTTTTGGCGAAGCGGAGCTAGACCTTGCCTCTGGGCTTCACGCCAGGTTTTTGAGTCCAACACCACGGCTGGCAGATTGAATTTTTCTTCAAGCTCCAGCGCCCATTGCTTGCGCAAAGATGCAGGGCAGATAACCAAAAGCTGCCGTTTTCGCTCGGCCCAGTATTGGCACATCACAATACCTGCCTCGATGGTTTTACCCAAGCCCACCTCATCAGCCAGCAATACGCCTTTTGACAAAGGCGAACGCAAGGCAAACACCGCCGCCTCGATCTGATGCGGGTTCAAGTCAACGCTGGCATTGAACAGAGCCTGTCCCAAACGATCAATGCCGCCACCCGAGTGTTGCAGCGTGAGATCATGAGCTATATATTTGGCTTGATGAGGTGTTAATTTAAATGGCATTAAATAATATTTTGTTATCAATAGTTAAATTGCAAATCGGGCTTTTCATGTCAAATTCATGCGGCGCAAAAGCTCAGCTGTATTCCATGAGTCTGGCCATAAATCGTGCTTCATATGGCTCATAAAATTCTTTATATCCTCAAAGCTTTCAACAGCTTTTTTAGTTGGATCTCCAGATTGGTATTGATAAATTGCACCCACCCAAGCTGAACCAAGCTGATTTAAAGCTGAGTCAGTAAAATCATCTGTGTGAATTTGATTCCACCATTTTTGAGCGTCATTCTTATCAAACTTTCTAGATTCAAATTGAAATGGTTTCCAATTTTTAAATCCAGGCAATTCACCTCTTTTTTGCTCGACAAATTCAGCATATTTTTTTGCATCTTCCGTCACATTGATCGCTTCAGCTTTGAATTTTTCAATAGCATTACGCGTTTCTTCTGCAGCTCTATCAAAAAAATTACTTCCAAATTTTTGTAAATAGTATGTCTGAGCTCCCCAGTCAGCACTTGTGAATTCTGGGGATTCAGTAATCAATTGAAAAACGTCATCTGCATTTAGAGGTGCATTTGGTGATGTTACAAAACTTGGAACAGCTGAAACTAGTGGAAACTTATCAAAAAGAGGCCCTACTTTTTCAGAAAAAGATCTACTGAGTATGTCTTTTAACCCAGTATCAAATTTTTCGGCAGATTCTGAACCATCAAGTAGACCAAGCATGTAGGTTTCTCCACCCAGGAAGTGCATCCAGCGATAAAAAACTTCAATTTCAGCCTCAACTCCAGTCGTTCTCAAACCTACACAACTAACAGTTGGCCCATTGGGATTAAGAATGCTCCAAGTAAAAAGTACAACACCCTTACTTTGGAACCAATGCTCAATCGGTCGCTTAACTTTTCGAATTGTTAGCATATATAAGTTATGAGTTGGTTGACCCTGTTCTAGAAAGCATAACTGAAGCTTCAAAGAGTAAGTTGTAATCAGATACAAATATTTGCTTTGCTTGAATGCTTAAATTAGAAAGCTCATTGAAGCATTCAGTTTTGAGCCATTTATATTTAAATTGCATTTAAATCTCTTACTAATTTACTTGCCAAGCAGTTGATTCAACTTCGCGCAATTTGTCAGAAAGAATTTGGATCTCGTTCAACAACATTTTTGAATGGTTTGCCTTTTGACTTTCAACCTCTATCCATGACATTGGGCCGATAGGGACTTCCAACTTATCAATATCGCGAGGTGAAATGCGCATTACATCTGGACTTATTGATTTCAGCTTCAAATGCTTTTGTGCATACTTTGCTTTTAGCCACCACAAAAGGAGTTCCGGACTATATTGAGGTGCCAGCCGATCTTTTTTAAACCGCATGATGACAAAGCTTTGATTTGGAATGGCGATCTCTCCTTGTTTCTTGTAGTAGATACCAACCTTTCCAAAGGAATCTGGTGCCCCTCTAAAACAAAGAACGATATCTCCGTCATTCAGAATTTGAGCTTGCCGCCTGTCAATAGCAATTCTTGAATACTCACGCAATTTCCCGCTAGTTATTGCACCAAACTCATTGATGCTGGAGGCACCAATTTCTGAAATTGTTACTGTCTCAGCATCCTGATTCTTTTCTAAATGATGTGATCTAAATACATCAACTAACTCATGCAGTTTTACAAAAGTACATTTGCTTCTAAGTTCCTCAAATGCATCCATCCGAGAAAATTGACTTACTTCGAAAGAAAGTAATCTTTTGTTGTCATCCAAACTTTGAACTGATACAACAGATGTCTGTTGAATAGCTTCGCTCAATGATTTCTTCAGCGCTACGGATCGCCTTGGCATACCAAAGCCTCTATCCGATGTTTCACTATTCTCTTGATCCGCAAAATTAACGAAATTAATTTGCTCTACTTTGACATTTTTTTCAAAAATTAAAACACTGTGCTGATGCGACCTAAACCCTAGAACGCCTGAAGGTAACTGCACGACATGAGTTAACCCATGCTTTAGGCAATGGTTCAGTATTTTTCTCGCTACACCTTGGCCAGCGGTCAGGTAGTGATTAGAGACAAGCGCAATTACTTTCTTGTATCCAGCCGTAAGGCAATGATTTAGTGCACCATAACTGCGTGACAATTTTTCATCACCGCTCATATCAAAAAATGGGTTCTCAAAACGAGCAGCGTTCACAAGTAAAACATCGCCTTGTTGATTCTGTGGATTAAAAAACCACTCCATATCTAGAAAAATTCTGTTTGTAAATTCTGCTGTTCTAAACCACGTAAGAGAATCTTTATAAGTATTTTCTAGATCTTTAGGCACAACTTTTTCAGCTAATTTTCCAAAATCATCACCAATCAATTGCGCGCTTCCGTTCAATCTAGTCCCGTACAGCAGCCCTAAGCCATCTACACCGTAGACATCAACTAATGATTCGCTTGGGCACCAGCTTCGCATGAATTGAGCAACGTCAACTGGAGTAACAGCAGTGGCATCTCTCAGAGAGCCCTCTGCAGCTAGTTCGTGAAGGCATGCTGAGGAGTAAAGCTGAGTTGTTGCTGGTCGCTCTAGGTCATTTCCTAAAAAACGTGTGTATTCGGACAACCCCGTAAGTGCACTCTCCAACGGAGAATAGTTATCAGATCGCTCCCTAAGCTTTTCCGCAAACGCCCAAGTACCTAAATAGTCAGAAAGACTAACCGAATGATCTGTTGATAGTTGGGGGTATGCATTCAACATGTCCCCTCCCCTGTCCAACAACATCAAAATGGCCGATTGCAAACAGACATGGGCCCGCTTTGCGTTTTCTACCTGATTCTTGATCGCATCCAACCAATTAGGCGTTGGAAATGCAATGCGCTTATCAGTGCCTACATATGCCTCGTTACACAGCAAGTAATAGTGTTTAGAAATGCTTTTACTCATATCAGTTGTTAGTTTTAGGTCTGCAAGTTCTTTGTGTATCTCTTTTTATACGTTGCTTTTCTTTATAGACATATTCAACAGTCAGAAAGACTCCTGTGTCCTTAGCAACAATAAATCTCAAGTTTTTTCTATTTTCTATTTCTCGCACCAAGTTTTCAGAAACCCCCAACGCACGCATGCGTAAATGGCTCTTTTTTGAGAAGTAGATACAGTAGGTTTTCTGGTCACGTGGCGCGTGCTCCCCGAAGTCAGCCGCAAGCTCAGGAATAAATTCTGGTACACCTCTTTGTTGCATACGTTGAAATCGGCAGTGTTTTGTGAGTGGTTGTAAATTTGTCATGATATATCAATCGTCAAAGTTTCACGATAAAGGTTGGGTTAAAAAATTTTGAAATTTATTGAGCATTAGACTTTTTATTTAAATCGTGAAAGTTTCACAATTCTCCTTTTGCTTAAAAAAAAGTTCTTACGCTGATTTTTCTCAATCAATTGACCGTTGCGGATTTCAAGACCTGATCCATCCGCTTCATTAAAGAAGCCGAAGTCAAAGGTGCGATTGGGTGCAACTTTTTTAATTGAAATAGCAGGAATACTTTCGAAATTTCTCATGATGATCTCCAAATCGTCAAACATTATCAAAAACCTATAACCTTATAAAAAACCACCTCTAGGTGGATTCCGCTTTGGGGAGAATTTCTCCCCGTTTTAGATTCACAGTGAATCGGAAATACCCTCTTCTCTATGGTTTTTCCTACGAGTAGGATTGTTAGTCAGTGCCTAACATTTGTTAGGTAGTGCCTTTAACCATATGGGGAAACTTTTCCCCATTCCTAATTCCGTATGAAATTCACCTGAAAATCATATTGTTAACAGCTGTTAACTTCTAAACTTAGAACAAAGCTTGGTCAATCGACCGCTTCGTACCGTACGAATCAAAGAAAGTTTTAACCTTAAAACCAAAACTTTTAACAGTTAAAGTTTTGTTAGGGAATCACTAACTTTTCAATCGGGGACAACGTCCCCATAAGCCTTCATTAAGATTCACATTAAATTCGGGAATTTCGACTAGGTGTCGAAAAATCCTCGGCGAAAATGTAATACTTAAGTAGCATCTTCTTTTCGTCCCCACTTAATTTACCTGAAAATATCAGCTTGTCAACAAAAAATTGCCTTGATTCAACAAATATCAGAAAAAATAGGGAAAACACTTACTTTGAAAAAGTAAAAGTAAAACCAATTAATTAAAAATTGCCAGCCTAATATCTGCTCTTAATTTAAATCGGCAATTGATACCTAGTTGTTTACAACAAACAGCTCCACAGAGTAATCTTTAAGTTGGCGGCAATTTACTGTTTCATAACAACCATCAATAATTCCTAAAAACGGGTAACAAACGAATGGCTAATCATAATTTTGAATTGATGGATCAAGTCATTGAATTTATGCAAGATGAGGATTATGAAAGCGCATACAAGCTCATAAAGCCAGAGGCTGAAAACGGCGACGCCGATTTTCAGCACATGCTAGGTGTCTTTTATTTCGACGGCAAATTTGTTGAAGTCAACTACGATCTTTCAGTCTACTGGCTTACAAAGTCAGCATCTGAGGGCGACTCCAATTCACAAGCTCTGCTAGGAAGAATTTTCGCATTTAATTTTGGTGGGCTTGGGAATATTGAGGAAGGTGCAAATTGGCTTGAAAAATCTGCTGACTCAAATAATTCATACGCTTGCATGCTTCTAGGAGAAGTTTATGCGAAAGGCATGCTTACTGGGGAAAAAGATTACGAGACTGCAGCCAAACTATTCACAAAGGGTAGTGAGTTAGGAAGTATGGAATGCAAACAGAAGCTTGCATACTATTATTCAAATGCATTGGGCGTAGTGCAAGATGAACATCGTTCTTTTCAATTGAATTTTGAGGCTGCAAATGGCGGCAATATTGATGCAGCGCTTAACCTCGGCATTGAATATGCATACGGTAGAGGTACAGACAAAAATTTTGAACAAGCATTTCATTGGTACTCGATTGCTGCAAAGGCAGGCAATGTCATTGCGCAACACAACCTTGGTGCAGCATACGCAAAGGGAGAGGGAACTCCTATTGACTACATTGATGCTCAATACTGGTATTTGACTGCTGCCAAAAAAGGCAGCTACCTGTCCCAACTTTGTCTTGGTCAAATGTATGAGGAAGGCCAAGGAGTCGAGATAGATCTGATCAAGGCTCTGAGTTGGTATTTCCTGTCAAGGAATACCAGTGATAACCCCGAGCTAATTTCATTGATTCAGAATTTAGAAAAAAAGCTTGATCAAACAGAAGTAGCGGAAGCAAAAAAGCTAGCCTCGAAAATTCTGGAAACAACTCAGACTTCAGATCTATTTGATAAATATAAGCAGTCAGAAGTTATTGCTAGTGGTATCGAGGCCTATGAAGATGGCAAATTTGAGGAAGCTTTAGAAGCCCTCAAAATGCCCGCGCTTCAAGGCAATATGCTGGCGTGTCGCTATACAGGACTGATGCTTCGTTTTGGGTTAGGGCAAGAACCAGACTATGCAGAAGCAATAAAATATTTTGACAAATCTTCATTTTTAGGAGATGCAGTATCTCAACATCAAATAGGCGAAATGATCCAACAAGGATTAGGCTACGATGCAAATCCAATACTTGCATTTAAATATTTCCAGTTAGCTGCAAAGTCCAAATATCCACCTTCGCTTTGGGCATTGGCTTATAAGTACCAATACGGTGATGGCGTTGAAAAAGATTTAACTGAAGCTCTTAACTATTTTGTAATGTCAGCAAATGAAGGGCATGTTCAATCAATGCTGGACTTAGCTTCCATTTACGTATTCGGAAAAGATGCGCCTTTGGATTATGAAAAGGCAGCTTATTGGTACTCACAAGCAGCTGGAAATGGAAGTTCAATTGCCTTGAACGACTTAGGAAACATGCATAGGTATGGAATGCATTTTCCAAGGAACGAGGAATTGGCAGTTGAATACTACAAAAGATCTGCTGATGCTGGCCACAATGCTGGCCGATATAACTATGGAACTCATCTCCTAAATAACAAGACCAATACAGAGGAGTTGACCTTAGCAGTTGCTTTGATTGCGCAAGCAGCAGACGAGGGATATATAAAAGCTCAAAGTCGATTAGGCCTAATGTATGTTGAAGGTAATGGTGTTGAATTTAATTCAGATTTGGCATTTCAATACTTTAACTCCTCAGCCGAAGCTGGAGATCCCGAGGGATTGATTGGCTTAGGAATGTGCTACTCGAATGGCAATGGCTGCGAAAAGGACGAGTTAAAAGCAAGTCAGCTTTTTGAGGAAGCTGCCGACTTAGGAGCGCCACAAGGACAATTCAATGTTGCATGGCATTACCATTACGGCATTGGTGTAAATAAAGATTTAGATAAGGCGTTTAAATACTATGCACTTGCAGCTGAGCAAGGCCACGCAGGTGGAATACGTGGTTTAGGGGAAATGTATGAAGGTGGAACCACGGAAATAGAGGTCGATCTTGACCTTGCTGTTGGGCATTACCTAAAAGCTGCCGAGTTGGGTGATTTTGTAGCTGAATACAACCTAGGTGTGTTTTATCAGTACGGAACTGGTGTTACTCCTGATCAAGAAAAGTCTGCCCAATACCTTGAAAGGGCGGCTAATAAAGGACACACATCAGCTGCTCTAAATCTTGGACTATTAAACCAGGCTGGCATCAACGGAAAACAAGATTTCAAGAAAGCGATGTATTACTTTGAAAAAGCAGCTGATGCCGGTCATCCCAAAGCAATTGGCTGTATAGGCGTGCTATGGCTAAATGGTCTAGGTGTTGAAAAAAACGTTCAGAAAGGTTTGGCATTTCTTGAAAAAAGTGCAGCCCTTGGGGAGGTTCATAGTCAGTACAACCTTGGATTGATTTACAGAATAGCTGAGGACGTTGAACAAGATCTAACAAAAGCAGAGTATTGGTTTAGACACGCAGCAACACGCGGCTTAGCTGCTGCTCAAATTGATTTAGGAATTTTGCACATCAAGGGCGAAGGTATTAAGGCCGACTTATCAGAGTCATTCAAATGGATACTTTTAGGCGATATGAATGGTGACGAACGTGGGCAGAGGTTGAAGGACTATTGCACTGAGAATTTTGAAAAAGAGTATCTTGATGAAGGATTGAAACTTGCACAAGAATTTTTGCAAAAATAAACATTTATCAGTTTGATTATTTCAGTCTGGCTGCTTAACTAGCAGCCCCTACTGATCTTTTAAGCCCGAGCAATCAACTTGGCCGATCCTTCGACAAATAGTCCTTGTGAGGCTAAATACCCACCCAGCCCAAATCCAATCGGTCACCATCCCAACAAGACTGAATGGTGGCGCAGGTGTGCACATCTCTCCTGCTGTGGTGCTGTATGGCATGACAAAGCTTGTCGAGTAGCTCGGCCTTCAAATCGAAGAACTGCCCATTGACGAGGGTGTAAATTAGACCACTACAGAACGAAGCTCAAAATGGAAAAACAATGCGAGCTTCAAATCAATTGTGAAAAAAATTAAAGACTGCACTCACACACTAAAAATTGATTCAGTCCAAAGTTATCTATAAGATCTACAAAGTTAAATTGCTGCTTAAGACGAAAATAGAAAATAAGTTGCAGCAGCTCCAAGGAATCTGTATGAAAAACACTTTGAAACCATTTTTGATTAATGGATTGAATACCCTTCTTTTCACCTGTTTGATTTGTAACTCTCCGGCACAAGCTAGTTGGATCACTGGAATTGGTAAGGCCATTAAAGCTGGAGAAAGTGCAGCAACTGCAGCGAAAACGGGCGCTGTCAGCAAAGGAGCCGCGGCCGCAGTTGTAGGCTCTGAATTAGATGATGCCGCAAGACTTTCGAAAATACATTCCACGCCGCCAGGTTTACCAGATGCACCACCAAATATTTTTTTGCAATACCCATGGCAGTCGATTCAACTGGCTAAGTGCATTTCGAGACTAGAGCCTCGCCTAGGAAATAAAGAAGCAAATGCGTCATGCGCAGCGAAATATCAAAAGTGTGCGTCCTCAATAGAAAAAAATCCAAACTTGAACACCCCAAACGAAAGCTGTGTGAATGCCGTCAACAAAGACTAATTCAATGTCAAAGAATTTTTTACAAACAATAGCCTGTGTTCTATTGTCCATCACTTTCAATAATAGTTTTGCGCAACAAATAAATAGCCCCTTGCTGTGCACCAAAACTACAGATGAAGTTGGTTGTCTACTCAATCTAGCCAAGTCAAAAGCAATGGCAGAAAAAAATATTGAAACTAGGTCTGAGGCTTTGAGTTCACTCCTTAAAACGCACTCTAATCTCAGGCGTTCAGATTACGAATTACTATCTCACGCATCCAACCTGCTTAAAAATAAAAAACTTGCTGTGGAAAATTTCCTAGAACTAGAAATTGCTATTGCTAGCTATCTTGCTCAGTTTCAAACAGAAAAATCAAAAGAGAAAATTGATAAAGCTGTAGCAGTTTTTATACAGGCAATTAAGCATTCAAACAATCAAGAGAAAATCAAACTCTATACATGGGCTTGTGGGCTAGTTGACTTAAATTCAACCGTTTGGAAGTTGACCTTAGAATTTGTAACAAATACTTGCCTGCCAGAGGAAATAAAGAAAATCCAATCAACCAATCAAATTGAGGGCCTTTTAACATCCGTGCTGGTGATGCATTCGTCTTGGGTTCAATCTGACTATATGGAAATGCAAAGTGCAATAGAAGAATTTGAATCTTCAATTACAAGAATTGAAACAGTCGGAATAAAAAGAAAGCATAAAGAGTTAAACGCATTAACTCAGAATATGAAAGTTCTGATTTATACATTGCAATCAAGCATGTTCTCTCAGTCAGGAATGACTTCACAAGCATCAAAAGCCTTTAGTCAAGCAAAAGAGGCATTAACTGGATTTGAAAAGCTAACCACCAGCTCTGAAACCATCGAGGCAAGGGTGCAAGTTGCTTCCCTATTGAATGAGACCTTGCGCTTCAAAGAAGCACTTGAATTCTTGCAACCGATTACCGAAAGATTTGATTCTCCAAACAAAGTTAAAGGTATTTCAACTGAAACTCAGGTCGATTATTTATGTGCTTTGGCTTATGCAACTGCTCAAGGCGGTTTTAGAGATGCCATAGAAATCAGGACCTATCGCTTAGAGAAACGAAATAGACAAGGCGATGTACTCTATGAAAAATATTCAGCACTAGCAGCTAAAGACCCCTCTAAAGATGCTCTTTCCAGCGCAACAGCAGTTGCATTAATTCGAGCCGCTGAAGAAGGGAATATTCTGGCGATGCACAACCTGGCACTAGCGTACAACTTCGGAATGGGAAAGATCCCTAAAAATCAAAATAAGGCTCTGTACTGGTATACGTGGTCAGCTGTCTCTGGATTTGCTGGAGCACAAAATAACTTGGGAGATATGTTTGAAAAAGGCGAAGGAACTCCAACTAGCATAGGCTCTGCAATCTACTGGTACACACAAGCAGCAATGCAAGGTGAGCCAACCGCCTATTTAAGTTTGGGCGAACTATTTTTCGAAGGTAAGGGTGTACCGCAGAGTTATGTGACAGCAGCTATTTGGCTATCACTTGCTACACGAGAGCTTCCAGAGGGTGCTAATTTTGAGAGTGCCAAAATAATGCGTGATAAAGCCTTTGGCATATTGGATGAAAAATCTAGGAATTATGTTCTTTCTCGTGTCCGCAGTTTTGTTCCGCTAAAGCAGACTGAAAACACGCTGAGTGATAAGCCTAAAACAGGAATAGGACTCTAATTGAATTATGGGAATTAAAGATTTATTCGACAATGATCCAAAGAGCAAAAGAGAACTTCGACAAGAAATTGATGCTTGGATAGTAATTTCCTTAATTAAATACTTCTCCAACCTATCCTCTGCTGGCAATCCAGCTACCCCTATCCTCTAACGAGTTGGAATGTCTTTTAGTTTCATGTCTTATTTGGAACGATATCGTTCAAAATTCCCGCAGCTTTGAATAGCTGTAGTGTTCTGCCCACTTCTGTGCCAGCAACTGTAGTGCTGAGTCTAGGTTGTATAAATTGCATCATCTCTGCGAGTTCGATAATTTTTATTGGATTACCCTTTAAATTTTCTTTAAAAATAGGGTGCTGCTCCCATAGCGATCTGTCACCAACAACATGAGTCACAGCAGTTATGTAAGTAAATTTTGAAACGCCAGTAGCTTCTTTAATCTCTCGCATGAATGCATTCGCCCAGATTTCTTTCCACAATTCTCTAGAGCTTTTCCAAGCATCACGACCACCTAATGGTTTTTCATTTTTCACATAACTAATTTGTTTTAGTGGGTTGAATCCCTCTTGCCAACTTTTGCAACTGACCACTACAACTTTTTCATGACCCTTCTTTCTTGGGTGAAATCCAATCACATCAATGTCACTGTGATTTGAATGTTCCCGAGAAGTAAATCCTTGGTCTTTCTTAGATGGTCGAAATTTGAGATTGTGGCGAACAAAATAACCAGCATGGAGTAAATATTCCTCTACGATTTGTTCAAGAATGTCTTCTTTCGCAGCCATTACTTACTCCTTGTTTATTTAATTACTGATCAAACACTACATCCGACACTGCCAACGTCTGCAAATGAATATCAATGGTCAACTGCATAGGATCAGAATAACCGCCCGCCAGATTCCACGCAACTGGCACCCCCGCTTGCTTGCATGCCTTAAACACTCCTTCGTCTCTGTGCTTCAGGCCCGTCATAGACAAGTAGCCGCTTTCATACGGATCTAGTTCCCAAGCGTCAGCGCCGGCCTGGTAGATCACCAAGCCAGGCTTGTATTGGTCAATCAGCCCGCTGGTAAAGCTGCGCCACTTGGCCGCCGTATAGGCGGTGTGCGCCTTGGCACCTATTTGGTTGCGCGTGATGTTGGTAATTTGCGCTGCCAAGCCCAGATGCTGAAGGCAATCTTCGGTGCCATCGCCATAGTGGGCATCGCCATCCAAAATGAGCACATAGTCTACATAGGCCAGCGCCTTGCGCGCGGCAATGACCAAGCCGTTGAAGGTGCAATAGCCATAGCCATGATCAAAGTGCGCATGATGAAAGCCCTGAGAAGCCGAGCAGGCCACCCCGCCCTTTTCCAACACGTGCCGCACCGCCGTCCACATGGAGGCATTGGCGTAGTGCAAGGCCAGGTTAATTTCTGGATCGCGGGTGTTAAAGCCGTTGGCGGTTTGAAGGCTAAGCACATCGCCAACATATTGCGAATGATGGGCCAAGCACAGATCTTCAACCGTGAACGGCTCAAACCCCAAAGCCTCCCGCCCCGACTGCCGTACAAATTCAGGTATCTTTTGAACGGAGATAAATGGGTAAGAGACTTGCTGCTTGGGGTGGTAGTAGATGGGCGTCATTGCGGCAAATTCTACTGACCACGAGGCTCACGTAGTAAGCCTCTGGCCATTTAAGCTCTGCTTATCGGTCTTGCCCACCACAGGGCTGGGGAAGTTGTTCCATATTGCTGGCCCCGACATTCGTCAAATTAGATAAAAAGGAAATCTCGTAATGAACCTCTCAGATAGTTTTCAAATCGATTTTGATATGTCCTTATGACCCGAGTATCTGGAAGAAAATTAATCGCCAGTCCCTGCTGCCATACGCTTTACGCTATGACCAGCTACATGTCCATTAATTACAGCTCATTTGCCTTCTGGACTGATGGAAAAAGAGATGGCTCATTAATGCCAAACGACAGTGGCTTGAGAAAATGCCAATGTGGAAAGTACTTTCTTCAGAGTGACGCTGTGAAGCTTGAAATCTCAGCTGGTGATGACCGTGAGTTTGCTCCTCATGTTCATGCCTCCGATTTAAAACACGCAATTGCTGTTGCAACCTCCGAAAAAGTAGAGTTAGCAGCTCGAAGGGATTACTGGATGTATTTAAACGACGCGTATAGAAAAAAATACTGCGCATATCGAGACGAAGAAGATGTACAAATAGATGCCAAATGGGAAAACGAATGGAAACAAAAAAATCCTGATGATCGCTCAATCTTGACAAAGCTTATTGACAAATTGCGAAGGATCAAACACCAGCGACCACCCTTAAACCCAAATAGATCCTTTACCTTTCCAGTTTTTGAACCCACAACAGAGCAAGTTGAAAACATGGAAAGACTCATTGATTTATTGCTGAGCTCAACCGAAAGGTTTCATTCGGAATATCCCATTGAGTTAGCAGAGCTCTACAGAGAGCTAGGGAAATTTGACACAGCCATCAAACTAATTAATGGGATCAAAGACGAGGATCAGGACAGCCTCAGTCGATTGCTAGTTGATTTGTCAATCGAAAAAACCACAGCACCTATCCGTTACCGCGGCTGAAGAAATAGGAAAAAAATGATTGAACTCTTTATAGGAATATATGTGGCATTAGGTTTATTCCTTGCCACATTAGGACCCGCTGGTAGAAGCCTTCAACGAGAAGTTGAAAAAACACGTGGCACAGAATTTACAAATGCCATCATGCAACGCAAGGCTCCTTCAGAAAAAAAACTATTCTTTTTCAAATTGACGTTGATTTTAGGTTTTTCGCTTCTTTGGCCTTTCCTACTTTGGGGAGCATTAAAGGAAAACGAAAAATATGAAATGCAGCCAAACTCAAATGACTCCCCGTCCGAAGGAATCAAGTTTCAATACTTGGGTGGTCACGGCACGCTAAGTTGTAATCAATGCAATTTCAGCGAGTCATTGACATCATTTATCCATGGTATTGATAGCAGCAGGACAGGCTATCAATGCCAAGCATGTGGAAAATTTGCTTCCCGAATACGAACTCAGCGAAATAGAAGATCGAATGATAAAATGCAGGAAGCTCAAGAAATACGTAATGAATCTGGTTCAGCCTATGAGGCTTCACTCATTTGCGAGTGCGGGGGCAAGCTAAATCGAGAGCAAATATTATTCTGCCCCGATTGCAAATCAAAAGATATGTCATATTCAATGGAATACATTACATAGAACATTTTTTTAACTCGCAATGGGAACATGCAATCATTCAGCTCAGCTGCAAAAATTTATAGTTATCCAACTTTATTAGATTTATAAATTTCCCTGACCTTTGACGTATCAAACAGTGCCTTCTTGGCATTGGGCGCTTTGATATTTTCAACAATAGCCTCACCTGACGCCCTGTCATAGTGCTTCTGAATGATACCTACAGAGTTGCCCAACTGCTTAGACAGGTCACGGATTGGTACAGCGTCGTAATTCATCACAGTTGTGGCGTAGGTACTCCTCAAACTGTAAAACACGCGCTTGCGCCCTGTAATAGGGTCTAAGAGCAGGTTGTGCTCCTCGAGGAAGCTTTCAAAAACGTGGTTAAAACTTCCCGGCCCTAGCCCGTCCTTCGTCCGAAACACAAAGCGTTCATCATTCTTTTCAGTCAATTTTCGGACGCTGGTTTTTTCGCCTGCATAGTTTCTCCCAACGATTTCATTCAAAACCTTGAAGGTCTGCTCGAAACCATTGGCTGTACGTTCTTTGGTTTTACCAGAAACGCTCATAAACACGTAGTAGTCACGAGCAAAGATTTCGTCAAGCAGGCCCTCCCCGTCCTCTTCATAGGCTATGGATTGGACTTGACCATCTTGATCTAGGATTCGCTTGGGTTCAGCTCGATCTGTAATCTTGACGCGAATCTTCTTCCATTGGAGGTCAAGAAGCTCTTTTCCAGGACGAGCACCTGTATCCATCAATATTCGCACATAGTCGAACAACATTTGACGCTGTTGCCGCTTGGCTTCTGAAGTAGCACGGGCAATCCAAGCTGGAAAGTTAACAAAAATGGCATTGACTTCCTCAACCTCAAAGGTTGGGAACTTGTCGGACTTACGCCCCTTGGTCTCTAGCTTGGGAACTTCTGATGACTTAATGAAGCGGCGGCTTACAGCCTCTTCAAAGATCTTGTTCATACATACGTTGTGAGTACGCATACTGCTGTAAGCAGGGGCGCGGCCCAACTTCACTCCAAGCCATATGCGGTACTTGTCCATAGCAGCGACATCGATGCTACTGATACTCATGTTGCCAAAGAACTCAATGATGTAATCATTGATGATGCGTCGATAGTCCCTGTACGAAACTGGTACCTTTCCTCTAGTCTCTTCTGTGTCCATAGTCTGTAATGTCAACTTGGCAACATCTCTAAATCTTTTAGTTACCACAGGAATGTCAGCTGCACTCCTTACCTCTGCTTCAATCATCAGTCTTTGAGCGCGTTCTTTCGCCGTATTTAGATCTGACTCTTTTGTAGAGGCAGCAAACCAACGATTGCCGATCTTGAATCGGCACTGCCAAGCAGCGCTGTGTGCACGTCGGTACACGATCAACTTCTTGGGCAATAGCTGGAATGTATTTTCTAATTTCTCGGGCATAGCAACAATTTATTTTCTGATCGCCAGCACAGTCAACCAATGCATGAAAGTCCATCCAAACTGGAAAGCTTCTCGTTAAGTTAGGTTGACTAGCACTGTGAAATCGATCAATTTCTTAGTTGCTTTATTTTGC